>Ga0207675_100002737_pt1 | contig 17353 bp, 15 predicted proteins | sample KBSSwiS42_FD_184305 | JGI IMG/M metagenome (GOLD analysis project Ga0207675, IMG submission 184305) | Switchgrass rhizosphere microbial communities from Kellogg Biological Station, Michigan, USA - KBS Switchgrass S4-2 (SPAdes) (version 2) | ecosystem: Host-associated > Plants > Roots >... | reverse complement strand
GGTTGCCAGCACCAGTCCGTCGAGTGCGCGTACGCCGGCGCTACCCGGAAACACCTGCGAATCGAGCGTGGCGGCCGGGATTCCCAGGTGATCACCTAACATCCCTTTCAAGACGGCGCGCAGGTCAATGGTGGGACGAAGGTCGCGACCCTGGTAGAGATTGCCGCCCGACAAGCCGGGCCAATCCGCGATCACGCGCCCTCCCGCGACCGCGCCGCCTAACAGGAATGCGGCGGCGCCCGTGCCGTGATCGGTGCCGCGCGTGCCGTTGATGGCCGCGGTACGACCAAACTCCGTGGCCACCAGCACCACCGTGTTGCGCCAGACTGGTCCCAACGATTCCTTGAAGGCGCCGAGCGCGACGTCCAGCCCACGCAGACGCAGCGCAAGTTGGCCCTGGGCGCCGCCTTCGTTGGCGTGCGTGTCCCAGCCCGTGGTATCGAACATCGCGACGCGCGGGCCGTCATCGCGTTTGAGGAATCCCGCCGCGGCGCGCGCCGCCTCGGTGTAGCGCGCGCTGTTATTCCGCTTTTCCTTCGCGTCGCGCTCAACGACGTTCGCATCCTTCATTTCCGCATCATCAGGCCCGGCGTTGGCCGCCGCCTGCGCCTCGTTGGCGATGGTCTCGCTCTCGAGCGCCTCGGCCAGGCGGCGCGACAGCAAGGGATCGCGCGCGTACAGGTCGGTGATACGCGCCAGCGTTTCATCGTCGAGCGCGGCGAGTTTCGTCGGTGACCAGGAAGCGACTTCAGCCGGCCCGCGCATGGCGAGCGGCACGTTGGCGCCGAGGGCAACGCCGCCCTCGCCTTTGCTGCCCCTGCGCATGGTCGCAATGGCGCGATTCAGCCAGCCACTCTGGGTTTCGTGCGGCCGTGTGCCGCCGCTCTCGAGCACATCCTGGCCATCGAAATGCGATCGCTCGCGGTACGGCGAGGACACCGCGTGCAGTACCGCCAGTTCCTTCGCGCCGTAACTTGCGTGCAGGAATTTCAGTGACGGGTGCAGTGCGAAGGTTGCATCCAGCGGCAGCGCCGCGCCGTCGCCGGATTTCGACAAGGCGATCTGGCCGCGCAAACCCGAGTAGGCCGGATCGCCCAATGGCGGCACCGCAGACAATCCATCCAGCGCGCCGCGCAGCAGCACGAACACGAAACGCGCCTCCGTAGGAGCGTTGGCAAGAGCCAGTCGTGAAGCGACCAGGCTGGTGGCGCCCGCGAACATCGTCGTTTCCAGGAATCTGCGCCGCGAGATCGTGTTCATGTGCTTCTCCGCTCAGCGCCGCATGAATTCGGGTGCGGACAACAAGAGCGTCAGCGCCTGCGAGGCGCTTTCCGCGCGGCCGATGGCTTTCGCGGTGTCGTCGCTCAAAGTCGCGCCCAGTAGCTGCGGCGCCAGCTCGCGTGCATTGCGCGTGCTGCCGAGGCGCTGTGCCGCGGCATCCGCCCAGGCGATGCGCTTCAGCAGTGCCGAAGAACCGTCCCAGTCCGCGCTGGTGTCCGGCCACCCCGCGGGCGAGCCCGGTTGCAGGTTGCGCTGCCCGAGCACTTCGAACGCCGCGAGCGAACGGCGTTTTTCGGTGAGCGGCACGCCCAGCGCCCTATAAGAAGAGTAGATGTAGTCCGCCGGCGTCTTGAACTTGGCCATCGGCTGACTCCACGCCTCCGGCGATTCGAGCATGGCGGCGTACACCTTGGGCAGGTTGCCGTGACTGTCGAGCCAGGCGCGGGTCATGCGGTCGACGACGGCCACCGGCGGATCGTCGGCGATGAAATGCCGCGCCAGCTTGGTGGAGACGTGGTGCGCGGTCTCGCGGCGCTGCGCCAGGTCCTTGAGGATGGCCTCGCCCTGCCGAACTCCGTCCTCGTCGTAGCTCTTGCCTAACAACTTCTTCGCGCCGGGTTCATGGAACACTTCGCGGAAGAAGAATTCGCCCGGTGGACCATTCATGCCGAGCTTCGCGAAGCGCCGGTTGCCGGCTTCGCCGCCGATCGACCAGCCGGTGATGGCCTTGGCGAAGGTGGTGACGTCCGCCTGCGTGTAACCGCCGTCGACGCCGAGCGTGTGCAGCTCGAGGATCTCGCGCGCCAGGTTCTCGTTGATGTCGAGTTTGCGCCCACCTTGCGCATTGCCGCGGCGCTTCAGAAAACTCGCGGCGCGCGAATTCGGGCCGATCGACGCCTGGTTGTCGAGGTACAGCAGCATCGCCGGGTGCTTCTCGACCGCGAGCAACAGATCCGGGAAGTGCCCGGTGACGTGCGGGCGAATCGCCTCGCGCTCCATCGCGCCCGCGATGCCGAGCACCACGATCTTGTCGATGGAGACCGCGAAGTGATTGCTCCAGAACTGGGTGAGCCGCTCGAGAAACGGCCGGTCGGTGCTGATGGCCTGCGAGAATCGTGCGTAGGCCTCGTCGATGTACACGGGTCGATAGAGGGCCGGCAGCTTGAGGGCTGTCCGGATCTTCGCCGCGTCCTCATCGCCGTCCTTGCGATCGCGACGCGCTTCGGCCATCTCGTCGCGCAACGCGATGGCCTGTTTCAACGTCTCCGACGAGGGCTTCAGGCCCTCGCCGGTGAGCACGGGCGCACGACCGGTGAGCTGCCTGCTCAACCAGGCTTCCGGACCTTTCTCGATGACGGGCAGCTCTCCCGGCCGTGCCCCCAGGCCGAAGCGATTCGCGGCAATGACCGCAGCCAATGGATTTTGCGTCGGAATCATGGGCTTACCCTGCTAACGCACGACGCCCGCCGCGGTTGACGCGCGGCCTGCTATTTCAGCAGGCCCCCGACCCAGCGCTTCAGCTGCGGCTCGACGTTGGCGGCCTCGAGCTCATCCTTGGCCCCGCCTTGCCGGGTGCCGAGCAGCCGGCCGTTGGCGTCGAACAATGCCATCAGCGGGTAATGCTTGACGCGCATGCGCTCGATGAATTCCTGCGCATCCGGCAACACGCGCCACTTCAGTCCGAATTTCCTGACGAAGGCGCGGGCCTCGGCGGCATCGTCAAAGGTGACCGCGAGAAAATTCATCTCCGGGTGCGCGGCCGCGTATCGATTGATCGGCCCGACTTCGAGGATGCACGGCAGGCAGTGCGAAAAATAGAAACTCATCAGCGTGGGCTTGCCGCGCAGGCTGGCCGAGGTCACGCGCTTTCCCGCGAGATCCTTCAGATCAAAAGCCGGCATGGCGGCCACCGCCGGATAGGGCGACGGACAGGACTTGGCGCCGCGCAGTTTCACCGACATGGTGACCGCCGCGCCGTCACCGGCACGATCCACGTCGGCATGCGCGCCCTCGCGCTTCATCGCCGCGGCGAATCCCTCGAAGTCGACCGGCTTGCAGTCGAGGTCGCGATAACTCATGCGCACCGAGGGCGCGATCCCCAGCGACGCGCGAAAACTCTCTTCGGTGAGCTCGGGCTGAGCGGCCAGCACGCGCAGTGGCGCGAGCAGCAGCGGCAACAACCATTTCCGATACATGGCCGGTATTATGGCGGAACGCTCACGAAGCGGCTGCCGCGTTCGACAAAACGCAGCCGACGGTGCTGGTCGCGCGACAGACCGATGCGCGTGCTCACCTGGATGTCCGGTCGCCCGGTGCCCCGCTCCAACCACATGCGTTCGCCCGCGCACAGGTCGGTGCCCGACCAGGCGCGCGGGATACCAAGCGCCGCGCACAACCGTCCGGGGCCGCGGGTGACGTCGCTCATACGAACCGAGGGGCAATTGCGCCGCATGAGCTCGAGCCCCTCGAGCGGCTCGAGTGCGCGGATCAGCACGGCCGCGCCCACGCCTTCCGGCTCCGCCGCAACGTTGAGCGTGAGGCAGGTGCCGTACACCATGCGCACGTACGCGTGACCCCGGGCGGCGAACAGCGGCGCGTTGCTGGTAGTTAGCCCGGGACGCGCGTAGCCGGTGGGATCGCCGGGCGGATACGCCTCGGTTTCGACGATGCGCCCGGACATTCGGCCGCGGCCGGCGACCACCAGTGTCTTGCCGATCAGATAGCGGGCCAGCGCCACGGTGGACATCGGCAGCGCGCGACGCGTGAGGTGCGACATGCGCGGTATTTCACGGCATCGCGGGCGAATTGGGTATGCTGCGCGCATGAATCGACTGGTCCTTCTCGGCGCCTGCTGGGTGGTGGCGCACGCGGCGCTGGCCCAATCCAACGTAAAACAGGCCACGGCGAAACCCTCCACCGCGAAGCCCGCCGCCGCAAAACCGGCGCCTGCCCAGCCGCCGGCGGAACTCAAGATCCCATACCCGGACTGGCTGTTCCCGGTGTCCGACGACGAGCTGCGCGCGCAACGCAAGGCGCAGTTCGAACTGCAGAGACAGGGGCCGAAACCGCCGCCGAAGGAAGCGCCGAAGCTCGACGACGTGGAACAGCTGGGCATTCCCGAGAGCGAGCAGAAATACACGCTGGCGCGCATCAACGATCCGTTCAACGCCCCCGACTGGCATCCGAACGATCACATCCCGATGCCGGACATCGTCGCGAAGGGACGCAAGCCGGGCATCATGGCCTGCGCCTACTGTCACACGCCCACCGGCCAGGGCCGTCCGGAGAATTCCGCCCTCGCCGGCCTGCCCGAGGCCTATATAAAGGAGCAGCTGCTCGACTTCCGCGCCGGCAAGCGCGCGGCGATTGGCCCGGAAAGCTACAAGCCGAGCCGTGGCATGCAGGCCGTCGCGGCCGGGTTGACGGATGAAGAGATCGACGCCAGCGCGAAGTATTTCGCGCAGCAGAAACTGAAACGGCGTCACTACGTGATCGAGAGCGTCAACATTCCGCGCGCCGATCCGTCCGACTGGGTCTACATGGAAGTCGGCGGCAACGAGGATCTGGGCGACCGGCTGGTCGAAGTGGCGCCGGACATCACCCGCCACCAGCGGCGCGACGACCGCATGCAGTACACCGCCTATGTGCCGCCCGGCTCGCTGGCGCGCGGCAAGCTGCTCGCGACCACGGGCGACAAGGGCAAGACGCAGGTGTGTTCGTCGTGCCACCTGGCCAAGCTCCAGGGCACGGACAAGATTCCGCCCATCGCGGGGCGCTCGCCTACCTACCTGCTGCGCCAGCTGCTGGCATTCAAGAACGGCACGCGCACCGGCGAGGCCGCGGCGCAGATGGCGCCGACCGTGGAAAAACTCGAGCTGCCGGACATGATCGCGCTGGCGGCGTACGTCGGGTCCCTCTATCCGTCGCAATAGGCCGCCGCAGTGAGCGGCGCGATCTTCAGGCCTTCGGCCGGCGGATGTCGCCGCCGCCGAGCGATGCGGCCAGGTTGTCCATGAGCGAGAGCGTGCCGCGTTCGCGGCTGCCGCCGTCCTCGTAGCCGTCGAGAAAGGCGTGTTGCTCGGTGAGCACGAGCTTGGTGCCCTTGCCCGCCAGCACGAACTCGACGCTCGCCAGCGACACCGAGATCTTCTTGCCCTGCCAGTACATGTCGTAGGTGTAGACCAGGCGCCGTTCGGGCACCACGTCGAAGTACCGGCATTCGAAGCGAGATTCCGAACCGTCGACGAACTTGCCGATCAACCGGTCGCGGCCGCCGACTCGCACATCCATCTCGCGCACTTCCTCGGTCCACTTGTCCGGCGGTCCGTTGAACCAGCGCGCCTTCGCGGCCGGGTCGACCCACGCGCGGTACACCAGCGCGAGGTCGTAATCGAAGCGCCGCTCGATGGTGAACGAGCTGTGTTTGATGGAGCGGGCGCTGGAGTGCATGTTTTTTCCCTCACTTGCTCTTGCGCGAGTGCGCACGCTTCGCCGCCTTGCCGGCCGAATCACGTAGATAGTCGTCGAGGCGGTCGAGGCGCTGTTCCCAGTGGCGCCGGTAGTTCTCGACCCATTGCGACACCTCGCGCATCGGCCGGGCTTCGAGCCTGCAGGGACGCCATTGTGCCTCGCGGCCCCGGCTGATGAGTCCGGCGCGCTGCAGCACCTTGAGGTGCTTGGTGATGGCCGGCAGGCTCATGTCGAACGGCTCCGCGAGTTCACCCACCGACGCCTGCCCGCTGCTGAGCCGCGCGAGGATGGCGCGCCGCGTGGGGTCGGCGAGCGCGGCGAAGGTGACGCTGAGCGAATCGGCTGCCACGGAAACCATCCGGTTAATTAACCCGTTGGTAAAATAATGTAGCGACCAACCCAGGTCAAGTTCCGCGGAACATCGGCCGCGCTGCGCGCATTTCTACTCTCGGGAGCACACATCTTTCGAGCATGGGGAATGGTCATGAAGACGGGAATATTGGCGACGGCGGCAATGGCCGCCCTGCTCTCGGCGACAGGCGGAGCGCATGATTTTTCGAGCGGATTCACCACCGAAGCGAATGCATTGCATCAGGTACGCGAAGGACGCGAGACGTTTCGCTTCGCGACGTTCGGTGACGAGGCATTCTGGGGCGACGGAATCGGCTTACACCTGGCAATTGCCGGCGCCGACAATGGCGGCGTCGGGCCAGGCGTCTCACCGAAGGCCGCGCTCGCGGCGGGCCTCAAGGTCGACGTCAACGCCTTGCCGCGCACGCTGCAACGCGCGCTGGCACGTGGCCAGGTGAATCTCGACAGTCCGGCGACCACTGTCGCGCTGCTCAAGCTCGACGCGGTGGTCGGCGTCACCGGCATCTTCGACGAAAGCGGCAAGCTCTCGTCGATGGGAATCCAGTGTGCGTTCTGCCATTCCACGGTCGACAACTCCTTCGCGCCTGGCATCGGGCGGCGACTCGATGGCTGGGCGAACCGCGACCTGAATGTCGGCGCGATCGTGGCGATGGCGCCGCGGCTCGAACCCGTCGCGGCGGTGCTCGGCACCGACGTCGCGACAGTGAAGGCCGTGCTCAACTCCTGGGGGCCGGGCCGGTTCGACGCAAGTTTGTTCGTCGACGGCAAGGCGTTCCGTCCCGACGGCAAGTCCGCGTCGGTTCTCATTCCGCCCGCCTTCGGGCTCGGTGGTGTGAACCTGCATACCTGGACGGGCTGGGGCAGCGTGCCGTACTGGAATGCATTCGTCGCGATTCTCGAGATGCACGGACAGGGAACATTCTTCGATCCGCGGCTCGATGATCCCGTCAAATTTCCCGTGGCGGCACGCAACGGCTTCGGACACGTGAAGGCGGAAGAGGACCTGGTCACTCCCCTGCTGCCGGCATTGCAGATCTACCAGCTGACCTTGCCGGTGCCGCAGGCGCCGCGCGGCAGCTACGACCGCGGCGCGGCGCAGCGCGGCGAGGAGTTGTTCAGCGGCAAGGCGAAGTGCGGCCAATGTCACGTGCCGCCGCTGTACACCGAGCCGGGCTGGAACATGCATACCGGCGCGGAGATCGGCATCGACGAGTTCCAGGCCAGCCGCGCACCCGATAACCGCTACCGCACGGCCCCGCTGCGCGGGCTGTGGACGCACACCAAGGGCGGGTTCTATCACGACGGCCGGTTCGCGACGCTCGGGGCGGTGGTCGATCATTACGACTCGCACTTCGCGCTCGGCCTGAGTGCGGCCGAGAAAGCCCAGCTGGTGGAATTCCTGAAATCACTCTGACACCGGCGCAGTGAGAAATGGGGACATTCCTGATTTGCTAGCAAATCAGGAATGTCCCCATTTCACTTGCGAGCCATACACCGGCTCTGGTAAAGCTTTGGCATGGAGGTCATCGACCAGCGCCGCCGCGACCTGGGCGGATTCGAAGTCGGCCGCGTGCTGCCGTTCGTGCGCCGCCACATGGTCGGGCCGTTCATATTCTTCGATCACATCGGTCCGGCGACCTTCGCCGCCGGCATACCGAAGTCCGTGGACGTGCGCCCGCATCCGCACATCGGCCTCGCAACCGTCACCTATCTATTCGCCGGCGAAATCATGCATCGCGACAGTGTCGGCGCGCAGCAGGCCATCCAGCCGAACGAGGTCAACTGGATGATCGCCGGCAGCGGCATCACCCATTCCGAGCGCTTCGAAAAGGCGCGCGCCTCCGGCGGCCCGATGCACGGCATCCAGTCCTGGGTGGCGCTGCCCGCGGAGCACGAGGAAACGGCGCCGTCATTCGCGCACTTCGGCTCAGAATCCCTGCCCGTGCATGACGATCGCGGTACGAGCATGCGATTGCTCGCGGGCACGGCATTCGGGCTCAGGAGCGCCGTGACCACGCACTCACCGCTGTTCTACGCGCATTGTGAGCTCCAGCCCGGCGCGCGCCTCACGCTTCCGGACGACTATTCCGAGCGCGCCGTGTACATCGCTGCGGGTGAAGTCGAAGCGCAGAACAAGCGCTTCGGCTCCGGCAAGATGCTGGTGTTCGACAAGGGCGAAGACACGACGCTGGCCGCCGTGCAGCATTCGACCCTGATGGCGCTCGGCGGCGAACCGGTGGGAGAACGATTCATCGACTGGAATTTCGTCTCCTCGAAGCGCGAGCGCATCGAGCAGGCCAAGGCGGACTGGCGCGCGGGGCGCATGAAGCTCCCAGACTTCGACAACCGGGAGTTCATACCGCTCGCATGAGATCCGCCACCCTGGTCGTCATCGCCTGCGCCGCGCTTTCCGGATGCGCGATTCCACCGCCCGAACTGCGCCAGCAATTCGCCGTGCGCCAGGTGCCGTTCACCCCGGACAGCGGCAGCATCGCGATTCAATGCGGCCAGCTCATCGACGGTCTCAGCAACATCGCCCATGGCCAGATGATGGTGGTGATCCGCGATGGGCGCATCGTGAGCATCGCACCGGGTACCGGACGCGGCAGCGCCGCGGCAACGCGCGTGCCGGTGCTCGACCTGCTGGACTACACCTGCCTGCCCGGCCTCATCGACATGCATACGCACCTGACCGATCGTCCGGAAGACACGGCGGACCTGCGCGTGTACTTCTCGCGCGGCGCAGAGGCGACCGAGCGCCAGGGCGAAGAGAACGCCATGGCAACGTTGCTCGCGGGTTTCACCAGCGTGCGCAACGTCGGTACCTACGTGCTGGGTTCGGATACGCAGCTGCGCGACACCATCGATCGCGGCAAAGCCGCGGGTCCGCGCATGCAGGCGAGCGGGCCGTATCTCACCATTCCTCATGGCGGCGGCGACCTGTACGTGCCCAACTTCACCGAGCCCACCGACAACGCACGTTTCCATGCCGGCGTGGCCAGCACACCCGAAGAGTTCCATGCGCGTGCCGAAGGAATCCTCGCGAGCGGCACCGACCTGCTGAAGGTCATCGCCTCCGGCGCGGTGCTGGCCTACGGCGGCGTGCCGGGAGCGCCGGAAATGTCGCCGCAGGAGATCGCCGCGGTAGTCGAGGTCGCGCACGCCGAGGGCAAGAAGGTCGCGGCGCATGCGCACGGCGCCGAATCGATCCGCATGGCGATCGCCGCGGGTGTCGACACCGTGGAGCACGCTTCGTATCTCGACGACGCCGGCATCGCGGCCGCCTTGAAACGCGGCAATGTCGCGCTCGCCATGGACGTATACAACGGCGACTACATCGACACAGAAGGCCGCAAGCAGAATTGGCCCGAGGAATTCCTGCGTAAGAACCGGGAGACCACCGCGATCCAGCGCCAGGCGTTCAGCAAGGCCGTGAAGGCCGGCGTGCCCATGGTGTTTGCCACCGATGCCGGCGTCTTTCCGCATGGTCTGAACGCGCGGCAGTTCGCCTACATGGTGAAGAACGGCATGACCCCGATGCAGGCCATCCAGTCGGCCACGTCGGTCGCGGCAACCTACATGGGACGCGACAACGACGTCGGCACGCTGCAGGTCGGGAAGTTCGGCGACCTGATCGCAGTGCGCGGCAACCCGCTGTTCGACATCACCACGCTCGAGCAGGTCGACGTGGTGATCAAGGGCGGACTGATCTTCAAACTACCGCAGCAGTAGGCGCGGCGGCTTTCAGGCTATTCGAAATACCGGCGGTACTCCGGCGGCAGGGCCGTGATCGAACGTATCTCGATGTTGCGGTAGAAGACCTCGGCCGCCTCGCTCTGGATCTGCAGCTTGCCGCCCGTCATCGGCACCCACGTCCCCTTGTCCTTGTAACGCGCGTGCGCCAGCGCCATCACCACGCGGCCGTTCACGATGTGCAGGCATTCGTCCTGGAAGCAGATCAGCTCGAGACGATTCCAGTGACCGGGCTGGTCTTCGTCGGAACCGGCGAGCACGTGATTGTTTTCGGGCCCCGTGAATTCACCCCAGGGTGCGGCGGGATTCCAGCGCGGCGCGGAGTCGCGCGTCGCCTTGGGGTCGGCGCGCACGTCCATCGCCGCCGACGCCTGCGCCCAGTATTCGCCGAGCCCGTGCTCGACGATCTGGAACTCGTGCGACAGCGCCCAGGACTTCCAGTAGTCGACACCGAACGGTCCGCGGCTGTGGTACAGGATGCCGGAGTCCTTCGGCTCGTTGAGCCGCGGTTCCCATTTCTTCTCGCCCCAGCGCGTTTCGAGCCGCAGGTGGTAGTTCGAGAAGGACTCGCGGGTCTGGACACATCCGTAGATCTCGCCGGTGATGTGCAACACGGGTCTGCCGTCCTGCTGGATCACGGTGAACACGTTCTGCTTCGGCGGATTCAGGCCGATGGGCCTGTTCCAGGCCGGTGCCAGGTATCCGGCGACGACATCCTTGATCACCGTGCCCGGATAACTCAGGTACACGTCGAAATTCGACAGCTTCGCGTCGAGCAGCGGCCGCCACTCGGCGCTTCCGCCGGCGGGCGCTTCGGCCGTGAACGCCACGGCGGGCAACATCAAGGCGACCAGGAACCCGGATAATTTTTTCATGTACTCGGAAGTACACGTGATCCGGTAGGCTCGGGTCAAGCGAACATTCGCAGGGAGGAGACCCATGCAATTGACCTGGCTGGGCGTCGCCATCGCCGGCACCGTCGCGTATCACATCGTGATGAAGCTGACACCAGTGGGCGCCAACCCCTATCTATCCCTGGCGGTGACTTATGCCGTCGTGACCGCGGCGTTCGCCGTGGTGTACGTGGCCCTGCCCGGTCCCGCCGCGCTGCGCGGGGCGTTCGGCCAGCTCAACTGGACCGCACTGGCGTTGGGCGCCGTCGTGGTGTTCCTCGATCTCGCCTTCCTGATGCTCTATCGCGGCGGATTTGCCGTCAGTCTCGCGCAGATCATCATCCAATCCACCGCGGCACTGGTGCTGCTCGCTGTGGGTGTGGCGTTCTTCAACGATAAGCTCAGCATGATCAATGTCGGCGGCATCCTGCTGTGTGTCGTCGGCCTGTGGCTCATCAACAAGAAATGAGCGTTCGCTAGAACACAAGTCGCGCGAACAGGCCCGCCAGTCCGCAGGCCAGGATCACCGGGATCACGCCCACGCGGAACCAGGACAGCGACAGCGCAGCGGCGATCGCGAGCGTGATCGACAGCCCGTCCGGTGCGTGCACGAACCCTGCCGGCCAGAACACGTGCGTGGCGAAATACAGCGCGAGGTTGGCGATGACACCCACCACCGCCGCGGTGATCGCGGCGAGCGGCGCAGTGAACAGGCGTCGCCCGCGCGTGGCTTCCACCAGCGGGCCGCCCGCGAAAATGAACACGAACGACGGCAGGAAAGTGAAGAACGTGACCACGGTGGCGCCGGCCAGGCCCGCAATCCACGGCGCGACTCCCTGGGCGTGCATCCACGCACCGACGTAGCCGACGAAGGTCACCACCATGATGAGCGGTCCGGGCGTGGTTTCGCCGAGTGCCAGGCCGTCGATCATCTGCGGCGCGGTGAGCCAGCCGTACTGCTCCACCGCGGCCTGGTTCACGTAGGGCAACACGGCATAGGCGCCGCCGAAGGTCACCAGCGCCGCCTTCGTGAAAAACGCCGCCATGCGCGACAGCGTGCCGGGGCCACCCTCGAGACTCACGAGCAACGCCATGGCGCAGAGCCACAACGCCACACCCACGGCCAGCACCCAGATCAATCGCCCCCAGGAAAAAATCGTGTGTGATGGCGGCGCCGTGTGGTCATCGATCAGCGCGCTGGCGTGATTCGCACCGGCGTGTGCCGGGCCCGCGACCTGGAAACTGCGCGGCGCCACGCGCGCGCCGAGGATTCCGAGGAGCGCGGCACCGATCACGATGAGCGGAAACGGCACCGCGAACACCGCCAGAGCGACAAACGCGCCGACGGCAATGGCCGCCAGCAATACATTGCGCAACACGCGGCTGCCGATACGCCAGGCGGCAAATGCGACGATGGCCACCACCGCCGGCTTCATGCCGAAGAAGAAGGCGGCGACGGCTGGCAGCTTGCCGAAACTGACGTACAACCAGGACAGCAGCACCAGGATGAAAAAGGACGGCAGGATGAAGAACAGTCCCGCCACGAGCCCGCCCCGCGTACGGTGCAGCAGCCAGCCGATGTAAGTCGCCAGCTGCTGGGCCTCCGGACCCGGCAGCAACATGCAGTAGTTGAGCGCGTGCAGGAAACGCCCCTCGGAGATCCAGCGGCGCCGCTCCACCAGCTCCTGGTGCATGATGGAAATCTGACCCGCCGGACCGCCGAAGCTGATGAATCCCAGCTTCAGCCAGAAACGCAGGGCGTCGGTGCCGGGTGGGGAAAGTGGGGAATCGCCGGTCACAACCTCACGCTCGACGCGCAACGCGATTCCCCACTTTCCCCACCCGGCACCATCAGTCACGTCGCGACAGGCGCGAGCTCACCCACTTCTCGAACTCTCCGAGTGCGCGCGACGGGTCCGCCATGTCCTTTTCGTTCATGCCGGAGCCGCGTCCGAGGATCCGTCCGTCCGAGGCGACCAGAACATAAGTCGGGAATCCCTTCACCTGCATGGCATCGATGAACGGCTTGCCGTCGTAGGCCACCGGCCAGTCGAGATTGTGTTTCTGGACAAAGCGTTTCGCAGACTCTGCATTGTCCGGCGTGACAGCGAGGTAGTTGAACTCCTGATGCCGGCGCCGGTAGGCAGTGAGTACCGGCGCCTCCTTGATGCAGGGCACGCAGGTCTCGAAGAAGAAGCTGAGCAGCGTCGGCCGTCCCGCGAGGTCGAGGTTGCGGACGCGGCGACCATAGAGATCCTTCAGGTCGAGTGGCGGCAACTGCGTCACCGGACCGATCTCGCCTTCCGATCCCGCCTTGGGACGGATCTTCAGCGTCGCGGTGCCTGACTTCTCGTCGCGCTGCACGTCGAACTGTGTGTTTTCCTCCTGCACGCGCTTCGAGAATTGATCGGGCGACAGCTCCTTGCCATCCTCGTCGCGGTACACGAGTTTGGTATCCGCGGGCAGCGCCATGGCCTCGCGCAGGCCCTTTTCGAATCCGCTGGGCGGCGGCGCGGGCGGAGCGACCGGTTCTTCCGCACTGACGAGCGCGCCGGCCAGCAACCAGGCGAGCGGAATGACGCGGCGGAGCACGGAAATGGGGACATTCCTCATTTTCTTGTAACAATCCCTGCCGGACTGCCGGCGAGCTTGGATGCTGGATTGTTACAGGAAAATGAGGAATGTCCCCAATTTCCCTATCTCTTCGACAAAAGGTAGGTCACACCGACATTCACCACGGTTTTTTCGTGTTGCTCACCGTACAGGCCGCCCTGTGAAAGCGGTATCTGCGCGGAGGCACGCACCACCCAGCCGCCACCGACATCGAATAACAGGCGCGGCGTGAGATAGACGATCGAGCCGCCGGTGTCCGGATCGGTTTCGTGACTGTCATCGAGCTCGTCGCGGTCAGCGTGCCGATAATTTGCCTCGAGCACCGCATCCCATTTCGCCGCGAGCTTGTACTCATACGCGATGTTGAACAGCGCGACCGGGCCGTACCGATACCCCTCATCATTGCGCCCCGTATGGCGATACTGCGCCGAGACGAACAATGCCGACCTGGGATTCAGCTGGTAAGAGCCGGACACGCCGCCGAACCAGTCCGTGGAGCCCGTGCCAGGCTGCGCGTGTTCGTCGAGCCGTTCACCATCGTGGCTGAGGTCATTCTCGCCCCAGGCTGTCTTGACGCCGCCGATCAAGTAGAGACTGGCGCGCGTGCCCACGTCCCCCTCGAACCCTGAACTCCAGACGCGTGCCTGGGCATACAACTCGGGGTCGGCCCATCCCGAAGCGTGGGTCACTTCGGAATCTCCGTCTTCGGTCTCCTCGAGCCGCCGCTCGCTGTACGGAACGCGCAGGAACAGACCAAACGAGTCATTGACGCCATATGCCGCGAGCGCAGTGAGGCGCTGTTCGCGCAACACATCGCGCGCGTCGGGTGGGCCCTGTGTCTTGTCGACCTGGTCCCAGTCGAAGGCCAGGCGCAGACCGCTCTGCGCCACTCCCTCTTTGCCGAGGGCATTGAACGTCGGATCACCACACCTGCAGATCGAACAGGCAAACGCCGGCGCCACCATGGCAGCCATTGCGCCCGCGATGCAGGACTTCATCGCAAGATTCATGAGTCTTACTCCGCAAAGGAAGAACAGTCGTTGTGTTCAGATCCAGTGCGGAGCGGGCGGACCGCGCGCCGATTGCGCGCGGTCGATACTTGCGACGGTGCGGGTGGATGGCGCCTCACCCGCGACTTGCGTTGCGAGCGGTGCCGCGATGGTTGCGGACAGGAAACTGCCGGCCAGCGCCGGGCCGGCCGAAAGCGCGAACGGACAGACACCGGAGTGGGCGCCATGCTCGGCGTCGCCCTTGCCGCCAGCGCCGGAGTGATCGTGGTGATGGTGCGCGTGCGGATCGGCGGCGGCGCCACGCCCCGCGGGCTCTTCGACCGCGCCTGGGCAGATCTGCAGTGACAGCCGGCCCTGCGCATCGAATGCCAGCATGAATCCAGCCGGAATCGCCGCGCGGAACAGCACCGCCGGCAGGATCAGCCCGGCTATCAACCAGTGGCGTGGCCGAAACGATGTGGTTCCGCGAGACACGTCGCCACTGTAGGCGCGCGCCGAAGTTCCCGCCATGCCTGATTTACCGTACGACGATGCTTCTTTACCGCCTTATGCCGCCTCGTCGTGCGGATCCTGGGCGCGGGCTTCCAGATTGGAAATGAGCCACTTGCGTGCCTCGGCCTGACTCCAGCCCTTGCGCGCGGCGTAGTTCTGCATCTGGTCGAGGTCGATCGGACCCACCGCGAAATACTTCGCATCCGGATGTGCGAAGTACCAGCCGCTGACCGCGGCCGTGGGATACATCGCGTAGCTCTCTGTTATTCGCAGGTCGATGGCGCGTTCGACATCCAACAACTGCCACAACGTGCCCTTCTCGGTGTGATCCGGACAGGCCGGGTATCCCGGCGCCGGGCGTATGCCGCGATACTGCTCCGCGATCAGCTGGTCGTTGGTGAGCCGTTCCTCGGGCGAGTAGCCCCAGAGTTCGCGCCGCACACGCAGATGCAGCGCCTCTGCCGAAGCCTCCGCCAGCCGATCCGCCAGAGACTTGAGCAGGATGTCGTTGTAGTCGTCATGGGCCTTGGCGAAACGCTCCAGATGTTTCTCGATGCCGATACCGGCGGTGACCGCGAAGCCGCCGATGTAATCGACCTTGCCCGAGTCCTTCGGCGCGATGAAATCCGACAGCGCGTAGTGAGGCTGACCGGCGGGCTTGCCCTTCTGCTGGCGCAGGTGATGCAGGCGGTACAACACGCGCGAGCGCGTGGTATCGCTGTACACCTCGATCTCTTCGTCGATGCTGTTGCAGGGAAAGAACCCGACCACGGCGCGCGCCGTCAGCCAGTGCTCGCGCAGGATGGTGGCGAGCATTTCCTGCGCGTCCTTGTACAGGGAACGCGCCGACTCGCCGCGCAATGGATCCTGCAGAACGTCGGGGAACTTGCCGCCGTACTCCCAGGCATTGAAGAACGGCATCCAGTCGATGTACGGCGTCAGCGCAGCCAGCGGCACGTCGTTGAACACCTTGGCACCCAGGAATCTCGGCACCGGCGGCGAGTAGTTGGCCCAGTCCGCGCGGAAACGGTTGTTGCGCGCCTGGCTCAGCGTCAACTGTGCGCCCTTCACTTTCTTGCCGGCATGCTGCTCGCGGCGGCGGATGTTCTCGGCCTTCACTTCCGCGACATAGGCCGGTTTCATCTCCGGCGTGACCAGCTGGCGGCACACGCCCACGGCGCGCGACGCGTCTTTCACGTACACCACCGGGCCTTCGTACTGCGGATCGATCTTGACCGCAGTGTGCGCCGGCGAAGTCGTGGCACCACCGATCAGCAGCGGCACCTTGAAGCCGCGGCGCTGCATCTCGCCGGCGATGTAACTCATCTCCTCCAGCGACGGCGTGATCAGGCCGGAGAGCCCGATCATGTCGGCGCCTATCCTCTCGGCCGTCTCGAGAATCTTGTCGGCAGGCACCATGACGCCGAGATCCACGATCGCGAAGTTGTTGCACTGGAGCACGACGCCGACGATGTTCTTGCCGATGTCGTGCACGTCGCCCTTGACCGTGGCCAGCACCACGGTGCCGTTGGTCTTCTGCACGCCGTTCGCCAGCGCCTCGATGAACGGGATGAGGTGCGCCACGGCCTTTTTCATGACGCGTGCGGACTTGACCACCTGCGGCAGGAACATTTTTCCCGAACCGAACAGGTCGCCGACTACGTTCATGCCGTCCATCAGCGGCCCTTCGATGACGTGCAGCGGATGTTCGGCGGCGCGGCGCGCTTCCTCGGTGTCCTCGACGATGAATTGGTCGTCGCCGGCCACCAGCGCATGACTGAGACGCTCGTTGACCGGCAGGTTGCGCCAGGCGAGATCGACGACCCGCTCCTTGCCGCCACCGTCCTTGTATTGGGTTGCGATCTCCAGCAGCCGCTCGGAGGCATCGTGCCGGCGATTCAGGATCACGTCCTCGACGCGGTCGCGCAGATCTTTCGGAATCTCTTCGTAAATCGCCAGCTGGCCGGCGTTCACGATGCCGAAGTCCATGCCCGCCTGGATGGCGTGGTACAGGAATACCGAGTGCATGGCCTGGCGCACGGGCTCGTTGCCGCGGAACGAGAACGACACGTTGCTCACGCCACCCGACACATGCGAATGCGGGCAACGCTTGCGGATTTCGCGCGCCGCCTCGATGAACGCCAGGCCGTAGCCGTTGTGCTCCTCGATGCCCGTTGCGATCGCGAAGATGTTCGGATCGAAGATGATGTCCTCGGGCGGGAAGCCCAGCTTCTGCGTGAGCAGCTGATAGCTGCGCTCGCAGATCGACACCTTGCGCTCGAGCGTGTCCGCCTGGCCCTTCTCGTCGAAGGCCATCACGACCACGGCCGCGCCATAGTTCAGCACTTCACGCGCATGCTCCAGGAAGGCTTCCTCGCCTTCCTTCAGGGAAATGGAATTCACCACGCCCTTGCCCTGGATGCACTTGAGGCCGGCCTTGATCACCGACCATTTGGACGAGTCGATCAT
>Ga0207675_100002736_pt1 | contig 17359 bp, 13 predicted proteins | sample KBSSwiS42_FD_184305 | JGI IMG/M metagenome (GOLD analysis project Ga0207675, IMG submission 184305) | Switchgrass rhizosphere microbial communities from Kellogg Biological Station, Michigan, USA - KBS Switchgrass S4-2 (SPAdes) (version 2) | ecosystem: Host-associated > Plants > Roots >... | reverse complement strand
ATGAGCTGCCGCGAAGCAAAAAGGGTGGGTGGGCGAGCAGAAGCTGCTCGCGCGCGCGTCAACTACCTGAAGTCCGCCCAACAATCCAGCGCCGGCCCGACCTGTGGCGGCTTGGCTGGCCCGAAATTGTGACGGGGCTGCAAGTGGCTTCGACGTTGACAGCTCGCGGGTTCTCGCGGGATGAGGAGCCCATGTCCCGCTACTGGAGCCCCGAGATCGGGCGCTGGTTCACGAGTGCGGCATTCGCGTTGGCGGTCTGTGCCAGCAGCACCTGTCAGGAACGCCGGGCAGAGAACGCCCCCGAAGCAGAGCCGAAACCGAGCGCCAGTCTGCCGGAGCCAGCACCTCCCGCGCCCGAGCCTCCGCCTCCTTTACCTCCCAGCCCTGCGCCCGCCGCCCTCACGCCCGGAGCCCCGCCGCTCACGGCAGCCCCGTCGCCCGCCCCTGTCCCCGCGCCGGCCGCCATCGTGCCGCTGACCGCGAACGCCAAGACGGAGGATGAGCGCAACTCGATCAGCGTGTTCGAGGCCGTGGCGCCCTCGACGGTCTTCGTCACCAACAAGCGCTTCGTGGTCGATCCCTTTGGGCGCTCGGTCGAGGAGACGCCCACCGGCTCGGGCTCGGGTTTCATCTGGGATGACAAGGGCCACGTCGTCACGAATCACCACGTCGTGCACGGGGCGCAGGCGCTGTCGGTCACGCTGTACGACCACCGCACCTTCGATGCCAAGGTGGTGGCCAGCGATCCACGCAAGGACATCGCGGTGCTCGTGCTGCAGGACCCGCCGAGCAACTTGCGCCCGATCCGCGTGGAGAAGGGCCTCGAGCTCGCCGTGGGTCAGAAGACGCTGGCGATCGGCAACCCGTTCGGTCTCGATCAGACGCTGACCACCGGCATCGTGAGCGCGCTCGGCCGCAGCGTGCCCGGCGATCACGGCATCACGATGCGCGACATGGTGCAGACCGATGCGGCGATCAACCCCGGCAACTCGGGCGGGCCATTGCTCGATTCGAGCGGGCGACTGATCGGCATGAACGCCATGATTTTCAGCCGCAGCGGCGCCTCCGCCGGGATCGGTTTCGCGCTGCCGGTGAGCTCGATCCTGCGCGTGGTTCCGCAGATCATCAAGGGCGGCAAGGCCGAACAGATCGGTATCGGCGTGATGATCGACCCCGATCAGCGTCTGGAGCGGAACTACCGCGTGCGCGGCGTGCTGGTGCTGCGCGTGGCGGAAGACGGGCCCGCGGCCAAGGCCGGTCTGCGCGGCACCACCCTGACCCGCGGCGGCGTCTCTTTCGGCGATGTGATCGTGGGCATCGATGCGGAGCCCGTGAACGACTACGACGACCTGTACACGATCCTGGATCGGCATCAGCCGGGCGACAGGGTCAAGCTGACCGTCGTGCGCGGCAACGAGCGCCTGCAGATCCCGATCCAGCTCGTGCTCTTGCCCTGAGGCCATTGCCATGAGGTTGGCGCTGCGATGAAGCTGGTTCTGGAAGGCGGCGGTGCCCGGGCGGCGTACTCGGCCGGGGTAGTGCATGAGCTCGCGCGCGCCGGCGTGCGGCCCAAGGCGGTGATCGGTTGCTCGTCGGGATCCATCAACGCAGCGTTCTTCGCCTCGGGTCAGACCCAGACGGTGTGCGACCTGTGGGCGAACTACGTGGCGGGCAAGCACTTCATCAGCTGGCGCCGCCACCTCACGCCGTTCGCGGCGCCGGGCCTGGCCATCGACGACATGCTCGACCGCGTGATGGTCGGCGGCGGCCTGTTCGACGCGACCGCCGCGACGCGCGGCGACCCGGCGCTGTACGTCGCGGTGACGGAGGTGCTGAGCGGTCAGGGCGTGCTCGTGCAACCGACGCGCGACAACGTGATCGAATGGCTGCGAGCCTCGCTGGCGCTGCCCGTCGGCTACAACCGCATCGTGCACATCGAGGGACGCGGCTACATCGACGGCGGCGTGGCCATGCCGGTGCCGTTTGACGAGCCGCTCGCCACGCCCTGCCCGGAGCCGACGATCGTGGTGCTGACGCGCAAGATGGATACGGCCAAGGCACCGCCCAAGTGGTGGGAGCGGGCCTTCATCTGGTCGAGCGTGCCGCGCGCGGCGCGCGCCGCGACGCTGCGCCAACACGAGCTGCACAACGCGGTGATGCAGCGGCTGCGCGGCGCCGTGGCGCGCAAAGAGGTGATGCTGATCAATCCGCCCGACGAGCTCGCGCTGCGACGCTTCACGCGCGACGCGGCGAGCCTGCGCGCCGGCATCGAGCTCGGCAAGCGGGTGGGCGAGCGGCTCGCGCGGCAGCTGCTCGAAGCAGTGCCGGAAGCCGTCACCTAGTCGCACAGCTTGTTCAGGTGATCCACGATGGAGTCGCTGAGCTGGTCGAGCCAGTCGAGGTCGCTCTGGCGGAACGAGCGTTCGTAGCGCCCGAGCTCGATCAAGCCGCGGGTGCCACCGAAGCTCACGGGCACCACGGCCACTCCGGAGACGCGCGGGTGCGCCACGCTGCTCAAGCGTCGCGCGCTGCAGCGCGCCCAGTCGTCCTGTTCGGGTTGGCCGAGGATGGCGTGGTCCTCACCTGCCACGACGCGAGCGTCGTCGTCCCAGGGCACCACTTCACCCAGGTTGCCGCGCAGATCGGGGCCGTGGACGCAGGAGGTGACGAGCCCGATGTGCGGCGGCAAGGGGCGGTGCACGATGCCGACGCTGGCGCGCGTGGTCTGCACGGCCAGCTGCAGCGCCTTCTCCAGCAGCTTCTCGCCGCGATCGATCCCGGCGAGCGTGCCCTGGTCGAAGCGCGGCGCACGCAGGGCCTGCTGAACCGGCTCGATCTGTGGGTTCTGGCGCTGTGAATACTGCCAGCGCCGCAGCGAGCGAATCTCGCGGATGTGGTTCTGCGCTCGCCAGCTGGACCAGTTGTGCTGGGCCACGAAACATTCCCGGCTGACCCGGCCCTGCGCGATGCCGCGCAGCAGCAGACTGGTGTCGACGGGGCCCACCACGGCGTTGCCGTTGGTGACGTACCAGCTGTCAGCTTCCGCGCCGGGGCCCCCGGCTTTGGCGATGCGATCCGATAGGTTGGACATCGATACTTCTCTCCGGCGAGGCGTTCGGAGCCGGGCCTTGGGCAGGCCGCCGGGGCGACCGCGGGCAATTGTTCCGCAAGCGCCTCGGATCGGCCAAACATTGGGCGTTCCGGCACGGCTCTTATCGAATCAAAAGCGTTCCCGCTGCGTCGGCTTCGGTCTAGATTCCGCCGCCCCCCGGCGCCGAGCCCAGCTCGGCGCGCCCGTACTCCGCGCAGCATGACCGAAAGCGCTCCCCGTCCCCCCCTCAGCGAGCCCGCTGTCGAGCGACTCTCCGCGCTGGATCGCGCCCTGCGTATCGTGGCTGATGTGCGCCCCGGTGAAGGGCTGACGGCGCTCGGTCTGGCCACGGCGCTCTTCCTGCTGCTGCTCGCCTACTACATCATCAAGCCGGTGCGCGAGGCGCTGATTCTGCAGCATCCGGCCGGTGCCGAGTACAAGAGCTGGATGGGGGCGGGCATCGCGCTGCTCTTGTTGTTCGTCGTACCGGCGTATTCGAAGCTGGCCGAGCGCTTGCCGCGCAACCGGCTGGTCTCGGGGGTGACGCTGTTTTTTGCGTCGCACCTGGTGCTGTTCTACTGGGCCAGCTCGACGCCCGGCGTCAGGAGCTCGCTCTGGCTGGGCCTCGGCTTTTTCCTGTGGGTGGGCATCTTCAACATGCTGCTGGTGGCGCAGCTGTGGGCCTTCGCCAACGATCTGTACGACCAGGAGCAGGGGCGGCGCCTGTTCGCGATTGTCGGCGTGGGAGCGTCGATCGGGGCGATTGCGGGGGGCGCCATCAAGAATGCGCTCGAGAGCGTGTTCGATCTGTTCCAGATGCTGCTGGTGAGCGCCGTGGCGCTCGGCGGCGTCGCGCTGATCGTGCAGCTGTTGCACCGGCGCGAGCTGGCCGCGGCCGGCGCACGCCGTGCACAGGCGCTGGCCCGAGCGGCAGCCGCGCAGCCCGGGCCGGCGGACGCGCTGCTCGCGCCGCCAGCGGCGGAGCGGCGCCTCGAGCCCGGTGGCGCCTTCGCCATTCTGCGCCAGCACCGGTATCTGAGTCTGATCGCTGCCTTCTCGCTGGTCTTCACGCTGGTGAATACCAACGGCGAATACCTGCTCGGCAAGCTGATCAAAGCCGACGCCAGCGCGGCCATCGCGGCCGGCAGACTGGCGCCCGACCAGATCGCGGACTTCATCGCCGGCAAGTACAACGACTTTTTTCAGTGGATGAACGGGCTCGGCTTCGTGCTGCAGCTGTTCGTGGTCTCGCGTCTGATCAAGCGGGTCGGCGCGGGGCCGTCTTTCTTCATCTTGCCGGTGATCGCCCTGGGCAACGCGCTCTCGATCTCCATCGTGCCGGTGCTCGGTGTGCTCTTCGTCGGCAAGGTGATCGAGAACTCGACGGACTATTCGCTGAACAATACGCTCCGGCAGATGCTCTGGCTGCCGACCACGCGCGAGATGAAGTACAAGGCCAAGCAAGCCGTGGACACGTTCTTCGTGCGCATGGGGGACGTCGCTTCGGGAGGTTGGGTGGCGCTCGCCATCTCGGTGCTCGGGCTCGGCGTGCGCGGCTTCGCGTTCGGCAACGCCGTGCTGGTCGGAATCTGGCTCTGGCTGGCGGTGGCCATCGTGCGCGCTCAGGGCGCGCTGGCCGCCGCGGGCCCGCTGACGGGAGCTCCGACGGCGGGCGCCTCCAGCCCGCCAGCGAGCGCGCAGGGGACGCCCGCCACGTGAAGCGGAGCGCGCACGGGCGCCCGCGGCGCCTGGTGGTCCTGATGGCGCTCGGCGTGTTGCTGCTCGGCGGCGCCTGGCGCTTGCGCCGCTGGTACAAGAACCGACCGATCGAGGTGCCGCTCGCGGCAGACTTCCGCCTGGGCTACAACCTGGATTTCCCGGGCGACTGGAGCAATCTCCCGCCCTTCATCGACCAGTTCAAGAACGCGCGCGCCCTGTACGGTGCGTGCTCGGAGGCGGACAGCGACTGTGATCAGACCCAGCATCTCGATCTGGACGAGCACGGCTGGGTGCGCAGCCTGCGCTACCGCGACGATCCGGAGCGCTCGTACGCGTACATCGAGGTGATCTTCAACACGAGCAAGCAGCGCTCGGACATCGGTCAGCCCTTCGTCGTCACCTGGCAGGGGCAGGGGGAGGTCGAGGTGTACGGCGCGCCCGACGCGACTCGCGACGGGCAGCAGCGCCGCATCACCTTCCACCTGCCTGCCGACGTCGCGATCCTGCGCCTGCGCAAGATCGACCCGGGGCGCGCTGCTGGCTCCCAGCCCGGCGACTACCTGCGCAACGTGCAGATCTTTCGCGCCGATCAGGAGCAGGCGCTCGCTGCCGGCAAGATCTTCAACCCGGAGCTCTTGTCCTATCTGGCGCCCTTCAAGAGCCTGCGTTTCATGGACTGGATGCAGTCGAACTCGCCCGGGCGCTGCAACGGCGGCAGCCACGACGGCGACGCCTGCTACGCCGTGAGCAACGAGAGCTGCGACGGCGGGACCTGCGTGATGCCCGGCAAGTGGCACGAGCGCCCGACGGCAGACCAATCGATCTGGATCAGCTCCGGGCAGTTCCTCGACGACGCCAACCCTGGGCGTGGCCCGAAGGTGGGCGGCTATCCCGTGGAGATCCTGGTCGGGCTGGCCAACGAGGTGCATGCCTCGCCGCATTTCAACATGCCCGCAGACTACGACGACGAGTACGTGCAGAAGTTCGCCGAGTACGTGCGAGAGCACCTGGCGCCGGACCTGCCCGTGGCCGTCGAGTACTCGAACGAGGTCTGGAACTGGGGCTTTCCCCAAGCCAACTACGCAAAAGAGCGCGCCGCGCAGCTGTGGCCGAACGAGAGCAGCGGCTGGGTCCAATACATGGCGCTGCGCACGCACAACCTGTGTCGGATCTTCCACCAGGTCTTTGCCGGCCAAGAGCGGCGCTTGCGCTGCCTGATTTCGCCCCAGACCGGCTGGCGCGGGCTCGCCGAGGACGTGCTCGACTGTCCCGCCTGGGTAGCGGCGCACCCCGAGGAGGAGGCGTGTACCAAGTATGTCGATGCCATCAACATCACGGGCTACTTCTCGGGCTGCCTGCCCACGCACCCGGAGGTCATCTCCAGCTGGCTCGCCGCAGGCCGCGAGGCGGCGCTCTCCAAGGGCTTCCAGCAGCTCGAGCACGGCGGCCTGATCCCCGATTGCGAGGGCGAGGCCAGCGACAATCTGGACTCCACCATCGACTCCTACCGCTACTTCATGCAGCTCGCGGCGCGGCGCGGCCTGAGCCTCGAGGTCTACGAGGGCGGCACGCACTTCGAGTACGGCGGAGACAACGTGGAGGTACGGCAGTTCCTGGTCGATCTGACGCGAGACCCGCGCATGCACGACGCCTATCTGCGCAACTTCGACAGCTTCCGCCGCGCCGGGGGGCGCACCTTCAATGTCTGGGGCTGGGTGGCTCCGAACGATCCGTGGGCGAACGCACAGTCGATCCTCGATCGCGATCACCCCAAGTATCGAGCCATCGTCGATTTCCTGGGCGGCAGCTCAGCGCCTCATTGATTCAGGGAGTCGTGCGTCGCTTGCGCAGCCAGATCAGCGCCAGGCTGATCGCCGCCACCGGCAGCGCGAACACCGGCCAACCGAGCCCCTGATCCGAAACGACTCGCCGCGACTTCGGCGGATTCACTCGCAAGCTGCGCGTTTCGCTGAAGCTCGTGGGGTCTGGCTCGGGCTCCGCTGCTCGGGGCACGGCGACGGCGGCCGCCGCCTGTACCCGCGCGAGCGGCGGCGCGGGCTGCGCATGCCGGTTGCTCAGCACCGTCACGCCACCTTCATCGAAGGAGCGCAGCCGGCGCTTGTAGCCTTCGACCGCAGCCTCCCGAGCCGCGGGGGGTTCGACCTCGGCGCTCGCGCTCGGCGCGGCAGCGAGGGGCGGTCGCGCCATCAGCGCTGGATGTCTGCGGTTGCGTTCGCGCAGCCAACCCTGCAGGTTCTCCGGCAGGCTCTGCTGTGGCGTGAGGGCTTTGGGAAAGCCAGACGCGCCTCCGCCGGGTTCGCTGCCGGCGCTCGGGGCAGGCTCTGCGCTCGGGTCATTCGTCGGCGCGGGCACGCCCTGCGGATCGGCGGGCTCGCTCGCTGGCGCGCTCGCACCGCCGTCCTCGGTCTGCGCGCTGGCGGTGCTGCTACAGACCAGCGCAGCCAGGAGCAGGCTGCCAGTGACCGCGCTCCCGGTGACTCTGGACGCCATGCGTCAGGCTTACGCCAGGCAGCGCGATTGTCCAGCCTCGTCTAGTGCGGGCCCGGCCAGTCTTGGCTGGTCAGTGCGACGGGCGCGCTGCTGCTCGCGAGCGGTGCAGTTTTCTCGTCAGCGCTGCCTTTTTCAGCGGCGAGCCCTTTTTCATCGGCAAATGTGGCGATCCACGCCAGTGGGGCGTTCCAATTGATGGCAACCTCATTCACGGACCAGGCATCGACGTTGTCGATGTAGCAACGCTCGGGCGGGCAACCCTTGAGCCGGCTCGCGGTGGGATCCTGCAGTCGCGAATTGGGACCTCCCGCGAGGGCGCCGGGAGGCGGATGCGGGAAAGAGCTGCGTTTTTGGTGAGACCAGAAGCGATGGTGTGGGTTTTCGAGGGCATTTTCTCCGAATCCACTCACATATGAGAAGTTGAGTGGGTTGCGCCCGAGCAGATACCCGAGGCCCTCCAGCGCGCCGTCCAGGTACTTTTGCTCGTGCGTGAAGTCGTGCGCCAGCGCCAGCACCAGCGCGTTGTTGGCGACCAGCGAGTTCGAGCCCCAGGGGTAGTGGCCGTTGCTGCCGCGAGCGATCGGCACGCGATAGCCCTGCGCCTGAATCATCTTCAGATACGCATCGGCGGCGTGCACGATCCGCCCGCGCAGCTCGGCCACTTCCGCCTCGGGCAACCCGCTCGGCACCAGGGCCAGCGAGATCGCGCCGAGCGCGGCCGTCGACTGCCAGGTCAGCGAAGTGTAGTGCTTGACGTGCTCGTGCCCCGTCTCGGTGGGAAACGTGCGGTGGTGCGGCGAGTGCTCGACGAAATCGAGCAGGTCCGGGCTGCCGAACGCGAGGAACAGCTCGCAGGCGGCCCAGTAGAACTCATCGCTCACATCGCCGTCGTCGTACGGGCCCCCGCCCTGGCTGTCGTAGTTGGGCGCATACACTGCCGGGAACTTCTGCGCGGCATTCCAGGCGCGGATCGCGCCGACGCGGCAGCGCTCCGCGAACTGGGGCTCGATCTCCTTCCACAGCCGGAAGCACTGCGCTGCGTTGGCGGCGAGGTTCAAGGTGGCGGCCGTGCTGGGCGCGTGCAGGTAGCGATCCTTCCAGGTCTCAGGCGGCACACGGCCGAGCGTGGTCCAGGAGCTATCGTGGATCTTGTGGTGCACCATGCCGGACTTCTCGTGGCCCGGCGGCACCTGCATGGCGAGCAGAAACTCGATTTCCCAGCGCGCCTCGTCGAGCACATCGGGCACGCCGTTGTCGTTCTCGGGAATGTTCAGCGCACCGTCGCCGAGCGCGTCGAGATTGCCGTGCAGGTACTTGGTGCGCTCATACAGATCGAGCAGCGTCCACACGGAGATGCCTGCGTTGACGACGTACTTGCCGTGATCACCGGCGTCGTACCAGCCGCCGAGCACGTTCAGCCGGTACCCGCAGTCGTTGATGCAGCCCACGTCCGCGTCGCTCAGGTGCCCGGGGCCGTGCGTCCACTGCCACTCGCCCGCCCAGGGGATCTCGATCGCAGTGCCGCTGCGGTTCTGATAGAAGTAGTTGAAGCTGGCGGTCTTCAGCGGCTGGTAGACGCGCGCGCCAATCGCGAAGTGGAAGCTCTCTTCGCCGTCGACCAGCAGCCGGTAGTCTTTGCCGGGCCGCGTGAAGCTCGAGAAGTCGGCCCATTGCACGCTGTCTCCCGAGTCGGCGTCGCTGCCCCGGGGCTCGGTCGTGCCCTTTGCCAGCACGCCGCCCGCGCCGTCGACGACCTGCCAGGTGAGCGCTGCTGTCGCGCTGCTCTCGACGATGGCGATCTTGCTCGCCTGAGGCAGGTAGCCCAGCTGATTCAGACGCACGTCCGAGGCGTGCAAGAATCCGCAGCCGAGGCCAGCAGCGCAGCTGGCCAGGATGACGTTGGCCAACAGGACGTTGCGCAGCTGGACACGAAGAGGGTCGATCACGGCCCTGTCTTAGCAAACCGCGCGCGCGAGCCAGGAGCCGATAGCGATCCTGGAGCCAGGCCGGCGTGGAGATTGGACCGAAGTGGGTCACCCGCAGCAATTTTTCAGCGAGGCGCAACACCCGGCACGCCGTCGTCAGCCGTCGGCGCGGGCGTCAGTTCGGCGCGGGGGCGTCAGTTCGAGCGATCGTGCACGTAGGCGATCGTCCGCACGGCTTGGACCAGGCGCTCCCGATCCTCCGGCGTGATGTCCACGAACAAGATGCCCATGCCCGGGTTGCGGTTGTCGAGCATGCGCACCGGGTTGATCCACTGCACGGCTCCCTTGAGCGCGAAGGCTGTCTCACTGCCAGGCGGAGAGAAGCGCAGCATCACCAGCGTACCGACCTCCAGGGGCTCTCGCGTCTGCACGAAGATCCCGATCGCAGAGACGTTGCGGATGGAGGCGTACAGAAACGTGTCCTCCGTCTCGCAATCCACGTCCCACGAGACGTCGGTGCGTTCGGACTCCCTGCGATTCGACGCGCCGGCTTCTCCGGAGTCCATCAGCCCTTCGTAGTGGCGTTTTTCTCGGCTGTCACGCTGGGAATTTGAAAACACCGGAAACTTTGGCCACGCGCTACTGATTCCGCGCGCGTCAACGCCCCACTCGTGCGCGCTCGAACGCGGGGACTTTCGCGCAGGCGCCGGCTGCGCGTACCGGAAGGGTTCGGTTGCCTACATCGACGCCCTGGATTGGCAGCCCGCAGACCTGTCAGTCGACGACCAGGTTGCCCGCGATGATGCGATCTTCCGTGTGCTTGCCGCTGCGGACCGAGAGTCGGCGATCGCCGATGAACAGACCGAAGTACACCTGGTACGTGGCGCCGGCGAAGTGTGGCTCGAGTTGGAAGTGGTACACGTCCGTCACGAAGTCTCCCTTCTGCCAGTACTTGAACGGGTACTTGCCTTCGAGCGTGTCGTGGTCCCCGTTGAAGCGGCGGCCCTTGCCGTCGATGTGAATGAACGTCTTCCAGTTGCTGCTGACGGGTTCCAGCACTTCCCAGTAGATCCGAAAGTCGTAGCGCTGACCCGTCCTGACCTGGGCCACGCGCCGACCCTCGGGGTCGGTCAGGGCCCAGCCGATACAGCGCAGCTGACCGCTCAAATCTACGTCCAGAGGTCGCTCGGGGTCGGGCCGTTCGCGTGCGACCCAGGCGTCGAGTGGATTGTCGTTGTGCTCTCCTGGCGCGAGCTCGCTCACGGCCAGCAACACCTCGCTCGACGTGGCGTCCAGGATCGGCAGGTTGGCGCGCGGCTCGCTGCGCTGGCGATACAGCGAGTTGAGCTGCGCCAGTTCCTTGGCGCCGACCACGAGCCAGCGCCGCTGCCCCTTGGCTGCGAGCAACCAGTCGAACCCCGCGCGCGCCGAGCTGGGCATCTCGGTGGCAACGCCGGCGTAGTAAGGCGCGACCTTCGACGCCGGACCGAGCACCGCGAGCGGTTCGCCCGGCTGGCTGCGCTGCCGAAAGGCTTCGAACACATCTCGCGGCGAGAGCTGCGCGGCGAGCGCCGGGTAGTAGCCGAGGCTCAGGGCCAGCCCGAAGCCCGCGAGGCTGAGCACGCCGAGGCGTGCGCGGGGCATCGGCAAGCGCTCCAGGCCTTGCAGAAAGACGTTGAACAGGTCGCGCAGCAGCCCGATCACGAGCGGCGCGATGACGAAGCCGGGCACGAGCAGAAACGCGTAGCCGAGCGGTCGCGACAGCACGCCCAGCCGATCGAGCAGGCCGATCTGTACGCCACGCGAGGCGAGGAAGCGCAGCACGGGCAGCGCGCCGAGCAGCAGCGTGACCGCGCCCAGGAGCCAGATCAGTCGGCCCTGTCCGCGCGCGCCGAGGGCGCGCAGCCAGGGCAGGTACTCGCCGACGGCCTGGAACGGGCGCTGCTGCGTGGCGCGCGGCAGGTCCCCCAGCGCCACCGCCAGCAACACCAGACAGGGCAGCGCGGCGTACTTCAGCCAGCTCTTGGCGCCTTCGACAAAGCTCTCCGGAAAGGTAGCGTCACTCAGCACGAACGGCAGCAATGACTCCTCGGGCGAGGAGCGCAGGTCCCAGATGAACACGATCAGCAACGCGGCGGCTCCGAGCGCCACCAGGCGCGTGCCCTGCGCACCGGTCTCGATGCGGCGAAAGGCCATGCCGATCAGCGCCGCCAGCGTGAAGGTGGCCACGAACGGCAGTGCTCCGACGGACGGCGCGCTCAGCCCGTGCAGCGCGAACGCCACGGCGAACACGCTGACCAGGCACAGGCCGAGCGCGCTCTGGGGCCCTGCCTCGTTGTCGGGGCCGAGCACCACCGCGAGTGCAAAGGGCGCGACCGCGCTCCAGGGCAAGAGCCCGAAGCCGAGCTGATGCAACACCTGGTCGTGAGTCGGCAGCTTGCTCGGCGGACTGAGCGCAGCACCGAGCAGCTCCAGGTGGGCGTCCGGGGAACCAGAGAGCAGAACCCAGCTGCCGGCGCCGAGCGCCAGCAGCCCGAGCCCGAGCGAGAGCCAGCCCAGCGTGGCGGCGAAGCCGTCGCGGCCGTGGCGGCCCGTGCAGCGCCAGGTGAGCCAGCCGAGTCCAACGCCGAGCGCGGGGCACGCGACGCCGAGCAGAACGCCGCGGCTGGCGAAGCCCGCTGCCAGGCCCAGGAGCGCGAGCGCGACCCAAGCGGCGCGCGCGCGTCGACTCGCGAGCCCGGGCTGAAAGATGGCGAGCGCGAGCGCGCAGGTCGCAACCGCCACGCTGCTGAGCGGCACGATGTCCCCGAGCAAGGTGCGCGACTGCAGAAAGTAGAGCGGCATGCTGGCCAGTGCGACGCTGGCATACGCGGCAGCCACGCGATCGTACAGGCGCGCCACGAGCACGAAGGTGGCAGCGATGCCGATCAGGCCCCAGAGCGCCAGCGGCAGCCTGCCAGCCCAGTCGCGCAAGCCAAAGCACTGAAAGCCGAGCGCCACGGAGCTGAGCGGCAACTGGCCGCGGCCGAGCTCGCTCAGGCTCGGGACGGCATTGTTGGCGCCCGGCAAACTGAGCTGCTCGGCGCCATGTAAGCCCACGGCGATGCGCCGAGAAAACTCGGCCGTCTCGAGCTCATAGGGCGCCCAGAGCCCGCTCCAGTGCAGCGGCAGCAGCAGACTGCAGACCGCGATCAACAAGGCGGTGGCGTGCGGTGCCCAGCGCAGCAGCTCCGGGCGGCCTCGGCCCACCTGCTCGCTCGGCTCGCTGCGAGTGGGGGCGGGCGCGGCCGAGCCGACCAGCAGGGGAGCGGACCCGGTCTCCGAATCGTTCACGGGGCTAGGTACAGCATAGTCCAGGCTGGAAGCAAACCCCGGACGTGCCGCGTTCGCCCGGCATTTTACGGGTCCGGCGGAGGCATTTTTGCCCGCGGCGGGGAAGGGGCTGCTACATCCGGCCCCATCCACATGCGCTACGGCACGATCGCCATCATCGGACGCAGCAACGTCGGCAAGTCCACCTTCCTGAACAGCGCCATCGGCATGCCGCTCGCGATCGTGTCGCGTCTGCCCCAGACCACGCGCGACACGTTGCTCGGGGTCGTGAACAGCGGCGATGCGCAGCTCGCGTTCGTCGATACCCCGGGTCTGCACAAGCCCAAGAACGAGCTCGGTCGCAGGATGAATCACGAGGCGATCGAGAGCCTGCGCAACGCCGACGCGGCCCTGTTCATGACCGACGCGCTGAAGCTCGAGGCGCCGCCCGATGCCGAGAAGTCCGACGCCGCCAAGTCTGCGGCGGACAAGCCCCGCGCGCGCAAGAAGGCCGGCAAGGCGCGCGGCAAGGCCGGCAAGCCCCGCTCGGGCAGTCGGCGAGGCAGCAGCACCGAGCTCAGCGACGCCGAGCTGATCGCGCAGTTACCTACGGATTTACCTACGGTGCTGGTGATCAACAAGATCGATCGGCTGCGCGACAAGACCCGTCTCTTGCCCGTGCTCGAGGCTCTCGGCGCGCGCCATCCGTTCGCCGCCGTGGTGCCGATCAGCGCCAAGCTGGGGGACGGGGTCGACCGCGTGCTGGCGGAGATCGCTCAGCTCCTGCCGGAGCAGGAGAGTCGCTTCGCGGCGGACGAGGTCACGGATCGGCCGGTGGCGTTCTTTGCGCGCGAGTACATCCGCGAGCAGGTCCTGATCATGGCCAGCCGGGAGGTGCCGCACGCGGTCGCCGTCACCCTCGACTCGATCGAGGAATCGACGCAGGGCATGCACGTGTCGGCCACCATTCACGTCGAGAAGGTCGGGCAGCGCGCCATCCTGGTCGGGCACGGCGGGGCGATGGTGCGCGAGATCGGCAAGGCGGCGCGGGCGCGGCTGGCGGAGCTCACGGAACAGCCCGTCCACCTGAAGCTGTTCGTGCGCGTCACCGAGCGCTGGCGAGATGTGCCGCGCCAGCTCGCCGAGCTCGGCTATCCGACAGAAAGTGCGTGATCCCGAGCGGTTATGCGCCTGGTGTGGGCCTGTGTGGCCAAAAACTGGACAGGCTTTCACCTGAACGGCTAACACTGAACGGATGATTCAGAACCGCTTGTCACGCCGTTTGCTGAAGCTGCTGTTCGTCTCCTGTCAACGCGACGAAAGCATTGATTTCATGGACCTTTGCGCCGGCTGCCGGGCGCGCCCGTACGCTCTGCTCAGGGCGCTGCACGCCCTCGCTGACGGTGGGCTCGTCGACCCGCGTCGGTTGCGTCTCACGCTCGCCGGGCTGGCTGTGGCCAGCGCCCTCGTCCGGCCCGTGGCCAGGGCGGAGGAGCGAGCGCGCGAGCTGCAGCAAGCGCCCGGCCTGGCGCGCTGCGCCGCCTGAGTCTTGGCTGATGGCGGTCGGGGCGCGGGGGCTGGACCTCGCCGGGCCCGTCGCCTACTGCTAGCGCCATGCAGGCCTGGGGCAGCAGCGTGCCGAGCCACCCGCCGTGAGCTGGCTGGACTCGACCGCCGCCGGCACGGGGGTGCTCGGCATCGCGCTCGCGAGCCTGCTCGTCGTGCTCGCCTTCGTGGCGCTGCCTCGCGGCGAACGCTACCTGGCGCGCGGCCCCGCGATCCTGCTTTTCTTGCACCTGCTGGCGAGCGGGGTCGAGGGTTCGATCGCTGCCAGCTCGGCCAACGCACGGCTGCTCAACTTCATCGGCGCCGCAGCGATCTTTGGCTCGATCGCCCGCAGTGCCTTCTTGATCGGGGTGCTGTCGAGTGTCGCGCGGCGCTTCACGCGGCCGTGGCCGCGCATCTTGCGCGATCTGCTGCAGGCGTTCTTGTACTTCGGAGTCGCGCTCCTGGCGCTGCGCGCGGCGGGCGTCGAGCCCACCTCGCTGCTGGCGACCTCTGCGCTCTTGACCGCGGTGATCGGTCTCTCGCTGCAGGAGACGCTCGGCAACCTGTTTGCCGGCCTGTCGCTCCAGGCGCAACCGCCGTTTTCGGTCGGGGACTGGCTGCAGTACGCGGACGGACCGGAGGGCATCGGGCGCGTGCTCGAGATCAACTGGCGTGCGACACATCTGGTCACGCTCAGCGAGATCGAGGTGATCGTGCCCAATGGCGTGATCGCGAAGGCGGCGCTCAAGAACTTTTCGCGCCCCACCGCCCTGGTCCGGCACACCACCAGCGTGGTGCTGTCCGATGCCATCTCTCCGCAGCGGGTACAGACTCTGGTGGCCCGGGTGCTCGGAGACTTGCCGGGGGTGCTGGCGACGCCCGCGCCGGTGGTGCTGACGGGGCAGTTCATCGAGCGTGGCGCCAGCTATACGATCCGCTACTTCGTGGATGACTTTGCGCGCATCGAGCCGAGCGAGGGCGAATTCAGAAAGCGCCTCTGGTACGAGCTGCGGCGCTCGAATCTGGAGTTGCCGATCCCGCGCAGCCGGGTCGAGGCCGTGGCGGTCGGCACGCTCTTGACGTCGCTGCGCGACGCGCAACCCGGTAGCGCGAGCGAGGCGCCGCTCGCACAGCGCCTCGGGCAAGTCGACTTTCTGGCAGGGGTCAAGCCAGAGGTGGTCGAGCGCTTGCTGCAAGGCACCAGCTCCGTCGTGTACGCCCCGGGTGAGGTGATCATTCGCGCCGGTGAGGTCGGTAGCGAGCTGTTCGTGGTCGAGCGCGGCTCGGTCGAGGTGCTGGCGCGGCGCAAAGACGGACCGGAGGCGCGCGTCGCGGCGCTCGGCGCGGGGCAATTCTTCGGCGAGGCGGCGCTCTTGGCCGACGAGCTGCGCTCCGCCACCGTGCGAGCCAGCAGCGAATGCCAGTTGCTCGTGATCCATGCCGCAGCGCTCCGGGCCGCCGTGGAGCTCGATCGCTCGGTCGCCGATCGGCTCAGCTCGCGCCTGGCGACGCGCCTGAGCGAGCTGGATCAAGCGCTGTCCGAGCACGGCGCCGAGTTTGACGACGAGCGTCACAGCATCCAGCTACTCGACCGCTTCAAGCGCTTCTTCGCCTGACGCGAGCGGGCGGGTCTGCTATACGCGCCCGCATATGCCGACCGAATTCGCCAACGTGACCGTCACCAGCAAAGCCAACGTGTATTTCGAGGGCAAGGTCGTCAGCCACAGTCTGCGCTTCGGCGACGGTTCGAAGAAGACCATCGGGCTCGTCTATCCGGGGGAGTACCACTTCTCCACCCAGGCGGCGGAGCGCATGGAAATCATCGCCGGCAGCTGCCGAGTTCGCCTCGCCGGGCAAGCGAGCAGCGTCGAGCTCAGCGCCGGCAGCAGCTTCGATGTGCCCGCGAACAGCGGCTTCGACATCCAGGTGGTGAGCGGAATCACCGAATACATCTGCTCCTTCGCTTGAGGCCGCCGTCACACCTGCGAACGCCGTCAGCGACCGCTCATTTTAGCGACAGATCATACAGATCATACAGATCATGAAGTACACGCTCCAGCCCTCGACCCCAGCCCGCACGCTTGCCGCACGCTTGTCCTTGCGGGAGGCCATGAATCAGGTGTGCTGCCCGCTGCTCAGCTTCGAGCCGAGCGAGATGCTGGGCGGAGCGCACATTTCGCGCGGCACGCGCGAGAAGGTGGCGAGCCAGACCCGAGCGCTGCGCGCGGTCTGTCAGAGCAACCCGCTGCAAATCCCTGCCTTGTGCACCGCGGATCTCGAGTGTGGGGCGGGCAGGGCGGTGCTCGGTTTGACCGAGTTCCCCGATCTGATGGGCCTGGGCGCCAACGATTCGGAAGAGCTGGCCTACGAGGTGGGCAAGGCGACTGCGCTCGAGGCGCGCTCCGTGGGCCTCAACTGGACCTTCTCGCCGTGCGTGGACCTGGCCGAGCTCGGCGACAGCCCGGTGGTCTCGACGCGCAGCGCGGGCCGCCGCGTGGAGCAGGTGATCCGCGTGGCCCGAGGCTACCTGCGCGGCCTGCAGGAGCACGGCGTCGTGGCCACGCTCAAGCATTTCCCCGGCGATGGGCATGCGACCTTCGATCAACACCTGACGACGGTGCAAAATCCGCTCTCGCACGCCGACTGGTGGCAGGGGCCCGGGCGCGTGTATCGCGAGCTGATCGAGGCCGGCGCCAAGACCATCATGTCGGGCCACATCGCTTTGCCCGCGTTCGACGATCCGGATGCGCGCGGCCTGTACCCGCCCGCCACGATCTCGCGCCGGCTGCTCACCGACCTGCTGCGCGGGGAGCTCGGCTTCGACGGCCTGATCGTGTCGGACGCGATGGGCATGGGCGGCGTGGCGGGCTTCGTGCCGCCCTTCGAGGCGTACGCGCGCTTTCTGGAGGCGGGGGGCGACTGCGTGCTGTTCGCGCGCGTCACCGAGCGGCGCTTTTACCCAGAATTCGAGCGCGCGCTGCGGGAGAAGCTGGTGAGCGAGCAGACGCTCTACGATCGCGCCGCACGCATGATCCAGTTCAAGCTGGACCAGGGCTTGTTCGATGCGGGCTCACCGCCCATGCCGGAGGCGTTTGACGCGGCTGCGCATGCCGACCTGGCGCGGCGCGTGGCCGCTGGCGCGGTCGCGCTGGTGCGCGATCGCGAGCGCCTGTTGCCGCTCTCGCTGCAGCGCACGACGCGCGTGCTGCACGTCGTGCTGTCCAGCCCGAGCTACCCGCAGTACGAGGATCAG
>Ga0207675_100002735_pt1 | contig 17360 bp, 18 predicted proteins | sample KBSSwiS42_FD_184305 | JGI IMG/M metagenome (GOLD analysis project Ga0207675, IMG submission 184305) | Switchgrass rhizosphere microbial communities from Kellogg Biological Station, Michigan, USA - KBS Switchgrass S4-2 (SPAdes) (version 2) | ecosystem: Host-associated > Plants > Roots >... | reverse complement strand
TCCCGGACGTAGGCGAGGAAGAACAATCCGGCGTCCAGTCGGCCTAGACCGTTGCTCCCGTCCACGAAGTTGTAGCCGCGGCGCAGCATCTTCGCGCCGCCGTTGTGGTCTGGATGCACCATCCGTACGTGCGAATCGGGGGCGACCAAAGGCTCGCTATCGCTGCCCTTGACGTCGAAATCCGGCTGGCTGAACTCGCTGCCACCAGACATCGGTGCCCCCTCAGCCTTTGTCCGGCCGATGACCCGCTCTTGCTCGCTCAACGGCTGCCGGTCCCAGATCTCGATCGTCATGTTGATCCGGCGCGCCACGAGATATGAGCCGCCGGCCAGCCATTGCCCTTTGCCGTCCGCACCAGCCGGCACCCACACATGCGCATCGATGGCGGCGGGGTCCTCGGCCTTGAGGTTCATCGTGCCGTCTTTGAATCCCATCAGATTCCTCGCCGTGTCCTGACCCGTCGAGGTGGAGGACGTCCGGCCAAAACCCAGCTGTGACCAGCGGATGGCAGCGCGGCCAAAGGCGATCCTGGCGAGATTGCGTACGGCGTGTACGGCGACCTGCGGGTCATCAGCACATGCCTGGATGCACAGATCACCATCGGATTTCAGCGGGTCGAGCTTGTCGGCGGGGAAGTGCGGAAGTCGCTGCAAGGCGGCCGGCCGCAGATCGCCGAGTCCAAAACGATCCTTGCCCCCCTTGCGAAACAGTGTCGGACCAAAACCAAAGGTGATGGTCAGCCCCGCTGGTGGCAGGCCGATGGCCTCACCGGTGTCGTCGGGGGGAGCGCCGTACGGGCCGGCCGTCGGCCCGAGCTCCCCAGCACCGAGACCCTGCGTCATGCGTGCGGCGGCGATGGTCCAGTCCTTGAAGAGCTGCACCAACTCCGTACGGGAATCGGTGATCACGTCAAATGCGGCGAAGTGCAATCGATCTTGCACCGGAGTGAGAATGCCCGCCTGGTGCTCCCCGTAGAAGGGGTAGGTACGCGTTCCCGCAGTCTGCGGCTGGCTCGGAGCTGCCTCCTGGCTCCCGAGCGCGAATCCACCAGCGGCGCCGGCAGCCAGCCCGGCCAGACCAGCTCCCGCAGCGCCGAGCAGGCCCCGCCGCGAGACCGGCGGCCGCTGGCGCGTTTCGGGCGGTGCCGTGCGCACTTCGGTTTCAGCAGGCTGATCGCGAACGTCCGGAGTTGATGTCATGTGTTTCCTGATTCAGACGACCGCCGCGGCCAGCTTCGACAATGGCTCAGACAGCGCATTGACTGCATCAGAGAGCTCCTTGACCTCCGCCTTGGTGAGCTTGTCATAGGTCTTGAACCCATCGCCAACCCGTTGAGCGTCGAGCAGCGCCTGGACTGCCGCGAACTTTGCCGCGATCGAGCTATCGAGATCCGGATTCCTTTGCTTCAGCAATGGGCGAAGCCCTTCGAAGCCCACCACTGCGCCGTCGATGTTGGCTTGGAAGTCCCACAAATCGGTACGCGACCAGTACTCCTCTTCGCCGGTGACCTTGCCGGTCGCAACTTCATCCAGTAGGCCGCGGGATCCGTTAGCGATCTCGTCCGCACTGAACTCCAGGTCATCGACCCGTCCTTGGAGAACCTTGGTGTTCTTCATCAGATTGTCCGCGTACGACGCGCGCTGGGCAGTGCTGAGCTGCTGATAGTTCTTGGCGCGCGCGGGCCAGAGATCTTTCTCGAGCCGGTGCCAGCCGGTCCACTTCTGACCGGGCTCAAGATCGGCTTCGCGCAAATCGAGCTTGGGATCAAGATCGCCAAAGGACTCAGCCACGGTCTCGATGCGCTCCCAGTGCGTCCGGGCGACGGGGTAGAGGGCACGCGCCTCGTCGTCCTTGCCTGCCTTGTAGGCAGCCACAAATTTTGCGGTCATGGAGACCAGCTGCTCGGTTTGGTCCTCGACGTACTTCTGGTAATTCTGGTTCGCCTGCTCGACCAGCTCCACATCGTTCCCTGAGGACCCCTGCTCACCGGAATCAGAGACTGAGAATGGAGCGCGGATGCCGTCGCCGACCATGCCAGGTTTGCATGCCGAGATGTAGTTCCCGGGCTCGACCTTCAACACCAGCTCCCGCGTAATGCCGGGGCCGATATTCTCCACTTCGCCGACGATGCGCAGTCCGTCCTGGCCGTAGAGGTAGAACTCGTTCACCTTGCTGCCGCCGTTAGTCACCGCGAAGGTGAGAGCTCCCGACGGGGCGCTCGTGGCGGAAAGCTTGCACTCGGTGTCGGTTGCCTGGACGGTCAGGGCGCGAGGATTCGGAGCGCCGCCAGCACCTGGCCTCTCGGCTGGGGCGTTGTTGGTGCAGGCTGCCAGCAGCGGCAGGCCCAGCACGGCGCAGGTCGATGTGCAGAGAAGTGCGCGTACGGGCAGGGCGAATCCGCCGGCCCGACGGCTTGGTCGAGTCATGATCATTTGCTTTCGGACGCTCCAACGGTCTCGGCGGCTGGACGGGGAGGTGCAGGTTGCGTGCGCTGCCGTTTCTGGTAGAGGAAGATCGCGAGCGTTGGGATGAAGTACAACAGCCAAGCAGCTGCCTGAAGGACCGTTGTCGCGGGCGAGAAATTGAAGACGCCCTTGAGTACCGTTCCGTACCACGAGGTCGGCGGGATGACACCGGACACATCGAAGGCCAGGTTGTTCAGACCGGGGAGTAATCCAGCCTCCTGGAGGTCGTGCACTCCGTACGCGAGAACTCCGGCCGCAATCACGATCAAGAAAGCGCCGGTCCAGGTGAAGAAGCGACCCAAGTTGATCTTCAGGGCACCACGGTAGATCAGGTAGCCCAGCACCATCGCAAGGACGAGTCCGAGCGCGGCACCAAGTAGGGGCCCTGTGGTACTGCCGGTGCCACCAGCGGCGGCCTGGGTGGCCGCCCACAGGAACAGTGCGGTCTCCAGACCCTCACGGCCTACGGCAAGCATCGCGACGATGGTCAGCGACCAGCGCCCGGCATCGGCGGCCTTGTCGAGCTGCGCCCGTAACTCGCCGGACAGCGTGCGTGCAGCCTTCGCCATCCAGAAGATCATCCAGGTGACGAATACGACCGCGACGATGGAGAGCAAGCCACCGATCAGCTCCTGGGCCTCGAACGTGAGGCCCTTCGGGCCAAAGGTGAGCGCGGCGCCGAAGGCAAGGGAGACGGCGACTGCGATCCCGACGCCGATCCAGATCTGCGGCAGCAGGTGGCGACGCCCCGATTTGACGAGGTAGGCAATGAGGATGCTCACGATCAGCGCAGCCTCTAGGCCTTCGCGTAAGCCAATCAGGAAGTTGGCTAGCATGTCTCCTCGATCCCCCGCGCGTCCTTTGCGGCCTGCCTCCCTGGAGCGATGCTGCTATATAGGTGAGGCTCACCTAACTTAAGTCAGGCTAGCCTTGCTTCGCAAGGAGCTTGGGGCAATTTGTCGCAGCTACTTCGGACATGCTGTCTGCTCCCGTTGTCAGAAAGCCCTTCTTCACTATCCCGGCCGTGCGACCCCGTACGGAGACATCGCGACTCAGAAGGCGTCTCCGGTCCGCCAGTCCATCTGTTGCAGGGTAAGGGTGTTGCCGTCGGGGTCGGACATCCAGGCGTACGTGACGCCGCCGCCTACCGGAGTGAGATCGCCCACTGCGACGCCGCGGCCGACCAGCTCCTCCCGAGCCTCGGCAATATCGTTCACCACCAGGTGGAGGCCCTTGATCGAACCCGGCGTCATATCAGCCAGCTCGTCCAGGCCGGTACTGATCACGATCGAGCAGGCTGAGCCGGGCGGAGTCAGTTGTACGACCCGCACGCCGGGCGACGGGCTCACGTCGACATCAAGTGCGAACCCCAGCTTCTCGGTATAGAAGGCCATCGAGTGGTCGATGTCTCTGACCGGGACAGGCACGAGTTCGAGCTTCATCTCCATGAGGGTTCCTTTCCCTTTCATTAGAGCCCGGACTCTGGGAGCGGGCGATTCGTGAGGATGCCGTAGTGGCTCTTCCCGCCGATCTTCTTCAGCCGCCGGTCTCGCCGAGGGTGATCATAAGCAGCCGCTCGAGGCGCTTGCGTACCACCTCGCCCGTCAGATCCGGTCTGGCGTGGATCAATGCGGCCATGATCACGGCGGGGTCCGGCAGAAAGCCGAGGATATCGCTCACCGACCAGAAGAGCTCCGCTTCTTGATCATCGTCGAGTACACCGCCGTGCCAGCGATAGGCATCGGAGAAGGCGACGGCGCTATCGAGGTCATGCAAGATCGCGAAATTAGCTCGGGAGTGCATGACGTCGAGATCCGCAGGTCCCCATGATGTCTCCGCCCAATCGATCACGCCGGTGATCCGATCGCCTTCCCACAGGATGTTTCCGGGGTGAAAGTCGCAATGCACCAACCCCTGCTTGGTCGGCGGCGGATCTCGATCGAATAGCTGGATGGCACGCTGCCACAGCAGTGGCCTGGAGGTCCAGCTCGGTACATGAAGATCATCTGGCACCCAGAACACGTACGGACGGGGCCGATGATCATCGTCGACCGGGGTGCCGTGAATGATCACCGCGATCTTCGCCAGCTCATCGATCGCGCTCAGGCTCAACGGATCGAGCCGCACGCGGCCTGGGAGCCAGCTGGTGAGGTTGGCATACGCTCCGGATTGGCTGCCATCCGGGTCGGAGGCAATGAGACGTGGCACGGGAAGATCGGAATTCTCCATCAGACGGCAGCCCAACGCCTCGCAGACCACATGCTGTCGGCCAATCTCACCCCACCGTTCGATGGAGACGCAGCGCAGGATGACCCGTTCGCCATGACGGAGATGCACCGCTGAGATGGTGTCAGTCCGTCCGCCGCCGACGGGCTCGATCGCCGTGATCTGGGACTCGAGATGCTCCTGAGCCCAGGCGCGCACCTGCGCAGGATTCACGCGAGCAGGATAGATGCCCCGGATGTGGAGTTCCCTCCTGCTAGGACGGGCGGCCGCTGCGCGGCTGCCGGAACTTGCGGTTGCGGGGGCGATGGCTCAAGGACTGCAGGGGCTTGCGGCTCAGACGCTTGCGGCTAATTCACCAGCGCCCGACGCTTGACCAGCTCACCGGTCGCGTATCGACCGATCTGATAAGTCGCGAAGCCATCCATCACCGCACTGACGCCCCCACCCATCAGCGGGACGCGCTTGACGATCGCCAAAGCTAGATTCTTCCCGCCTATCCGAGCGGCAAGGTCGGTGATCACTTCGTCGGCGACCTGCTTGTCGAGCTCGGGATCGAACACGGGCGCAGTCGCCACCGCCATAGGCGACGTTGGCAGGGTTCCCTCGGCGATGTGTTTGGCCACCTGCTCTCCACCCATCAAGCACATCACGAGTGCGGTACGGACCCGATGGTCATCGAGGTCGTACCCGCGCAGATGAGCGATCGCGGCAACCATGCGAACCTGCACAATGGCGACGCCGGTGATATTGGCGGGTATTGCGACGGGCAGTGCAGCCAGACCGCCGATGTTGGTGACAAAGCCTTGGGCGGAGGCAAGCCGGATGTGATGGTCGATGATCGATGACATGGCGTCGTCGATAGAGCCGCCTTGCCGCTGCAGATGGCGGGCGGCGACAGCCTTTGCGCTAGGCATCCGTCCGTAGCCGTCGATGGCGATCTCGATGACCTGGCGCAGCGCGCCGCCGGCTCCTTGCGCCGCCACGATATTGGCCACTGGGGTCATGACCGTCACGATCCTTCGGCGCACGTCCTGCGCTGACGCCATCAGGCCTCCAACCACTCTGCTCCGGGTTTGGGCTCCCAGTGCGATCAGCCGCCTCGAGGGGCAGCGTCCGACCCCAAGCGTACGTGGCTGCCGTTGGTAGCCGATGATCACCTGACTCCGGGACAACCCCGGCCAGGCCCTGAACCGGGGTTTGATTCTGGTGGGAGTATGCCGAGATGGGCTCCCCGTTCGGATCGCCGGAGATGTGGCGGCATGACGACCTGATCGGGGTGTCGCGCGTCTTCGACGAAGAGCTCGCGCTGGCGGCGTACGAGTGTGGCGCCTTTCCGATGCCTGCGAAGCCCGGTCTGATGGGCTGGTATTCGCCGCTGGAGCGGGCCATTCTGCCGCTCGACGGGATGCGGATCAGCCGCTCGCTGCGCAAATCCATCCGGCACTACGACGTACGGATCGATACCGCGTTCGACGATGTGCTCGACGGATGTGCCGACCGGCGGCGACCTAGCGGATGGATCAACCGGGAGATCCGCCGGGTATATCGGCGACTCTACAAACGTGGCGTCGTGCACTCGGTGGAAGCGTGGACCCTCGGTGGTGACCTGGCCGGCGGTCTGTATGGGGTGAGCATCGGTGGTCTCTTTGCGGGCGAGTCGATGTTCTACCGACCTGACATCGGTCGTGATGCGTCCAAGGTCGCGCTCGTTGCGCTGGTCAATCTGCTCCAGCGCGCGGGTTCAGAGGATCGGCTCCTTGACGTGCAATGGCTTACGCCGCACCTGGAATCGCTCGGGGCTGTGGCGGTGCCGCGCCAGGAGTATCTCGAGCGCCTTCCGCCAGCTCTCCGCCTGCCGGCGCCTAATTGGTCAAGCGGCTGAATCTCGGTCGCCCGTCAGACTGCCGTCAATACCACCCCGTTCATAATGGGCCCATGCCTGAGATGCCTGAGGTGGAATCGCTCGCTCGATTCCTTACCGAGAGGTGTGTCGGGCATGCGATTGAACGCATTGATCTGCTCGCGTTCAGTGCACTCAAAACCTACGATCCACCGCTGTCGGCGCTGAACGGCTTGGAAATCGAGTCGGTGACCCGGCGGGGGAAGTTCCTCGACATCTCGGCCCAAGGTTTGCATCTGGTGTTCCACCTGGCCAGGGCCGGTTGGTTGCGCTGGCGTGATTCTTTTCCGGACGCGCCACCGCGGCCGGGCAGGGGGCCGCTTGCCTTGCGCGTACGGCTGGATGATTCGTCCGGCTTTGACCTGACGGAGGCAGGCACCCAACGCAAGCTCGCCGTTTATGTGGTGAGTGATCCCATGTCCATTCCCATGGTGGCGACGTTGGGGCCCGATCCGCTCACCGACGACTTCGATGAGGCCGCGCTTGCCGGAGTGCTTGCCAAAGCTGGTCGCGCGCAGTTGAAGGGAGTACTGAAAGATCAGCGGACTATCGCGGGAATTGGCAACGCGTACTCGGATGAGATCTTGCATGCAGCCAAACTCAGCCCGTTCAAGCCGTCAAACTCTCTCACTCAATCGGAGCTAGACACACTGTTCACCGCGATCAAGGGCGAGCTGTCGGCCGCCATCAAGCGAGCCGACGGGTTGGCGGCCAAAGACTTGAAGGGTGAGAAGAAATCAGGCCTTCGAGTGCACGGGCGTACGGGTGAGAAGTGTGATGTTTGTGGTGACACCATTGCCGAAGTGTCGTTTGCGGATTCTTCGCTGCAGTACTGCCCGACCTGCCAGACCGGCGTCAAGAAGCTCGCCGACCGTCGTCTTTCGAAGCTGCTGAAATAGATCATGCCCGCTAGCGAGAATCCGTCCGCATTGTTCGAGTCGCTCTGCGATGAGTACGCCAACGTGAGCGGGGTTACCGTACCGACGGGTGGCGCCGGCTTCGGATCCAACGCGATCAAGATCAATAAGTCGATCTTCGCGATGCTGGTCGACGACCTGATCGTCGTGAAATTGCCAGCCGCTCGAGTCACGCAATTGATCTCTGCAGGTGACGGGGTGCCTTTCGATGCCGGCAAAGGTAAGCCCATGAAGGAGTGGGTGGGGCTGATCGTGGACGATCAGGCTTCTCGGGAACTGGTTGCCGAGGCTATGACATTCGTCGGGCAACGCTGACCAGGGCGGCACAAGACTAGGGTTGATCTTGTGTTTGAGAACCAGGTGCCAACCATCCAGCCCGGCGATGTCGCTACCCGAGTGGCCGACGGATGGATGCTCCTTGACGTTCGCACCGACGACGAGTGGGCGGCTGGACGAATCGCGGGCTCGGTCCATATTCCGATGGATCAGCTGATGCAGCGCATGGACGAGCTCGACGATCGCATTGTCTGCGTCTGCGCCGTCGGTGCCCGCTCGGCCCGGGTTGCCCAGTTTCTCAACGCCCAGGGCCGGGAGGCAGTCAACCTTGACGGCGGCCTCTACGCGTGGGAAGGCAGCGGGCTCCCGGTCGAGGCCTGACCCCATTGCCGGAGTGGGTTCTGCCGCAAACTCGCCGAATAATCCGCCCCGATGTGTTCGACCCGCCTCGCGGCGGCTGAGCATCTGCGCCGGTGTTAGCGTGAGAAACTAACCGAAACCTTCGGGAGCTCACACCTCATTGGTGGGCTGAGAGGGCGGAGTGCGTACGACAGCGCGGGTCCGCCGACCGACCGAACCTGACCGGGTAATGCCGTCGTAGGGAGCCTGCAATGTCGCTCACATCAACTCCAACCAGCCCGACCGCGACCACCTCGGAGCGAGCCGTTACCGAGGCACCGCTCACCCTCACCACAGAGCCGCCGCGGCCGTTGGGATTTGCTGATCAGTTGGCCCTGTGGGGCAACCTCGGCATCAGCTTGTTCGGACCACTGACCGGAGCGCTGATTGCCACGACCGCAGGATCGGTCGGGCTGGCGCTAGCGGCAGTCGTCGTCGGCTGCGGCATCGGAGCAATCCTGCTTGGCGCCTCCGCCGTGATGGGCACCGCAACCGGGGCACCAGCCATGGTCACCCTTCGGGGCTTGGTGGGTCGCCGCGGCTCGGTGCTGCCAACAATCCTCAACATCGCGCAAAACATCGGCTGGGCAACCATGGAGATCATCGTCATCTCCACCGCAGCGGTGGCGGTGGTCGGCGACGCCTGGCGCTGGCCGTTTGTGATCTTGGCTGGCGCGGCCGCCACTATCATGGCGATCCGGCCGCTGGGCAGCGTACGGCTGCTCCGCAAGGTCATGGTGTGGCTGGTGCTGGCGGCCTCGGTCTTCTTGTTCGTTCAGGTGTTGCTGCAGCCGCGACAGTCGATTCCGCAGAACTCGGTACTGGGATTCTGGCCGGCAGTTGATCTTGCCATCGCCGGAGTGATCTCCTTTGCGCCCTTGGCGGCGGACTATAGCCGGCACTCGCGGAGCCGCCGGGCGGCCTTCTGGGGCGCCTCCCTCGGCTACGGTCTAGCGGCCATTGCCTATTACGCCCTGGGCGTCTTCGCAGTGGTCAACCTCGGCGCCAGCGACGTGATCACTGCGCTGGTCACCCTTCCAGCTGGCGCCATCGCGATCACGATATTGCTGGTCGATGAGGTGGATGAGGCATTCGCCAACGTCTACTCGACCACCATGTCGGTGCACAACATCGTTCCCCAGCTGGATCGACGAATCATCGCGTTGATCATCGGTGTCACGGCAACGCTGCTGGCTGGCCTGCTGAACTTCGGCCAGTACCAGTCCTTCCTCTTCTTGATCGGCTCGGTCTTCGTCCCGCTGTACGCCGTCGCGGCCGTGGACTTCTTCTTTGTCAGCAGGCAGCGTTGGGATGTCTCGACTACGTCCCCGCTGCGTGTTGCGCCGGTCACTGCGTGGGCGTGCGGGTTCGTGGCCTACCAACTTGTCTACCCCGGTACCGTCCCTGGATGGGCAGACTTTTGGACGTGGCTCGACGGGCGCATTGGATTCGTCCCGCCCGGCTGGCTGGGCTCCTCGGTGGCAGCCATCGCGGTGAGTGGATTAGTGATGTTGGTCAGTGGTTTGCTACTGCGTTACCGTCGCGTCGCCGCAGCGTGACAGCTTCGCCGATGTGTCAGGTGTCGATGTGACGGCCGCGCCGGTGTTGATCGCGCATCGCGGCTTCTCCTCGCGACATCCAGAGATGACGCGGGCCGCCTATCGGGCCGCCATCGACTGGTCTTCCGACACAGGCATCGCACTCGGCCTGGAGTGTGACGTACATTTCAGCGCCGACGATGAGCTGGTGTGCCTGCACGATCTGACTCTGGACCGGACCTCGACGAGCACCGGACGGGCGTACCAGCGCACGGTTGCGGAGCTGAAACAGCTCGACTTCGGTTCTCGGAAGGTGCTCGATCCACAACCCGAGCAACGCGAGCTGATGACGCTGCGAGAGTTGATGATCATGGTCAGGGATGCGCGGCAGGATCATGTGCCCGTCAGCTTGGTGGTCGAAACCAAGCATCCCAATGATCGCGGCCGCGAGGTGGACGAACGGGTTGCAGCGATGCTTACCGAGTTCGGCTGGGACCACCCTGGTGCGCCCGTTCGGCTGCTGTCCTTCTCAGTGAAGGCGGTCAAGCGGTTTGGCTGGCTGCTGCCGGGGCTGGAACGCACCCTGCTCATCGAAGATGATCTTGGACGGTGGCGGGATGGCAGGCTGCCTGACGGGGTACGTGTCGTCGGGCCCGATCTGGCGTTGATCAAGGAGGATCCGGAGTTCGTCACTCGGTCCCGCCGTAAGGATCACGACGTACACGTCTGGACCGTGAACGAGCCGGAGGACATCAGATTCTGCATTGATCTTGGAGTAGCCGGTTTCACCACCGACTTCCCAGATCGCGTTGCTGCGATTCTCGCGGAGGATGAGCGCTGAGCTGCTCGAAGTAGATGCGCGGTGAGTTTGTCGAAGCGTGCCCTTCGACGAGCTCAGGGCACATTGAGACGAGCTCAGGGCACATTGAGACGAGCTCAGGCACATTGAGACAAGCTCAGGGCATGTCAGGACATCCCGTCGCGGGCGATAGGACAAGACATGCAGCGCGGCCCGCCGCGCCCCGAACCCAGCTCGGACCCAGCGATGGGAATTACCTCGATCCCGGCCTCGACGAGGCGCCGATTCGTCTCGACATTGCGCTCATAGGCAATCGCGACCTTGGGCTCGATGGCGAGCGTGTTGTTCCCGTCGTCCCATTGCTCGCGCTCGGCGGTCACCGGGTCGAGGCCAGTGTCGATCAGCCGTAGTCGATCAATCCCCATCGCTCGAGCCGCAGCCTCGAGAAAGGGTGCCGGCTCAGCGATGGAGAGGTCCGAGCCGCTGCCGGGGCGCACCGAAATGGCACACAGCTGGTGAGCAACGTTCGGGTACATTACTACGGCGTCGACGTCGACCATAGTGCAGATGGTGTCCAGATGCATGGTGGCGCGATCTTGACTGATCGGCACGACCAGCACCGTACGCGCCAGTCCCAGCTCGAACGCCGTACGCGCCAGACGCTCCGCGCCGGCGGGATGAGTTCGCTCGCCAACCCCTACCGCCAGGACGCCCTCGGCCAGCGCTAAGACGTCGCCGCCCTCCAGGTGCTCCTCGCGCCAACCGTAAATCCGCTCAGCTCCGCTGAAGCGCGGATGGAAGGCGTAGATCAGGTCGGTGAGCTGGGTTTCGCGGCGGCGTGCCGGCATCGCCAAGGACGTGATCGCGACACGATCCCCGATCCACACACTCGAGTCGCGAGTGAACAGCAGATTCGGCAGTGGATCGATCAAGAAGTGTTCCGGCTGATAGAGAGCGGTGACCAGGCTGCCGCTGCCGCGCACCTCGTCGTTGCGCAGCCCGGCCGTCATGATCTCGGCGAGCTCCTCGGGCTCAAGATCAGCGAGGTAGCGCCGCAGAAAACCCCGCAGCGTACCTCCGAGCCGAATGTCTGAGACGAGATCTTCGACAGCTCTGGCGTGCGCGGCCGGGTCGCCCAGCGTCTCGGTCAGCAAGATGCCGAGATAGAGGACTTCGACCCCACGGCTGCGGAGCGTCTCGGCAAAGCCATCGTGCTCCTGCTGAGCACGGTCGACCCATGGCAGCCCGTCGAAGAGCAACGCATCGTTGTTTCGGGGCGTCAGCCGCTTCAGCTCGCTACCAGGCCGATGCAGCAGCACCGTGCGCAACCGGCCAACCTCCGACCGGACTTCGGGCGCGGTCCCCCCCTCTGCGGACATGACGGTGAGATTACCGATTGCCAAAACGCCCACGGCCAGGGCCGGTCGCCGGACTAGCCTTGGCTGGTGAGCTCCGACCTGTCCCGTGTCGCGTGCATCATCCCGGCGAAGGACGAGGAGCAACGAATCGCGGACACCGTTAACGCAGCGAGAGATCTTCCGGGGGTTGAGATCGTGATCGTCTGCAATGACGGCAGCAGTGATCGAACGTCGGAGCGGGCTGCTGGTGCGGGTGCGATTGTCGTCTCCCACAGCCGCAACCGCGGCAAGGCCGCTGCGGTGGAGTCCGCAGTCAACGGTCTCGGTGTAATCGAGCAGCGGGATAAGTTGCCTGAAGCGGGCAGCCTGCTGCTCCTGGACGCCGATCTCGCCGAGTCTGCCGCCAATTGCGCACCCTTGATCGATCCCGTGGTCAGCGGCGAAGCCGACCTGACGATTGCGGTGCTGCCGGCTCAGTTCGCCGACGACGGCGGCGCTCCTGGCGGCTTCGGCCTGGTGGTCAATGCCGCGAGGCGGGGCATCGAGGAATTGACCGGCTGGACAGCGCAGGCGCCACTCTCAGGCCAGCGCTGCATCACCCGGCGCGCGTTCGAGCTCGCCAGTCCGCTGGCGGCCGGTTGGGGACTGGAAGTAGGTATGACCGTCGACGTGCTGCGCGCGGGTTTGAAGATCTCCGAGATCGAGATCGACCTGCGGCACCGCGCGACCGGTAGTGACCTTGGTGCTCAGCTGCATCGAGCGGCACAATTACGCGACGTCACGCGTGCATTGGCGGCGCGTGGCCTGGTCCAGGCAGGGCTCAAGGATCTGAAGGACTCCGGTGGGGTGTCCGGCGTGTTCAAGCGACTCCGAGGTAAGCAGGCATGAATCGATGACGGCGGCCAAGCACAAGCGCCGACGCGGTAATCCGGCCAAGCCGTCGGGCCCGCGATATCGGCCCGCCATCTGGCACCGCAACCACCAATTCGCCCTGTTCGGGATCGTCGGTGCTACTGCACTGACATTGCTCGTCGGTTTCCTCGGTCCGTCTGCCGTGACCCTGACTCTCGGTCCCCGGCACTCCTATCTGCCGCCCTGGTATCTGCCGGCCGGGGTCATCAAGCCCAACGAGTGGTTCGTGTCGATCTTGATCTGGGCTGCGATCATTCTCGGAGCTCTCGGGCTCTGGGTCGGGCTGCGGGCAATGGCTGATGGCTGGAAACCCAGATACAAGAAGCTCTTCGGGCTCGGCACGGTCCTCAGCCTGCTCACCATCTTCGTTCCGCCGATGACCTCGGCCGACGTGCTGATGTACGCGGCGTACGGCCGGCTGCAGGCGATCGGGCGGGACCCGTACGAGATCACGCCTGCGGAGGTGTTCCGCGGTCAGTTCGATCCTGTGCTGTCCTGGACCGAGCGGCCGTGGCAGGACACCCCCAGCGTGTACGGCCCGATCACGTCCTGGACGCAGCTCGTCGCCAACAAGCTCGGTGGCGACAACATGCACGACATCGTGTTTTGGCTGCAGGTGTTCTCGGTGGTGCCCTTCATCTTGGCGTGTGCCGGCGTGTTGATGCTGGCGCATGGCGATCCGCGCCGGCAGGGCCGAGCGGCGTTGTTGACGATCGCGAATCCGCTGCTGATCTGGGCTGTGGTTGCCGGCGCTCACAACGAGGCGTTGGCGGTGATGTTCGCGGTAGCCGGCCTGTTGTTCATGCGCAAGAACCCTTTCGTTGCCGGTCTCGGCATTGGGCTTGCTGGGTGCGCGAAGGTGAGCATCGGGCTTTGGGGGCTCGCCATGCTGTGGGCGTACCGGCGAGAACCGAAGAAGGCGCTGCTGCTTTGCCTCGGCACGGCGGTCCCGATGGGCTTGGCGTACGTGCTCTGGCAGCCCACCGCGTTTCTTCAGTCACTGCGCAACGGTGGGTACGTCTCGGTCGGCTCGTGGGCCAATCCGCTTTATCGTCTGCTTGATGTCTTCATGACCGGATATCACGCCAAGGTCATCGTCGGCGTGATCTCCTACATCGGCCTGATCATCATCGCCTGGATGCTCTCCCGGGTTGTGCCATGGACTGCGGCGCCCGGGCTGGACAAAGATGCTGACCTGCGTCGAGACCCACTGACCGTCGCGCTCCGAACGGCGCTGGTGCTGTCGGTCGCGTGGTTGATCACCTCGATGTACACGCTCTCCTGGTACGACCTGTTGGCCTGGATGCCGTTGGCTGTACTGGCAGCCAGCAAGCTTGACCAAATTTTGGTGATTCGAGGTGCTGCACTGTCGCTGGCCTACGTGCCTGGACGGGCGATCGATATGGGGAAGGCCCTCGACTTCACCGCAACTCGAATGCGGGACACCGTATCGCCGATCATTCAGATGGCGATGGTGCTCGCCGTGATCTTGTGGTGGCGGCAGCCCGACCGCCCGGAACTTTTTCCCTTCAAGAAGTCGAAAGCTCCGCCCACCGCGTCGGCGCCGCGGCTCTCTGAGTCGCGGCCGAAGGCATCGAAGACCGCCGCAGCACGCAGCTCTCCGCCGCAGCCCGCGCGGGCGCGAGCTGCCATATCGGTCAGGGAGTTCGCGTCGCGACGTAAGAGCTGATCTCGGCGCGTAGCGCTGACTTGATTTCCGCGCCGGCAAATGAGGCGTCGACTGCCGCGAGGGCCAACTCAGTGACGCCACGCTCGTCGAGGTCGAGCAGCCGAGCCGCGATCGCGTACTCGGTGTTGAGATCGGTGCCGAACATTGGTGGGTCGTCGGTATTGATCGTCACCCGCACCCCAGCCGCGGCCAGCTCCCGGATCGGATGGTGATCAAGGTCAGACACGACCCGTAGTGCAACATTTGAGGTCAGGCAGAGGTCCAACGCGATCTCGTGCTCAGCGAGGTGCTCGAGCAGGCGCTGATCACCGACCCCGCCAATCCCGTGTTCGATCCGCTCCGCACCCAGGCTGCGCAATGCTTCCCAGACGCTCTCGGGCCCAGCCGTCTCTCCGGCATGCGGAACGCTGTGTAGCCCGGCTGCTCGAGCCCGATCGAACTGATGACGAAACATCGAACGCGGGAAGCCGAGGTCCGAGCCGCCGAGCCCGAAGCCGATCAGTCCGGGCACGTCATGATCAAGAGCGACTGAGGCCGTCAGTTCGGCAGCCGGGATACCGAAGTCGGCCGGAATGTCGAAGATCCAGCTCATCTCCAGGCCATGATCGCGGCGGGCAGCCTGTCGAGCGTCCTCGATGGCCTCCAGGAAGGCTTCCGCCGGCAGCCCATCATTGATGGAGATGTAGGGAGTCACCGTCAGCTCGGCGTAGCGAATGTGCTGAGCCGCCATGTCCGCTGCGACCTCGTAGGTGATGAACCGGACATCCTCGGCGGTCTTGATGAGGTCGACGACGGCCAGATAGTTCCGGATGAAATGGGACAGGTCGTCGAAGACGAAGAACCTGGCGAGTTCGGCTGGATCGCTCGGAACTGTCCCCGGATGCCGGCTGGCTAATTCAGCAACGACACGTTGGGAGACCGAGCCGACGTGGTGGACGTGCAGCTCAACCTTGGGAAGACCCGCGATGAAGCTCTGGGAGATCGCCACGCGCGCCAGTCTCCCAGGCTGTGCAGAAAGATCGTGCGCGTTTGACCCCCGTAGAGACACCCGTCAAACGCGCACGATCTTCTACGATCAGCCGAAGCGGCGAGCCGAGGCCTCTTCCTCGGCCGCTCGACGGAGTGCCAAGATCACCGGTTCGAGTAGCACAGTCCCGAGGACCACGTACCGTACGGCCGCGGCTGGCGACTCGGTCGGCACATTGTCGATCTCGAATTCCGCGATCTGACGCATGTGGTCCTGATAGAGGTCAAGTGCACCCTCAGGAAGCGTGAAGCCAGCCTCATCGAGCGCTCGGAGTGCGTCATCCAGATTCGGTCCAGCAACGGCGCCTGCGGCTACGCCGAGCAGTTCGTGAACAGACCCAGGAGGTTCCTCGATCGCCTGGATGACCTGATGCGCCGCTGCGATGGACAGCCCACCCGGACCAATCAGCGCACGGATCAGCCGGAGTCGCGCCACGTGGCTCTGGTCGTATTGAGCCTGAGTGGCCGCGGTCCGAACGCCGTCATGCAGCAAGTTCTCCCGCAGATAGAACTTGATCGTCGCAACGGGGATCTCGGTATGCGAGGACAGTTCAGAAATTCGCATCCACACCTCACTTGACATTGGATAGTGTTACTCTCCAATATTGGAGAGTAACACTATCTAGTGGAGGATTTCATGGCTGACATCATTGCGAGCCGCATGACTCATGACTATGACGGTGAGCTTGTCGTATTCCTGATCGGGATGCGGATCAACAAACCGTGGCGCCCCGATCTCTGGCTTCCGGTGTTCAACGCAATGCCCAAGATGTTGGCCGAGTTGTCGAAAGACAAGGACTCGGGCCTGCTTGGCTACCGGCTGACCTTAGGCGCAGGCGGGCCACTGCTGGTGCAGTACTGGAGCTCACACGAGAAGCTGTACGCCTACGCGAGCGACCGGGATGCGGCTCACCGTCCAGCTTGGGCCGCGTTCAATCGCCGCGTGCGTAAGGCTCCCGGGGCGGTCGGCATCTGGCACGAGACCTATCTCGTGGAACGTGCCGAGACGATATACGCCGGAATGCCCATTTCGGGGCTGGCTGCGGCTACGTCTTCAGTACCTGTGGCACGGCGCGGCGAGACCGCGGCGGAGCGGCTCGGGGCACGACAGGCAGCGTGAGGTGGGCGCCCTTCGACAGGCTCAGGGCGCATGAACTCGGGTGAGAAATGGTCGAACGGCCGGGTACGGCAGAGATAGCCTGAGCCGGTGCTCGCAGTCCCGCCGAACCACTACGGCTACTTCGGACCGGTTGGAACATTCACCCACCAGGCGCTGCTCACGCTGCCCGCACTGCCGGACGAGCCCGCGCCGTACGCGACTGTCGGCCTCGCCCTGCAGGCTGTCCGGGACGGCGATGTCGCCGCCGCCCTGGTGCCGATTGAGAACTCGGTCGAAGGTGGGGTCTCCGCGACGCTGGACAACCTGACCAACGGCGAGCCGCTGCGCATCATCCGCGAGGTGTTGCTCCCCGTTCAGTTCACCCTCTTTGGGCGTCCCGGCACACACATCGACGACGTACGCCGGGTGCTTACCCATTCCCACGCGGCAGCCCAATGCCGCGACTGGCTAGCCAACAAGCTGCCGCAGGCCATCGTCACCGAAGGTGGCTCAACGGCTGCTGCGGCAGCGGAAGTTGCCGATCCGGGCTCGCGATTCGATGCGGCGATCTGCGCACAAGTCGCGGGGGAGTTGCACGGGTTGATACCGCTTGCCCCCGGCATTGCTGACAATCCGGACGCGATCACGCGCTTCGTGTTGGTCTCGCGGCCACTTCCAGTCGGTCCGGCCACCGGCGCCGACAAGACCACCATGGTTTTGTTCATGCGCGACGACCATCCGGGTGCGCTGCTAGA
>Ga0207675_100002733_pt1 | contig 17369 bp, 14 predicted proteins | sample KBSSwiS42_FD_184305 | JGI IMG/M metagenome (GOLD analysis project Ga0207675, IMG submission 184305) | Switchgrass rhizosphere microbial communities from Kellogg Biological Station, Michigan, USA - KBS Switchgrass S4-2 (SPAdes) (version 2) | ecosystem: Host-associated > Plants > Roots >... | reverse complement strand
TGGCATCGACGTCTTTGTGTTCGAGTTTGACCACGCTATTCATGGATGGGTACCTGTCCCCCGAAGTTCTTCGGACTGCTTTTAAGACCCCAAAACGTCCGAACCGGGAAAGGAAAAAAGACGGCCCAAAGCCTGCGGTTCTCGCAGGTCAGCGCGTCTTTATGTGTGCGGCCGCTGTCAGACGACCGCCATTTCCGCTCCCCGGCTCCCCAATCCACCAAGATGGCCATCGCGATGTCGCGACACAACATCTTGTGTTGGGGTCGGAAGCCTAAGCACGTGAAAACAGCGCGTCAAGAAACATCGTTGTCATAATCGGGGTTCGGAATTTACTTTTGCTGACAATGGGTTAAGAGATTTTGTGCTGCAATAAAGCCCTGTCAATACAGAGCTTTTTTAGGGGATGCAGGAATCGGGCCCGACACAAGATTTTGTGTCCACGGGCTTCCCACCCGTTGCCAACAATTGATCCACAGCTTGTTCGGCCAGTTGCCCACCGGTGCGGGGCGGCCGACGCCGCTGCATGGTCCCGCAAACCGGTTTTTCAAGCCACTTGAACCCCGCCGCCCGGCCCGCAATTCAGGGCCCATGCGCAAAACGCCGGGGCGGTTCCCGGTAGTTAGCCAACGCAGAAACCACATTTGATTACGAGAGGAGATCGAGACATGACTGTTGTGCGTTACGAGCCCTGGGCGCTGCTGAATCGCCTGCATCGCGAGCTCGACCAGACTTTTGACACCGTGGCCCGCGATGCGACCTGGTCGCCGGCGGTCGACGTTCACGAGGAAGCCGAGCGTTTCGTGGTGCGCGCGGATCTGCCGGGCGTGAAGCCCGCGGACATCGAGATCACCGCGGACAAAGGCGTCCTGACCCTGCGCGGCACCCGCAACTTCGAGCAGAAATCCGCAGAGGGAAAGTACTCGCGCGTCGAGCGGGTCAGCGGCAAGTTCACCCGCAGCTTCACGTTGCCGGAGAACGTGCAGGCCGATGCCATCAAGGCCTCGTTCAAGGATGGTGTGCTCGAGCTGACGATTCCCAAGGTCGCCAAGGTCGAACCCCGCCGCATCGAAGTCCAGGCCGCGTAACCCAAGCGCCGGACCTGAAATCGGGGCGATGTCGCGAGACATCGCCCTTTTGTTTGCTCGGCGCTTTGCCCCATGATGCCGCCCGGCGCATTCGCAGCCGGGAGAATTTCAATGCGGACTACCTGGGCCCCTGCCCTGTTGCTGGCCCTGACCGGGCTTGCTTCGAATCTGACCTACGCCGCCGATGGCACTGCCTGCCGCACCGCCCACGGCGGCACCGCCGACACTCGGGAAATCGTCGCCGCGCTGGCCGCCTTCAAGCCAATGCTCAACGAGCAGCAGCAGAAGGTCCTCTATCAGCCGTTCGACTACGACCACGCCATCCGCTGGTCGAACCTGCCGCTCGGCGTCGTGCCACGCAACGGCCTGCGCCTCGGCGACCTCGACGCGAAGCAGGCCGCCGCCGCACGCCGCGTGTTCGAGGCAGCCCTTTCGGCTTGCGGCCTCAAGCTGCTCGATGAAATACGCCTGGCCGATGACTGGCTGACCGCCTACGACAAGCGCCCGATCGGCTGGAGCGGTGGAAACTACTTCCTCACCCTCCTCGGCACTCCGGGCGCGAAAACGCCTTGGATGCTGCAGATCGGCGGCCACCACCTCGCCTACAACTTCACTTTCAACGGCCACTCGCCGGGCGCGACGCCACTGTTCTTCGGCACCGAACCCATCCGCTTCGAGATCAAGGGTGCGAGCTACGCGCCGCTCGACGCGCAGAGCGGCGCGATGTCACGCCTCGCCGCGGCCATCGCACCGCTGCCGCAGGCCAGGCTCTCCGGCACCTTCACCGACGTCGTCAAAGGCGTGGTCGTGAATGGCGCGCCGGGCCAGCTGCCCACGGGCGGCACCGACACCGGCTTTCCGCAGTCCTATCCCGCCGGGGAGCAGGATCGCGGCGTCCGGGTGAGCACGCTGTCGCGGGATCAGCGCAACCTGGTGCGCGAGGCCATCGAAAGTTATGCATCCTTCCCCGGCAAGTCGATCTCGGCGCCGCTGCTGCAGTCGTACCTCGACCCGAAGAACCTCGACGCCACCTTCGTCGGCTTCGCGGGCGCACCGGAGCTCAGCGCCAAGGGCTCGTACGTGCGCATCGATGGCCCGCGCGTGTGGATGGAGCTCGTCGTGCAGCCCGCGATCGCGCATCCCGAGGACCTGCACTACCACGCGTTGTGGCGCGACAAACAATCCGACTACGGCGGCGAGATCCACAAGTGAGACGTGCGGCCCTCACCGCGCTGCTCGGGCTGCTCGCGGTGGTGGCCGGCGCGCACCCGGCGCCGAATTCCATGCTGCGCCTCGAATTCCGCGCGGACGGGGTGCGCGTGGAGTACTGGGTGCCGGAGTCGGAGCTCGCCTACGCACGCGCCGCCGATCCCGGCGGCGACTTCCCCGCCTATCTACTGCGCCACGTGGGGGCCGAGTCGCGGGATGGCAAGCCGTGGCGCTTGACGGTGGGCGCGGTGCGCGAGACGACATACCTCGACCATCCGTATGTCGTGGCCGATCTCAGGCTCACACCGCCCGCGGGCACGCCGACGAAGGATTTCGTGCTGATCGACGACGCCGTCACTCACGAGGTCCGCAACCACGTGGTGTTCGTGACCGCACGGCGTGAACAGGGCTCCGACCTGCTCGGCGCCCTGCAATACCCGGCTCGCCGGCTGCGGGTCGCGGCACCCTGATCCGCTCGAATCTGTCGCGCCCGGTCGCGCTAGCGCGCGCGGCCGCCCAGCACGCGCGCGGGCAACATGACCATGGCGCGCAGCAGCGAGAAGGCGCCGTCGACCGCGATGCCGAGCAGCCGGAACGGCAGCGAAATCAGCCAGACGATGGGCCACAAAACCAGCGCCAGGAGCGCCAGTGGCCAGCACAACACGAACAACAGGAGCCACAAGAGAAAAGTGAACATCGATTGAGTATCCTCCTTCAAATGTTTCCCAAAGCAAGGACGACCGCCAAACACATCCGGCTGACCCTGGCCGCACTGGCCATCGGCCTGGCCTTCGCCAGTCACGCCGCCCTGCCCCAGGCGGTCGGCGAAACCCCGATGCCGTCGCTCGCGCCCATGATCAAGCGCGTCTCGCCGGCGGTGGTGAACATCGCCACTCGCGGCACCATCCGCGAGCGGGCACCCCAGAATCCCCTCCTCGAGGACCCCTTCTTCCGCCGGTTCTTCGACATCCCCGACATGCCACGTGAGCGGCAGTTTCAGAGCGCGGGCTCCGGCGTCATCTTTGATGCAAAGAACGGGTACATCGTTACAAATGCCCATGTGGTGGATAACGCCACGGAAATCACGGTCACCCTGCAGGACGGCCGCGACCTGACGGCCACCGTGGTGGGCAGCGACGTACCCTCGGACGTGGCCGTCCTCAAGGTACCGACGGAAAACCTCACGCAGGTGGCCCTGGGCGACTCCACCAAGCTCGAAGTGGGCGATTTCGTGGTGGCCATCGGCAACCCCTTCGGCCTGCAGCACACCGTCACCTCCGGCATCGTCAGCGGGCTGGGCCGTTCCGGCATCAACCCCGATGGCTACGAGGATTTCATCCAGACCGACGCGTCCATCAATCCCGGCAATTCCGGCGGCGCGCTGGTGAACCTGCGCGGCGAGCTGGTGGGCATCAACAGCGCCATCCTGTCGCGCTCGGGCGGCAACATCGGCATCGGCTTCGCCATCCCGGTCAACATGGCGCGCGGCATCATGGACCAGCTGCTCAAGTACGGCTCGGTCAAGCGCGGCCTGCTGGGCGTGAACATCTACTCGCTGACGCCCGACATGGCCAAGTCGCTCAACCTCCCGAACACCCAGGGCGTGCTGGTCTCGCAGGTCAATGAAGGGTCGGCCGCCGAGAAGGCGGGCATCAAGGCCGGCGACGTCATCACCAGCATCAACGGCCAGACCATCAAGTCCAACAGTGAGCTGCGCAACGCCGTCGGCCTGTCGCGCGTCGGCGAAAAACTCGACGTGGCCCTGATCCGCGATCGCAAACCCATGCACGTGATCGCGGTCATCACCGAGCTGCCCGCGCCCTCCACGAACAACACCGGCAAGGGCGGCAAGGGCGGCGACACCGCCAGCATCCATCCCGGGCTCGCCGGCGCCACGCTCGCGGACGCGCCGAGCGCCGGTGGCGTCACGGTGAAGGCCATCGAACCGCGCAGCGCGGCCGACCAGGCGCGGCTGCGAACCGGCGATCGCATCGAGAGCGTCAACAGCAAAAGCGTCGCCAATCTCAATGAGCTGCGCGATGCGGCCAAACGCGGCGGCACGATGGTGCTCACCGTGCGGCGAGGCAATGCCGTGGTGATGATTCCGCTGCGCGTTCCCTAGTGACCGACGTATTGATCATCGGCGCCGGCCCGTCCGGCTCGATTTCTGCCGCGTTGCTGGCGCGCCGCGGCTTCTCGGTGCTGGTGCTCGAGCGTCAGAAGTTTCCGCGCTTCTCGATCGGCGAGAGCCTGCTCGCCTGCAGCATGGAGCTGCTCACCGAGGCCGGCATGTTCGAGGCCGTGGTGGCCCGCAATTTCCAGTTCAAGAACGGCGCGGTATTCGACCGCGAAGGCCAGTACTCGGAATTCAACTTCGCCGAGAAGACCAGCCCCGGCCACTGCTTCACCTTCCAGGTGCCGCGTGCCGATTTCGACGCCACGCTCGCCGCCGAAGCACAGCGGCAGGGAGCCACGTTGCGCTTCGAGGTGGAGATCACCGCCGTGGATTTCAGCGGCGCACGGCCCAGGGTCACCTGCCGCGCCGCGGACGGCGGCGTCGAAGTCCACGAGCCGCGCTTCGTGCTCGATGCCTCGGGTTTCGGCCGCACCCTGCCCAAACTACTCGACCTCGATCGCCCGTCGGCGTTCCCGCCGCGCGCCGCGATCTTCACGCACGTGCGCGACCACACTCTTTCCGGCAGCTTCGACCGGCAGAAGATCCGCGTCGGCATCCATCCCACCGACCACGAGGTGTGGTCGTGGCTGATCCCGTTTTCGAACGGCCACGCGTCCGTGGGCGTCGTCGCCTCGATCGAACAGCAGCGCGCACGCGGCGGCACGCTCGAGGAACAATTCTGGAAGGCGCTGCGTGCCGAGCCGCGCCTGCACGCGCTGCTCGAGAAGGCCGAGACCGTGCGGCCGGTGGGTGAGATCATCGGTTATGCGGCGACCGTGTCACGGCTGCACGGCCAGAATTACGCGCTGCTCGGCAATGCCGCGGAGTTTCTCGACCCGGTGTTTTCCTCCGGCGTGACCATCGCGATGAAATCCGCGAGTCTCGCGGCCGCGTGCCTGGAAAAGCAGTTGCAGGGCGAGAGTGTCGACTGGGAGCGCGAATTCGCCGACCCGCTGACCTATGGCGTCGAAACCTTCCGTGCCTTCGTCGCTGCCTGGTACGACGGCTCGTTGCAGGACGTCATCTTCTTCCCGCGGCAGCAGCCGCAGATCCGCCGCATGATCTGTTCGGTGCTCGCGGGTTATGCCTGGGACAGGAGCAACCCGTACACCGGCCCGCAGGCGCATCGCCGGCTGCGCACGCTGGCGGAGATCTGCCGCCAGGGCTAAGGAGCCTCGCGAGCCTCCCGGTTCTGCGCCAGGCGCGACACGGCGCCGAAGCTGGAACCGCCGGTGGCGCCGATCTTCGCGTAGACGCCGAGGGCGCGCGTCGCATCGCCATGTGCCGCCGCGTAGTCCTTGAGACCGCTTGCCGCGGCGGCGCGCAGCGCCAGATCTTCCGCGATGAACACGCTGACTCCCGGATCGATCGCCTGTGACTCGGCCATCCGCAACGCCGCACCGGCGAACTGCAGCGCATCCGCGTAGCGTTGCTCGCGCAGCGCCAGTTGCGCGGCGCATTCATCGAACTCGCGCCAGGCCGGATCAGAGGGAGTGTCGATCTTCGCCAGGATGCCATGCACTTCCTCGAGCGAAGTTTTCGCCGCCGCAAGGTCGCCGGTAGCCAGCGCATAGCGGAAGCGGGTGAACAGGAAATTGCGCGCGCTGAACGCGCCCTCCTTCAGGGACTTGGCGGAAAACCCGGCGGCGATCGCCAGCGCCTCGGACGCGGGTTTGAGCTGGTTCTGTTCGAGCATTGCGTCGACCAGGCTTGCCGACGCAGCGCGCATGGTCCCCGTATCCTTGCGCAGCGTGGCGTTGTCACGCGCGGCACGCAAGACCGGCAGCGCCTCGTCTACACGCCCCAGCAACATCAGCGCGACGCCGCGATCCCACTGCAGGACTTGCATCGCGGAGGCCTCGCCGCCGCGCTGCTCGTGACGGTTGAGCTGGTCGTCGAATATCTCGAGTGCGCGATCCGGGCGGCCGCCATCGCGCAGGATGCGGCCGCGGATGAGCTGGGTATTCGACATGCTCGCCGAATCCTCGAAGCCGGCTTCGGTGTGAATGCGCGCGCTGGCCTCCGCCGCTTCATAAGCTTCGCGGAAGCGCCCCGCCTGTTGATAGGCGCGCGCCACCACGAAGAGTGTCTGGGCATGCCGGTCCGTGCTTGCGAGGCCGCGCGCTGCTTCGATCCGGCGCACCTCTTCGATCGTGGCGAGCGCTGCCGCGGAGTTGCCTGCCGTGCGCTCGATCGACGACAACAATCCCAGGCAGTGGGAAAGCAGATAGGCCGGCGGATCGCGCTGCCGCAGCTTCGACACTTCCTGGTTGGCGAGCGCGCGCGCCTCCGCCACCTGGCCACGCAGCGACAATTCTCGCGCGCGCGAGCAGCGCACGTTCGCCAGCACGTCTTCCAGTCCCAGCCTGCCGGCCTCGGGTTCGATCTCGTCGAGCAGCTGCACGAAGCGCGCAACGTCGCCGGTCTGCCGGTACCGGGTCGCGAGATGCATGAGCAACTCCATCCGCGCGGCGGGTTCGTCGCGGTAACGGCGTTTCACCCAGGCGACGGCGCGATCCATCTGCTTCTCGACGTCGCTGGTCGTACGACCCTGCGCGAGATCGCTCGCCAGATAATTGCCGAGATTGGCCTGCGCCTCGGCGCGGTCGGCCGCCTTGCGCGCCGTCTCCGCTTCGGCATTGGCCCGACGCTGTTCGCTCAGAGCGGCATTGCGCTGGATTCGCGCCTCGCGCGCCTGCCACAGCGCGAGACTCGCGCTCGCAACGATGACGAGCAGCGTCGCGGCGGACGCGCCCACGGCCAGGCGGTTGCGCGCCACGAATTTGCGCAGCACGTACGTCGAGCTGTCGGGCCGTGCCTGCACCGGGCGGTCCTGCAGGTAGCACGCGAGGTCTTCGGCGAAGGCATTCACGGTGGCGTAACGTTCCGCCGGATTCTTCTTCAGCGCCTTGAGCACGATGGTGTCGAGGTCGCCGCGCAGTGCTTTGCGCAGTTCCGGTGGCGCGATCTCGCTGGGGCGCGCCGGCGCCGCCTGCACGATGGCGTCTTCGAGCGCTCCCAGGGAGTCGCGCTTGAGCTTGTAGGGGCGGGTGCCGGTGAGCAACTCGTACAGCACGACGCCCAGCGAGTAGACATCGCTGGCGACGGTCAGCGGCTCACCGAGTATCTGCTCCGGCGAGGCGTATTCGGGCGTGAATGCGCCGCCGGACAGGCGCGTGAGCTGAGTGACGCGCGCCGCACCGTCGTCGAGTAGTTTGGCAATGCCGAAATCGAGGAGGCGCACCCCACCGCCGGATGCGACCAGGATGTTCGCGGGCTTCAGGTCGCGGTGCACGATGAGTTTGCCGTGCGCGTACGCGACGGCTTGCGCCACCTGCAGGAACAGCTTCAGTCGCTGCCCGAGAGGCAGCGCGGCGGATCCGTCCGCGCCGTGCACGTGCCGGTCGATGGGCACTCCCTCGACATATTCGAGCGCGAGATAGGGCTGACCCTCGGGGGTGAGTCCGGCGTCGAACAACCTGGCAATGTTGCGGTGATCGAGCGCTGCCAGGATTTCGCGCTCGCGCGCCATGCGCTCGGCGAGCTCGGCGCGTCTCGGCGTCACCAGGTGCGGCAGCTTGAGCGCGATGCGACGCGAAATGAGGCCGTCTGCGCGTTCGGCGAGCCACACCGAGCCCATGCCGCCAGACCCCAGCTCGCGTACCAGCCGATACGGGCCAATCTGCTCGCCGGCCCGCGGTCCGGGAGCGGCCTCGACGCCCGTGGCCATCAGCTTCGGAATCGTGTTGAGGAACTCGCCGGTCTCGACCGAGGCAGCGCGTGACAGCAGGTCGCGAAGCCGCGGTTTCAATCCTTCGAAGCGCGCGTCCAGCGACTCGACCCAACCGGCACGCGCAGCCGGCGGCTGCTCGAGCGCCTCGTCCAGCAATCTGCTGACCTGCGCCAGCGTCGCGGCATCCATTTCGAGACGTGCCATGAGCTGCTCCGCCGCCTCCTGTTCCTCTAACGGACTCTCACCGCCAATCTGGACACGCGGCCGTCAGCTCAGCGCGCGTGCCAGGAACAGCTTTGCCTTCTCCCAATCGCGTCGCACGGTGCGGTCGCTGACGCCGAGCGCGACGGCGATGTCCGCTTCCGTCATGCCGGCGAAGTAACGCATTTCCACCACCTGCACCAGGCGCGGGTCGGCGGCGTGCAGCTCTTCCAGTGTCTCGTGCACGCGCAGGATCTCGGCTTCGCCGTCGTCCGTGCGGTCGCCGCGCTCGGTGTTCAACGTGACGTGCACCGCGTCGCCGCCGCGCCGCTGCGCCTGGCTGGCGCGCGCGATGTCGACGATCACCGAGCGCATCACGTGGCTGGCGTAACGCATGAAATGATCGCGGTCTTCGAGCTTGAGGTTGCCGGAATTTGCGAAACGCACGAAGGACTCGTGCACCAGCGCAGTGGTGTCCAGCAAGGTGCCGCGACCGCCGCGCGACAGGCGCTGACGCGCGAGCTGACGCAGGTCCTCGTAGGTCGCGTCGAACACCTCGCGAAATGCGGCCTGGTCGCCGTGTTGGGCGCGATGCAGCAAATCCGTGAGGGGGACCACCTCGCTCATGGCGACATTGTGCTCGCAATTTCTCGCGACAGGGATGTCCGGATTGCACAGCTGTAACCGTGAGCCTTTTCAGGAGGCAGGCATCATGGAATCCATACTTCTGATCGCGGTATTCACATTGCTGTCCGGCCTGGGCGACGCACAAGGGTTCGTGCACGCCGGGCGCGTCTGGGATGGCGACGGGTTCAACTGGATAGAGGCGCTGAAATCCGCGGCGGGTTTCCAGTTCGGCGTGTTCATGTACTGGTTCGCGGTGCGTCATCTCGCATCGCAAGGCGTGCTGGCCCCGGAGGTGCAGACGCTGTTCTGGTTCTCGGCCACCATCATCGGCATCGCCGCGCTTTCCGGGCAGTTCATGCGCTGGGCGGTCGTGGACCAGATCGCCGCGGTCGGCGTGTTGCTCGGCATCACCTGGCTGATGATGCGCACCGCCGCGCGCTGAGATGTCCGCTTTTCCGCGCGTCCCACGTGAGCCCCTGTGAGACACGCGATCGCACGCGGCACGGGCAGCGCGAACGGATCCGCGACCAACAACACCTGCCTGCGAGGGAATGCAACATGAACAAATCCACACTGCTCAGGGGCGCGCTGGCCGCCGCGCTGGTGATCACGCTTCCGGGACTCTCCTCCGCCGACAACGACAAGTGCAGGAACGTGCGCTTCCGCGTGACGAACGAGCACAGCACCGGCAAGAAGATCCTCATCACCGCCGTGAAATACCACGACGTGGTCAACAACAAGCAGGTCACCAAGGGCATCGCCAACGTCGAGTGCAAGATCCACGAGACCTGCTACACCAGCGAAAAGGATCTCAAGGATGTCGAGGGCACCAACATCAACAACATCCGCTTCGTATACAAGTACAAGGAACAGGACACGGACTGGTCCGACGAGGTGACGTCCAAGGCGTTCGACCCGAACAACGCCAGCTGCCGCGCGGACCGCACCTACGGGCCGGAACCGCAGGGCTTCGTGATCACGGGAACCTGAGCGACGCGCGCCCGGAGCCGGGAGGGCTCCGGGTGCCTACTTCAGTCGCCGCAGGATGGGCTCGAAAAGTTTGTTAGGCCCGCGTTTCAACTCGTATGGCCTGCCCTGCTCCACCGCTTCCCAGTACTGCCACGGGAGTTTGTCCGTGCCGAGCTCGTAGTCCATGCCGTCCCAGGACTCGCGAAACGAATAGAACGCCCAGTGCACGCCATCGGCCTCGAGTGCGCTCACCACGTCTTCGAGATAACGCGCGCAATCCGGCCAGCGCCGCATGCAACCGAATTCCGAGGCGACCAGCCGGTTGGTGGCCACGCCGTGGCGGCGCGCCCAGTCGACGGGTAGTTGGAGATATCCGGCGACGCTCGCCGCATTCCACCGCGCCGTGCCACGGCCGAACGGAACCTCGCCCGGATAGCGGTACGGCCGGTCACGCTTCAGGTTGGGCGCGCTGGTCGCAACCCAGGGTTCGTACATGTGATACGCGAACAACAGTCGCGTGTCGGACGGCGCAGCCGGCCAGTAGCTCCACGCATCGGCCGCGGCGTACCAGCCGGCATCGAGCATGATGGGGGTGCGTGTATCGACTGCGCGTACCGCGGCGACCAGCAATTCGTAGAACGCCGGCAGGTCTCGGGCCGTGCCGCGCGCGCTGCGATACCAGGCCTGCATGGTTTCCGGCGCCGCGTGTTCGTCGAGTCCGCCGTAACGCTCCGGCACCGGCTCGTTGATGAGGTTGTAGGCTGCGATGGCCGGGTGGTCGCGCAGTGCGCTCGCGAGGTCGCGCCAGAACGCGGCTGACTGCTGCCAGTAGCGCTTGTCGCTCCACAGTCGATCGTCGAACTCACCGCCGTTGCTCTGCCTCCAGCGCGACCCGGGCAACTCCAGCGGCGTCAGTACCACCCTGAGTCCCGCGGCGTGCGCGCGGTCCAGCGTCGCGCGCAGCGTGGCGAGGTCCTCGCGCACCAGCGCGCGATAGTCGTCGAGATTGCCGAACAGGAAGTCGGCGTCGCGGCGCGCGGACTTCCACTTGCTGAAGGACAACCGCACCCAGGTGGCGCCATAGGCGCGCAATGCCTGGAAATAAGCGTCGTCGGGCGGCGTCTCGTTGAAGCAATTCGCGCCGCGGCGCGGCTTGTCCCAGAAAGAAAGGGTGTCCGCGGCGTCAGCCGTGGCGGCGAGCAGCACGAAGCAACAGAGGAGCACGCGGCGCATCGCCGCGTAGTGTACTCAGCCTGCCTGTGTAGGCAGCGTGCGATCGGCCGACTCGGCAGGCGCGACCGCGACCACCGCGCGCAGCTTTTGAAAGCGGGTTTCGAACTGCGCAAGATCGTGCGCCGCGAGACGGACGTGTTTGCGCAGGTGCGGATTCAGATGCTTGTCGCCGGAATCCGGCTGTCTCCGGCCGAGCAGGCAGAACATCGCCAGCGCGTGCGCCAGCTCGCCTTCGCTCAGCTGGTAATTGACGTGATTGGCCGCCGAGTTCGACATGAACAGCCCGAATCCCATGAAAACCGCGGCCAGCTCGACCGCCTGCTCGCGCGCCGCTTCGCCTCCCGGCGCGGGTTCGTCGAAGGTGGCGAGCAGGAGACGCGCCATTTCGCGGGCGAAATGCGCCACCAGCGTGATCGGCTCGAGCGAACCGCGCTGATACGTGATGACCTGGACGCGATTCGAGTCGTCCTGCGAAGGGCGCGGCTCGTCGCTCGCGGGCTCGACGGCGCACGGCCAGTCTTCCATGCCGGCGTGTTCCCGCACGCGCCGGAACAGCGCGGACACGCCTGCGTGACCCTTCATGCCGCGATCGGGAAAGAATTCCTCGGTGGGCAGGACCAGGTCGCTCTCGAGAAACTTCTGGTAACCACCGGTATTTCGCAACAGCCAGCCGAACGCCTCGAACTGCCAGTCGCGCCGCGACGCATCCAGGAAGGACTTGGGCTTGGTGTTGAAAGGCATGGACTGTGGTGGTTCCCGCGCGACGATGATGACAGGTGACACGTCTGGAAACGGCGTACTGTTTCACGACCCGACATAAGGCAGGCCCCTAATTCGCCGCTGGACGCTCGCAGAGCTGCGCATGCCGCTGTTCGCGCGGCAGTTTCGCGAGTTCGCGCACCGCGTCGTAGAAACGCGGCAGGTCGTGCTGCTGTTCCGCGAGCACGCGTTCAAATCCGGGGATGCAGTCGAAATAGGTAGCGAGCGAAGCCAGTCGCGCGTTGTTCGGTGCCTCTTCGAGATCGCTGACCAGCCCGGAATGCACGCCATACTCCGTGTCCAGCGTCCTGAGCTCGGCCACCAGCGCGGCGAACACCTCTTGCTTGCGCTGGCGCATCGCCTCCGGTGCCACGCCGCTCGAATACAGCGCCGCCAGCTGCGCGCGATGCCGTTTCACGATGCGCATGGCCGCCTCCTGCCGCTCGCGGCGGCGCACATAGCGGCTGAGATCGTTGGCGCGGCCGTGGGCCGTGAGCCAGCGCGCCAGGCTTTCGCGTTCCACCACCATCGCGAACGCCTCGTTGAACGAGCTGTCGTCCGGGATGTAGATCACCTGGTGCGACAGCTCGTGGAAGATGATGGATACCAGCTCGTCGTCGCCGTAGCCGAGCATGGTGCTCAGGATGGGATCGTTGAATTTCCCGAGCGTGGAATAGGCGGGCACGCCCTCGACCACCGTATCGAGGCCCTCGGCGCGCAGTTTGTCGGCGAACTTCCGGGCACTGGCCTCCTTGAAATAGCCGCGGTAGGCCACGCACCCCACGACGGGGAAACACCATTCGCGCGGATCCAGGGAAAATTCCGGGCTCGCGACCACGTTCCAAACCACGTATTCGCGCTTCAGGTCGGCGTAGGTGGTGTAGCTCTTGTTGTTAGGCAGCGCGAGCTCGCGGCTGGCGAATTCGCGCGCCTCGCGCACCGTTGCCAGGCGCTTCTTCAGGTCGGCGGGCGTCGCCGGGTCCTCGAGCACCTGGGTGATCGGTTCGCGCGCGTTCACGATCTGCAGCTGGCCGCGCGCCGCCTGCGTCACGTAGCAGCCCTGCAGGGCCAGGCACGCGACTGCGAGAGCCCAGATACGAAACTTGGTTAACATTGAGCCATGCAAGTGTACTTGGTAGGCGGAGCGGTTCGAGACGGCCTCCTGGGCCGCGCGGTCTCGGAGCGCGACTGGGTGGTCGTGGGCGCGACGCCGGCGGAGCTGGAAAAGGCCGGCTTCATCCCCGTGGGCCGCGATTTTCCGGTGTTCCTGCATCCGCAGACCCGGGAAGAGCACGCGCTGGCGCGGCTCGAGCGGAAAATCGGCCCCGGCTACCGCGGTTTCACCACCGAGTTCTCGCCGGGCGTCACGCTCGAGGACGACCTGCGCCGCCGCGATCTGACCATCAACGCCATGGCCGAGGACGGCAGCGGCAAACTCATCGATCCTTACGGCGGCAAGCGCGACCTCGACGCGCGGCTGCTGCGCCACGTGTCGGAAGCATTCGTCGAGGATCCCGTGCGCATCCTGCGCGTCGCGCGGTTCGCCGCGCGCTACGCGCCGCTCGGCTTCACCGTGGCCGAAGAAACCCTGGCGCTGATGCGTCGCATGGTCGAGGACGGCGAAGCGAATGCACTGGTTGCCGAAAGGGTGTGGGCGGAGACCGAGAAGGCGCTCGCGGAAGCCCGTCCCGACGTGTTCATCAGCGTGCTGCGCGCCTGCGGCGCGCTCAGGGTGATCTACCCGGAAATCGACGCGCTGTTCGGCGTGCCGCAACCGGAGAAGTGGCATCCGGAGATCGACACCGGCGTGCATCAGCTGCTGGCGCTGCGCGAGGCCGTGAAGCTCGGCGGCGGCGTGGCGGTGCGCTTCGCAGTGCTGATGCACGATCTCGGCAAGGCGGCGACGCCCGCCGACGTCCTGCCCTCGCACCACGGACACGAAGACGCGGGCGTCGCGCTGGTCGAGCAGCTGTGCGCGCGGCTGCGCGTACCGAATCACCTGCGCGAGCTGGCGGTCGTCACGGCGCGTTATCACACGCATGTGCACCGCGCCTTCGAGCTGCGCGCGGCCACGCTTTTGAAAACGCTCGAGGGCTGCGACGCGCTGCGCCGCCCGGAGCGCTTCGCCGACCTGTTGCTGGCCTGCGAGGCCGATGCACGCGGCCGAACCGGTTTCGAGCAGCGCGACTATCCACAACGCGCATTCTTCGCAGCGGCGCGCGAACGCGCGGCAGCCGTGGCGCTCACGGAAGAGGATCGCGCCGGAAAGACGGGCGAGCAGATCGGCGAGGAGCTGCGCCGGCGGCGACTCGCGGCGATCGAGGAATTGAAGGCTGCCACGCCAGAATCCTGAGGGGACGGAAATGACGAGAACCGGGATTGCATCCCTGCTGCTGTGCGTGAGCGTGTGTATCTCCGGCCAGACCCGGGCGCAGGCTACGGCAGCGCCGGCCAGCAATACCGCTGCCGCGGCCAACCGCAGCCTGTGGGGCGCGGAAGACGGGCGTTACGTGCGCCGCTGGTTGTTGTTAGGTCCGATTTCCGGGACTCAGGCCGACGAGCTTGCAAAGTCCGGCGGCCCCGCCGCGTTGGCCGATCCGCAACCCGGCGCCGGGCAACGCTTCACCAACGGCGGCAATGCCGCCTGGAGGCCGCAGGCCACCTACGGCGACATCCTCGACGGCTTCAGCGCCGCCGGCATGAAGGACGGCGACGTCGGCTTCGCGCTCGCCACGGTCGATCGCGTGGAAGCCGGCGAGGCTGCATTGTTGTTAGGCGGAAACATCCGCGGAGTGTGGATCAACGGGGCGTGGGTCGGCGGTGGCGACAAGTCGCCGGCCTTCACGATCGACGGCACCGAACTGCGCACGCGGCTCGAAAAAGGCGCGAACCGCATCCTGCTGCGCGTCGAGCGGCTCGACCGGCCCGTGCTCCTCACCCTGCGTGTGGTGGAACCCGGTTACACCGACCAGGTTGCCGGCGGCATCGCGCCCTACATCGCGCCCGGCAGCGACGGCGTGTTGCGCGTGCTGCCGGGTTCCCGGGACACGCGGAACGGGACCCATGTCGGGTATGAAGTGATCGCACCCGGTGGCCGCGTGCTCGCCGACGTGGTGCTGGCGCGCGATCGTCTTCTGGAGCTGCCCACGGCGGGCTGGCCTGACGGCCCATACGAAATCCGCATCATCGCCGCGAACTCGCTCGGCGATCCGCAGTTCGTGCACCTGCCCTGGTACAAGGGCGACGCCACGGCCGCGGCGCAACGCCTGCTGGACGCCGCCGCCGCGCCGGACGCGGATGCCCACGTCAGGATGCTGGCCGACATGGTGCGCGACCGCGCCGGCGGCGATTGGCGCGCACTTCACTCGCCGCTCATGGAATACGCGGAGCTCGAGCTTGAACGCGCCGGCCAGACCGGCGGCGCACGCCAAAGCGGATTCGTGCGGCTTTCGTGGGTCGACGACATCGACGGCTCCACGCAATTCTGCCGCGCCTATCTACCGGCCTCGGCCACCCCGGAGCGGGGATCGCCGGCCATCATCTTCCTGCACGGGTACAACCCGCAGAACCCGCCGTACGTGCGCTGGTGGTCGAGCGCGGATCGCCACAACGGGCTGGCCGAGCGCACCGGAGCGATCGTGCTCGAGCCCATGGGACGCGGCAACGTCGACTACCGGTGGATGGGCGAACGCGACGTGTTGCGCTGTCTGTCGGAAGCACAGCGCAGGCTCAGCATTGACCCCGACTGGGTGTTCATCACGGGCGAGTCCATGGGCGGCAACGGCACGTGGCTGATCGCGTCGCGCAATCCGCAGTTGTTCGCCGCCGCGGCCCCGGTCTACGGCGGCGCCGATTACCGCATCGGCGCGTACGGCTACAACTACACCAATCCGAACGCCACGCGGCCCATGGAAAGGTTCGTACAGGAAGCGCATTCCTCGTTCGCCGGCGCGGAGGGACTGCGCAACGTGCCGCTGTATGTGCTGCACGGTTCAGTCGACCCCGCGGTGCCGGTGGAACTGTCACGCCATGGCGTCGAACTGCTGCAGCGCTGGGGATACGACGTGCGCTACCGAGAAGTCCCCGGGCTAGGCCATGAGGATCTCAAGGCGCGCGACGAGATCGCGCGCTGGTTGCTGACCCACCGTCGCAACAAATCGCCGCGTGAAGTGCGGCTGCGCTCCTACGACCTGGCCGGCGCGCGCGCACACTGGGTGAAGGTCACGGCGTGGGAATCGCCGCTCGAGATGATCGAAGCGCATGCGCTCAACCTGGGCGACGGCCAGGTGCGGCTGGATACCCGCAATGTCGCGGCCGTGACGCTGACACCCGGAGAATCGGGCCTGCCGGCGGCCGGCGAGTCGCTGCAAGTCACCTGGAACGGCAAGCTGTACCTCGCCAGACCCACCGCCGAGGGTTACCTGTTACACGCGGACACGTACCAGCCGCGGCCCGGCGACAAGGACCCGGCGCGCGAAGGCCGCCTCACCTACTTCTTCGGCACGCCGTTCGCAATCGTGATCGGCACCCGCTCGAAGGACCCGGCGATGGCGGGCGGCATCACCGCCAAGGCCACCGCGCTCGCCGACCTGTGGGAACGCTGGCAGCATGCCAGGCCGCGCCTGTTTCTCGACACCCAGGTCACGCCGCAGATCGAGAAACAGTATTCGCTGCTGCTGCTCGGCGGGCCGGGCGAAAACCGGGTGAGCGCGCGGCTGGCGGCCAAACTACCGCTGAAGGTCACTCGCGATTCGGTGAGCATCGACGGCCGACGATTCGCGACCACCGACGCCGTGGCGCAGATGCTCTACCCGCATCCGCGGAACGAGCAACGCTACGTGCTGCTGGTCGCGCCCACCTCCGCCGCCGGCCTGCGCTACTGGAACCCGCAACAGTACTGGCACGCCCTCAACGGCTTCCCCATGAATTTCTGGGACTGGACCATCGTCGATGGACGCCACGTCACGCAGGACTCGGGACTGTTCCCCGACCGCGGCTGGGTGGCGGCCGGCGTGTTCGACATGCACTGGCGGCGCAGCGACGCCTTCACGGTGCTGGGCGATCCCGAGTTGCGCGCGCGTGCGACGCTGCGGCATGCGCCCGCGCCAGGCTTCCAACTACCCGGCGACAGGCTGGACGCGCTCGCCGGACACTACGTGATCAATCCTGGCCAGATCGGCGCCGGCGGACTGATCAACGTCACGCGCTCCGGGGACACGATCACCGCGAGCGCGCCCGAAGGCGGCCGCACCTGGCCGCTCGAGGCCGAGAGTGAATCCGACTTCGCCATCGTGGGGCTCGGCACGCCCGTGAGCTTCCTGCGAGATGGCGCCGGTGTCCCCACCGGGGTGATCTATCACTACACCGGCCAGGAGAT
>Ga0207675_100002728_pt1 | contig 17389 bp, 13 predicted proteins | sample KBSSwiS42_FD_184305 | JGI IMG/M metagenome (GOLD analysis project Ga0207675, IMG submission 184305) | Switchgrass rhizosphere microbial communities from Kellogg Biological Station, Michigan, USA - KBS Switchgrass S4-2 (SPAdes) (version 2) | ecosystem: Host-associated > Plants > Roots >... | reverse complement strand
CACTGGCGGACCGGGGTCGCGCGGATTCGCTGCCGCTCATCTGGGAGAGCGCCCGGCCGTACCTCTACCTGCGTGGCACGCCGGACGGACGTCTCATGGTGGGTGGTGCCGACGTGCCTTTCAGGAATGCCGAAGCGCGCGACGCGGTGCTGTCAAGGCAAATCCGCCGCCTGGCGGCCGGCTATCAGGGTTTGTTTGGCGAAGAATTGCCCCCGATCGCCTGGTCGTGGGGCGGCAGCTTCGCCAGCACGCCGGACGGCCTGCCGTACATCGGCGCTGTGCCGGGTATGCATCCGAGGCTGCAGTTCGCGTTATGCTTCGGCGGCAACGGCATCACCTTCAGTGTGCACGCGGCGGAGATGGTGCGCGCCGCCGTCGATGGGCGGGTCCACGAACTGTCGCCGGTGTTTGGATTTGCGCGGCAGCCCGGTAAAGGGGAATAATTTCCGCAACGCGGAAAACTTTTCCATACGGGCAGAGGACTAAGCCCGCACCATGTTCGTAAGTGACACCGGTCGACTTCCCGATTCCGGGCGAGTCTGCGTCGCGGCTTTCCAGCCAGGCCAGGACGGCGCCAGGAATTATTACAACGTCTCCATCAACGCGGCCCGCGCCGAGTTCGAGCCCATGGCCGAGCCACGCAATCCTGCCCACGTGCTCGGGGTCGGCAGCGAGATCCAGGCCGTCAAGGGGCCGGTGTTCGCCGCGTACTTCGCCGCGACGCGTGACCGCTTCGACGCCGAGCCTAACTACAAATCCGGGCTGTTCGTGCTGCTCGACGGCGCGGTGTACGGCGTGCGGCAGGAGCACATCGGCACCAGCATCCGCCGCGGCTTCCGCACGCGCCAGTTCACGCTGCTGCGCGGCGACCGGCCGCAGCGCAGCGTCGAGTATCCCTGGCCGTGGTACCGGGGATCGAAGGACTTTCTTCGGGAAATGGCGACGATGGTACGCACCTTCAGCTGACGAGGTTCACATGCAATCGCTCGGAATGATCGGACTCGGGCGCATGGGCGCGAGCATGGTGCGGCGGCTGGCGCGAGCCGGAATCGCCTGCGTCGCCCATGACTCGCACCTGGAAGCGGTGCGGGCGGTGGTGGCTCCCGGCATTTCCGGGGCCAACTCGCTCGAGCAACTGGTGCGCGCGCTGGCTCCGCCGCGTGCGGTGTGGATCATGGTGCCGGCGGCGGTGGTGGACGGCGTGCTCGATTCGCTGGTGCCGTTGCTCGACGCCGGAGACACGGTGATCGACGGGGGCAACTCCTTTTACAGGGACGACATCCGCCGCGGCGCGTCGCTCGCGCGGCGCGGCATTCACTATCTCGACGTGGGCACCAGTGGCGGCGTGGCGGGATACGAACGCGGCTATTGCCTGATGATCGGCGGCGAGCCGGAGCCCGTGCGGCTGCTCGAGCCGGTATTCGCGGCGCTGGCGCCGGGGCTCGACAGTCCGGATGCGCAACGCAACGCCAACGGACACACGGCGACCCGCGGATTCCTGCATTGCGGTCCGATCGGCGCGGGTCACTTCGTCAAGATGATCCACAACGGCATCGAGTACGGCGTGATGGCCGCCTACGCCGAAGGCCTGAACATCCTGCACAACGCGGGCATCGGCAAGCGCGAGCGCGTCGCGGATGCCGAGACCGCGCCGCTCGACGCCGCGCCTTTCTACCAATATGAATTCGACCTGCCGCAGGTCGCCGAGGTGTGGCGTCACGGCAGTGTCATCTCTTCCTGGTTGCTGGATCTCACCGCCCGCGCGCTGCGCGAGGACGGCGACCTGGAGAACTTCGCCGGCCATGTCGCCGACTCGGGCGAGGGCCGTTGGACCATCGCTGCCGCCATCGATGAGGGCGTGCCGGCGCCGGTGATCAGCGCGGCACTGTTCAGCCGCTTCCAGTCGCGCGGCAACGCCGGATACGCGGATCGCGTGTTGTCGGCCATGCGCAAGCAATTCGGCGGCCACGAAGAAGGCCGCAAAGAAGGCCACAGCTGACAGAATTTCCCGCGTTGAAAGCGCAGGCTGCGGGCAAAGGAGATCGCATGAGCACCATCCAGTACCTGCGAGAGCTTGGCCAGAGCCTGTGGCTCGATTCGATTTCCCGCCAGATGCTCGACGACGGACGCCTGCGCCGCTACGTCGACGAATTCGGCGTCACGGGACTCACCTCGAATCCGACCATCTTCGACGAGGCCATCGGCAGCGGCGCCTACGACGAGGACATCGCGCGCAAGTCGCGCGAAGGCAAATCGGGCGAGGCGTTGTTCACCGAGCTCGCGCTCGCGGACCTGCGGCGTGCCGCCGAACTGTTCCGGCCGGCGTTCGAGCGCACGGCCGGGGTCGATGGCTGGGTGTCGATGGAGCTCTCGCCGCTGCTGGCCGCGGACACCGCGGGGAGCGTGCGCGCCGCGGCGCGCATTCATGAAGCGGCAGCCATTCCAAACCTGTTCGTGAAGATCCCGGGGACAGCCGAAGGCGTTCCGGCCATCGAGGAATCGATCTTCCAGGGCGTGCCCATCAATGTGACCCTGCTGTTCTCGCCGCTGCAGACGCTCGCGGCCGCGAACGCCTATCTCCGGGGCATCGAACGGCGGATCGCCGCCGGCCGCGCGCCGCAGATCGCGTCGGTGCTGTCGCTGTTCGTCTCCCGCTGGGACAAGGCGGTCGCCGACCAGGTGCCGGAAGAACTGCACAATCGGCTCGGCATCGCCATCGCGTTGCGCACCTACCTGGCCTTCCTCGAGTTGTACGCCTCGCCGCGCTGGCAGGAACTCGCGGCGGCCGGCGCGCGCCCGCAGCGCATGTTGTGGGCCAGCACCGGCACGAAGGATCCCAAGGCGCCGGAGTCGTTGTATGCCGAGGCGTTCGCCGCGCCGGACACGATCGACACCCTGCCGGAGAAAACCCTGCTGGCGCTGTCGAAGATTGACGCGCTGCCGCCGCCCATGCCCACCGATGGCGGCGACTCCGCATACACGCTGGCGGATTTCTCCAGGGCCGGCATCGACATCGATGCGCTGGCGCTGCGCCTGCAGCGGGAAGGTGCCGAGGCTTTCGTGAAGTCCTGGCGAAATCTCATGAAGCGCATCGACGACAAGGGAGCGGCGTTGAAGATGACGGGCTGATCGAGCCTCAATCGATCGGCCAGGGCATTCCCTTCGGCAATTCCTCTGCGGGCGGCGGCGAAGTGCGCGGCCGCGCATCAACGCCGCGCCACCAGGTTTCGATGGGCAAATCGTGCGCGGGTTCGATGGCCTGGCCCAGCCTGGGCAGCAGCAGGCGTGCGCTTCTTGGCGCGAGGCGCAGCAGTGTCTCGATGGGATCGTCCCACGGGTGCAGAGCGAGATTGAAGGTTCCCCAATGGATCGGCAGCAGCGCGCCGCCGCCCAACAACGCGTGCGCCGCGAGTGCGTTTTCCGGGCCGAGATGAATACTGCTCCACGCCGGGTGGAACGCGCCGATCTCCAGCATCACCAGATCGAAGGGCCCGAGACGCGCACGGGTGTCCGCGTATTCGGGCGTGAGGCCGGTGTCGCCGCTGAAGAACACGCGATGACGCTGCGTGTTGACGACCCACGAGGACCACAAGGTCCGGTTGCCATCCTTCAGGCCGCGACCGGAGAAATGTTGTGAGGGCGTGGCGGTGAATTCCAGGTCGGTGCCGGGCAGGCGTTGCGTCTCCCACCAGTCGAGCTCGACGATGCGCTCGGGCGCGATGCCGAAGGCTTCGAGATGCGCGCCCACGCCGAGCGAGGTGACGATGGGCACGTTCACCCGCCGCAGCACGCGCATGGTGCTGAAGTCGAGATGATCGTAGTGATCGTGCGAGACCAGCACGGCGTCGAGCTTCGGCAGATCGCTCAGGGCGACGGGCACAGGCTGGAAACGCTTCGGGCCCATGAAACGTGTCGGCGACGCGCGCGGGCCCCACACCGGGTCGGTCAGCACGCGCAGCCCGTCGATCTCCAGCAGTACCGTCGAGTGGCCGAGCCAGGTGGCGCGCAGTCCGCTATAGGCTGGCCGCGCCCAGCCGTGCAGTGGATTCACCGCAGGCAGCGGCGCGAGCGGCACGCGCCGCTCGCCGCCGCAGACGAAATCCTTGAGCGTGGGCATGGGCGCCGTGCCGCGCGGCGCCGGGTGCGTGTTACGGAAACGCTCGCCGTCCCAGCGCGGCGAGGCGGTGATGCGCTCGCGGCGCGTCCCCTTCGAGGCGGCATGCGGATCCATGCCGGCATCTTGAGGCGCGATTCAGCCCGCGGCCATCCTCCGTTGGGGAGACCGGTCGTCAGCGAATCAGCGGAATCTGCGAAGACAGCTGCACCTGGGTGATGTTGCCGAGGCGGCGGTCGAGCTGGATCGCACTCGCTGCGGATTTCGGGCCCACCGCGGCCGTGAACTTCTGCAGCCACTTCACGCGCAGGTCGTGCATTTTCTGATCGCGATCCAGCAGCGAATTGATGTACGCCGTGGCGTCGGCGTCGGTGAGGGTCTGGAAGTGGTCGGCGTAGTCCTTGAGCGACTTGGTTTGTGCGTCGACGATGGCCGCCTGTTCCTTCTGGAAGGTCTCGAACAACGGCCAGAATTTCGCGGCCTGTTGTGCATCCAGCTTCAGGCCCTTGGCCATGACCTGCGCACGATCGGACATCAGGTCTTTCTTGAACTGCGCAACGACCTCTTCCTGGGAAGGAGCGGGAGCGGTGTTCGACGCGAGTTGGGCCGCGGGTTTGGGGTCGGCAGCCCAGGCAATGCAGGTGACGGACAGGGCGAGCGCCGCCAGGAATTTCGTCTTCATGAAGCGTACCTCCAGTGGTACCGCAACGATGACGCGCTGGCGATTCGCAGGAAGTAACGTGAGGTAACATACCGCATTGCCAAAGGGGGAGGACGGAATGCGCGTTGCCTGGAAGTTAGTTGTTTGCGGAAGCGTGTGGCTGGTGGGGCTGGTGCTGGCACCCGCCGGCATCGCGCAGGCGGGAAATCTCGAGAAACTCGCCGACGATGCGCTGAAACACGTACCCAGCGGCTGGGTTTTCCCCAAGACAATCGGCGAATTCCAGCGCGGCGAGGTCCAGGAGATTTCCGGCACACACGACGTGGCGGCTCAATACGATGCCAACGGCCTGCACAGCCGTGCGACGGTGTACGTGTATCCGCCCGATTCACCGGCGGGTGATGCCTCGCTGGCCGGCGCGCGCGCCGCGATCAAAAGCCTGCTCAAGTCCACGGGCTTGGCGGAGACCTTTTCCGAGGGCCCGTTCCGCGCGGGCAAGGCACCGTTGCTGGTGGGCGAGAAGACCTTCTTCAAGATCGGCGTCGGACCCGACACCACCATGACCAATCTCTACTATTTCGACACCGGCAAATGGGTGGTGAAGCTGCGTCTCAGCGTGGACAGGGTGGAGAAGGCGACGTTTCCGCAGATCGACAACTTTGTCCGCGCGCAGCGTTGGGACAGCCTCGGACTGAGCGTCGACAACTGCACGGGTCCGGCGTGCCGCGTGGAGCGGCCGATTCCGCTCCATGGGCGGCTCCCCGAACAGCTGGCGATTCTGCTGCTGAACTCCAAGGTGAGCGAAGTCTTTCCGAAAGAGTTGCCCGAATGTGATGTTGGCGCTCTGCAGACCGCGCTCGGCACGGCCAACGGCAAGCAGGGCGACGCGCCGCAGCCCATCCGGGTGGCGGCTGCGTGCGCCCCGAAAAAAGGCGTTCGCGCCAGCTTCCTGCGTATGGAATTCGACCAGGAGATTCGCGACTCGATCGAAATGCAGAGTCCCGACGGGCTGTCGTTGCGCGGGCCGATGAGCTTCGTCGTGCTGAACAGCGGCAGGAGCTCTATCTACACGCAGATGTACGACGGCACCCACGATGCAGCCAGCCTGCAGCGCATGCTGGCCGCGTTCGGCGGCGAGGATCCGGTGAAATTCGCCACGGCGGACAAACACGGCAAGGATCCGCAGCCGGTGATGCGCTTCATCGAGTAGTCCCGGCCAAATCCCGGATGTTCCCCGGGACGGGCGCGCGGCGCCTCTGCCAGGCTGCGCGCATGTCGATCGCCGCCTGGAAATACCTGCTGCCACTCGCCGTCGTCGGCAGCTGTTGCGTGCTGCTGCAAACGGCCGTCGCCAACCCGAAAGACCCCATCATGAGACAGATCATTCGTACTCCGGACGCGCCCCGGAATCCGCTCTACAGCCAGGCCGTGAAAGTGGGCCGCGACGTCTACGTCACCGGCATGCTGGGAGTCGATCCGAAGACCAATGTCTTCGGCGCGACCATCCAGGAGCAGGTACGGCAGTCGTTGATCAATTGCCAGGCCGTGCTGAAGGTCGCCGGCGCGTCGCTGGAGAACGTGGTCGAGGTGCAGGTGCTGCTGGCGCGGCCCGGAGACTTCGAGGGTCTGAACCAGGAATACGCCAAGTTCTTCCCCGTCGACCCGCCGATCCGCTCGGTGACGCGGCTCGGGCCCGAGCTGCCGAACGTGCTGGTGTCGATCAAGATGCACGCCGTCCTCACGGACTGATGCCGATCAACGCGCCGCGACTTTTCTTTCGGCAGGTGGCCTGGCATCCGGCAGAGACAGGAGCAGAGCCTGAGTCGCCCAGTGTGTGGCAGCGGAAGAGATGAACTGATCCACCCCGTGAGGGAATCCGCTCTCGAAGTAGCTCTGCGTGGCGAGTGATCGGGTGCGGACCAGCCACGATCCGTCGATGAGCTGCGTGTCGAGCAGGTAGCGAATGCCCTTTCGGTAGGCGCGCGAAGAGGTAGGCAGACCCGCCGCCTGCAACGCGAACAAAGCTTCGCCCGTGGCGTAGGCGTCGCTCGAACGATAGCCAGTCTGCGCCCAGCCACCATCACGTTGCTGGGTCTTCAGCAACTCTTGTTTCGCCGCCTGGCGCGCGGCGTTCGAGCTGTCCGCCCAGATGAGGCCCAGCAGCCGGAATACGCGATCTTCGGTGTCGGTGGGCGCAGCGGCTTCCAGCCAGCGCGCCGCGCGCGCGATGGCAGCATTGCTGGCCGCGGGATTGTCGGATCCGTAAGCACGCAACCCGCGCACACTTACCGCGGTCGCCGTGATCTCGCTGGATTCGATCGGCGGCCGATAGGGCGATAACCAGCGGCCATCGGCACGCTGCATGAGCCGCAGCAGGCGTGCCTGCGCATCGGTGGCCTGGTCGCCCGGAAAATCCTGTTCCTGTAGCGCGATGAGCTCGTAACCAATGACCGTCGCCATTCCCCCGATCACGCCCTCGAGCGTCTGTTCGCGCCTGGTTTCGAGGTCACGCGCCTGCGTCAGCAGCTCTTCGCGCGCCAGAGATTCGTCGACTTTGAATCCGGCGCGTCGCGCTTCTTTCACGGTGATCGCGGCCTGCAGATTGTGATGGCAGGCGACGCAGCCGCTGCGGGCGTAGAACGTCTGACTACTCTGCTGCAGCAGCGGCAGGCTGCGTTCGACGGCCGTGCGCACGGAGTTGTGGGCGACGAACTGAACATTCGGCTGGGGAATCGCCGTCGGCTGCAGGCCCGCGCGCGTGAACACATCGATGATGGGCTGACGGCCCAGGCGCAACGCATAATCGAGTGCATTCAGGCCTTCGCGGGGAGACTTGGCGTGCACGTCGGCGCCGCGATCGATGAGAGTCTGCATGAGTTCGGGGGTTACATCTGCGGAAATGGCCAGCGACATCAGCGTCGTGCGCCCTTTCAGGTCCCGGGCTTTCACGTCGGCATCCCGTTCGAGGGCGGCGCGCACCAGTTTCGGGTCGCCCGGGCCGGCCGGTGGCATGACAATGATCAGCCCGCGCGGTACGGTCACTGGTTCCGGCTTCAGCGCAACCATGCAGGTGAAACACGCCGTGCGCAGCGCCGACATCGCGGCTTCGCCCTTGTCCTTCGCGCCGGCCGCGACCATCGCACGCACCAGGTTCTCGTCGCCGCGAGCCGCGCCGGCCAGTGCCAGCGGTGTCGGGTTCGCGCCGTGCGCCAGCAGCAGCTGCGCCGCTGCGGTCGTATCCGGCGAGAGGGTCGCGAGTGCGAGCGGCGTGCGTTCGAATCCGGAAACGGCGTTCACGTCGGCACCGGCGTCCAGCAGCAGCTTCACTCTTGCGATGTCTTCCACTGCCCACATCAGGGCCGTGGCACCCGAATCGCTCGCGATGTTCGGATTACCGCCGGCCCGCAGCATCGCGCCGAGGATTTCGGCGTCGCCGTAGAGGGATGCATACATCAGCGGCGTTGCGCCGTCCGGCCCGCGTGCATTGATCGCGCGTGGCTCTCGCGCGATGGAGTCGAGGACCGCGCGCCGGCCGGCGGCGTCCTGCCCCGAAGTGCGCAGCTGTCTGATCAATGCCAGCGCCGCCGCGTCCGGCGGCGGCAGGTCCACTTCGTTGGCCAATTCGTCCGGCCAGTGGGCACCTTCGTCTATCCACTGTCGGACAGTTTCGATCTGTTCGTCGCTGAGCGTATCCTCGAGCGGCATCTGCGTGCCCGCGGAGCCATCGAGAATGCGCCGGTATACGCGGCTCGTTGCGCTGTTGCCGGGAACGATGTTGGGGCGGATCACCCCCGCCATCGCGCGGCTGCGCCGGTCGAGCCGGAAGCCGTTCTTCTGCTTCTTGGGCCCGTGACATTCGTAGCAATGTTTCTCGAACAGCGGCTGGATGTCGCGCGCGAAGTCCACCGCCGCGGGCGCGGCAGGCGGAACCATCGACGCGGCCCAGGCGAGCGCGATGCAGCGAAGCAGTCGTTTCACGAGACCCCCGGTCTGTGGTGGCGATCCTGACTGCTCCTACCCTCGCTCTTCAAGCGTTACCGATGACTTACGGCGCGGCGGCCCCCAGTTGCCTTGCAGCCGCGGTGGTCAGCGCCTGGCCGGCGATGCCCCAGGCGCCGCTCGGCACCTCTTCGACGATGACCCAGCAGACAGGCCGATACGCCTCGCCCTCGACGGACAATGCGGCGGCCGTGACGCGTTCTATCATGGTCTTCTTTTGCGCGGGTGTGAGCAGGCCCTCGAGCGTGCGCACGGTGATCAGCGGCATGGTTATCTCCTAACAAAGAAACGGGACGGCACTTTCGCCTCGTTGCCGCAAATGCAGAATGACCGGGACACCGCGACGCATGATCGCGAGTCCGCCAACTCGTCGGCAGCGGTGGTTGTTGGTCACGCGGATGGCGGCAAGACGCTGGTCGCACCGGTCGATAGCAAGGGGTGCGAGCTCATCCTCTCGTCGCAATGGCCCTGGGGGTACCGGGTCATGGTGATTTTCACTATCCTTCCCCTTAGTCCTTGATCCGCATCAATGTCGCAATGCAGCTATCGGACTCGGCCTACACAAAAGCGTGAACTGGACAGGCACACTGGGGCCGGCTTTCAACCAATCTGACCCGGGGAGCGAAACGGGGGCATTCATGTCCTGGAACGGTCGCCATCTGTTCAAACGCCAGTACGTGCGCCTCAAAGGGTGGCTCACGTTGGGCAGCATCGGCATCCTGCCGCGGCTCATCATCGCCTTTGCTTCCGTCGCCGCGCTCGCGGCCACTGCGAATCTCATCGTCGAAAAAGGCGTTGCCATCCTGGAGCAGCAGCGCAACGTGGCGATGGAGCGCAGCGCGCTCGACGCGCAACGCATCGTCGCGCTGCGCGAGTCGATGGGCCGTGCCAGGCGGGCCGCAAAGTCGGCCGCGATGACGGCTGAAGTCCTCAATGCATTGGGAGAATTCGATCGCGCGGCGCAAGAGCACGCGGACGTGGATTCGCGCGGCTCGGGTGCGCGCTATTCCCGGGCGCGAACGGCGCTGGATCGCGCGCTCGCCCGCTATATGGATGAGACCGGTCCGGCTCCCGCCCAGCTGACCCGTGTCATCGCCGAACACAAGAACAGTGCCGATACGCTGGTGTTGTCCCGCCGCGTCCGGCGCGAGTTGCTCAGCCAATACTCGACCGTGCTCACCGGCATGGACATGCGCGTGAGGACGGCGATCGAACTGAGCTGGAAAGCCTCGAGCCGCAGCGCCACGCGTGACCCGCTGCTGGAAGTCCGCGCGCAACTCGACCTGGTGCGTGCGGCGTTCGCCACTCGCGGCGCCTTCGACGCGCGTGAGCTGGATACGGGTGCGCTTGCCGGTGCGGAGCGCAGCCTCGCGACGGCGCTGCGCGAGCGCGAAGCGACGTTGCGCCGTTCATCCGGCGCGGACTGGTATCACGCGATGACCGCCGACGTGCAGTCGCTGACGACGACGCGGGTCGGACTCTTCAAGAACGAAGAGCGGCGCATGGCGGCCACCGACGCATTTGCCGGCGAGTTGCGACAACTCGCGGCGCTGCTGCCCGCCAGCGTCCCGGAGGCGCCTGCGGAGGCGGCTGCGCCGCCGGAAGCGGCGACAATGACACCTGCGCCGGCGGATGCCGCTCCCAATCGCTCGCTCGTGGCGTGGGTGAGCGCGGTGGTGCTGGTGGTGCTGTTCTATCTGTGTATCGCGACCATCCTGAGCATCGTGCGGCCGGTGCGTCGACTGCTGGCTGCCACCCGGCGCCTCGCCCGCGGCGAGAACACGCACGTGGTGCCGAGCGGCGGCATCCGCGAGCTCGATATCCTCACCGCGGAATTCAATTCGATGGCGGAACAGCTTGCCGTGGCGCGCGACGCCGCGCTCGATGCGCAACATCGTCTCGAAGCCAAGGTCGAAGAGCGCACCCGCCAGCTGCAGGAGCTCGCCGAGCAGGATCCGCTCACCGGCATCGCCAACCGGCGGCAGCTGTTCGGCGCACTCAACGAGTCGCTCGAGCGCGCGCGCATCTCCGGCGAGCGCGTCGGCGTGTTCTTCCTCGACATCGACAACTTCAAGACCCTCAACGACAGCATGGGGCATCCCTACGGGGATCGCGTGCTGATCGCGATCGCCCGGCGGCTCGAGTCGATCGCCCAGGGCCACGGCTTCGCCGCGCGTCTCGGCGGCGACGAATTCACGCTCGTGCAGCAGGGCACGGTGAACACGGACGCGATTCTTTTCTTCGGCACGAGCATCGTGCACGCCTTCGATGCACCGTTGCAGGTGGACGATCGCGAAGTCATCGTGAGCGTCAGCGTGGGCGCCAGCGTGTTCCCGGATCACGATCAGGATGCCGAGGCATTGTTGCGTGCCGCGGATGCGGCGTTGTTCCAGGCCAAGGCGCTGGGACGCAGCCAGCTCGCGATGTTCACCCCGGAGCTGCTGACCACGGCCTCGACGAAATTCGCGATCGAGCAACGACTGCGCCGCGCCATCCAGGGCGACGAGTTCGAGCTGTTCTATCAACCGCTGATCGACTCCGAGAAGTTGGGCGTGGCGCACGTGGAGGCGTTGATTCGATGGCGCGCGCCGGACGGCAGCCACCGTTCTCCGGACGAATTCCTCGCGGTCGCGGAAGAGTCCGGGCTGATCGTCGAAATCAGCGACTGGGTGTTGCGCACCGCGATTTGCACCGCGGCGCGCTGGCACCGCGGACCCTGGCCGGAGGCGCACATCGCCATCAATGTCTCGCCGCGGCAGTTCCTGGATTATCGATTCGTGAACCGGGTGGAGGAGCTGTTACGGGAATTCGATCTGCCCGCGCGTTGCCTCGAGATAGAACTCACCGAGTCCGTGCTGCAGACCGGTGCGCATACCATCAAGACGCTCGACCAGCTGCGCGCGCTCGGCGTATCGATCGCGCTCGACGATTTCGGCACCGGGTATTCGTCGCTTGCGTCGCTGCAGCGGCTGCCGCTCACGCGCGTCAAACTGGACAAGAGCCTGATCGCCGGCATCGACGACAACGCGCGGTCGGCCTCGATCGTCCGCGCCACGGTCGCGCTGTGCCGCGGCCTCGGGCTGGAGGTCACCGCCGAAGGCGTGGAGCGGGTCGAGCAGTTGGCGATGTTGTTGCCGCACCGGGCCATCTCGCTGCAGGGTTACCTGTTCTCACGCCCCGTGTCCGAGAGTGGACTGCTGTCCTTGCTCGAGCTGCTGCCGGCTCATTGCCGCGAACTCAAGCAGACCGCCGAGCAGTTGCCCGCGCCGAAGTTCGTCACCCGCAGCGGTGACAGGCGCAAGGGCGCACTCACGCTGATCGGCGACTGACTAGGGAGACTCTGCACAGGTTTCGCGGGCGCGGCCGAGGCGGATTTCGTTTCTGGCAAGGCGGAGCCGACGATGTGTGGTCATTCCACATGAGGAGGCGACAACGCCGCCTGAAGCGAAATCCGCCCGGCCCCATGATCAACGGCTTCCGACGGGTTGCGACGCGAACGGGCAACTGCCACGTTGCGTGCCTTGTGAAGGGAACAAACCATTCACTTCGGCACGCGCCTCGCACTTGCCCGTTGGCGTCGCAACGCGCCTCGCGAAACCTGTGCAGAGTCTCCCTAGGTAGCGTGCTTGACGAGCAGATCGCTCAGGCGGCGCTTGCGCGCGCTGTACGGCGGAAACAGCAGCTTGAGCGCCGACAGCGGACCGGCCGACATGATCGCGCGTTCGTGTGAGAACGCCTTGAAGCCGAAGAAACCGTGCGCGCTGCCAATACCCGAAGTATTGACGCCGCCAAACGGCAGATTGTGTTGTGCGAACTGCTGCAGGCACAGGTTCACGCACAGGCTGCCGGAGCTGGTGTGCGTGCGCAGCGCCTCGACCGTGCGCGAGTCCCGGGTCCACGCATAGAGCGCCAGTGGCTTCGGCGCCGCGTTGATACGCGCGATGACCTCGTCGAGGGAATCGTAGGTCAGCACCGGCAGAACCGGGCCGAAGATCTCCTCCTGGAGAATGCGCGCGCCGGGCGGCACGCCTCGCAGCAGCGTCGGCGCGACATGGCGCGCCTCGATGTCGTAAGAGCCGCCGCAAGCCACCTGGCTACCCGACCGCACCGCATCGTCGATCAGGCCGGCGATGCGTTGCGCGTGCCGCACGTGGATCATGCGCGCAAGGTCCGGACTGTTGCGCACCGCGGTTTCGCCGTCGCCGTAGCGCCCGGCAATAGTGTCGCGACAGAGCTCGACGAAGCGATCCGCCACGTCGCGATGCACGTATGCGAAGTCAGGCGCGACGCAAGTCTGGCCGGCATTCACCATCTTTCCCCAAGTGATGTGCTCCGCGGCGCTGTGCAGGTCCGCGCTGGCGTCCACGATGACGGGCGACTTGCCGCCGAGCTCGAGTGTCACCGAGGCGAGATGGGCCGCCGCCGCCGCCATCACCTTCTTGCCGACTTCGGGCGAGCCGGTGAAGAAAATGTGGTCGAAGGGACGGGAGAGAAGGTCGGTCGCGGTGCGCGCCGATCCTTCGACGACCGCCACTTCGACCAGCGGAAACACGGCGCCGATGATGGTCTTCACGACGCGGTTCGTGTGCGGCGTGAATTCCGAGGGCTTGAGGATCACGGTGTTGCCCGCGGCCACCGCGGAGGCCAGCGGCCCGAGCGCGAGGCTCAATGGATAGTTCCAGGGGCTGATGACGAGGCATCGGCCCTTCGGCTGATACAGGATCCGGGACCGGGTCCCGAGCGTCGCCAGCGTGGGCCGTATCCGCTTTGGTTTCATCCAGCGCTTCAGGTGCGCAATCGCGTGCTTCACTTCGCCGATCAGCGGCAGTAGTTCGATGATGTTGGTTTCGGCCGGATGCCTGCCCAGGTCCGCCTGCGCGGCATCCAGGATCGCATCGCGGCGCTCGAGAATCGCGTCCAACAACGCGGAAAGCTTGCGGCGACGCTCAGGAGCACCCGACTCACGCAACTTCAATGCCGTGGCTGCGTGGGACGCGAACAGGGCGTCGTTGAACGGATCCAATGTCATCGTTTCACCAGAAACCCGGCGCGCCCGAGTGGGCGGGTGCGCCGGGCCTGCTTCGTCAGAACCTGACCGTCGCTTCCAGGCCCCACTTGCGCGGCTCGGATACCGACGCGAACGGGGTTCCGAATACGCCATTGCTGAGGTTGTTGATGCCGGTGACGTACTGATCGTCCAGCGCGTTCGTCACGAAGGCGGCGATGCCGTATTTCTCGTTGAGGCTGTTCCAGCCGAGGCGCAAGTCGAGACGCTGCGTGGCCTGGTTGACCTCGAACGGCGTCAGGGTCGCGCACGAGCCCTGCACCTGCGAGTCCGCGTTGCAGCGCCCCGCGCCGCGATACGCGTAACGCCCGGACAGGTCCAGGCTGCCCGCGCCGCCCAGCGTCCAGCCGTAGCGCGCACCGAGCGCGGCGCTCAGGTACGGCTCGCCGGTCGGTTCACCGGCAAGGTCGATGCCGCTCTCGGTGAACTTGTCCTTGTAGGTCGCGTTGAGGTATTCCATGTTGGCGAACAGCGTGAAGTGATCGGTGGCCTTCCATTGCGCATCGACGTCGAGGCCCCAGGCCTGTTCGTCGCTGGTATCGACCAGGTACTGCGGCAGTCCGGATCCATCGGTCCCGGTGAGCGTGAGCGCCTGCTTGTTCTTGTAGACGTAGTAGAACGTGGATGCATTGAGCACCACGCCCGTGTCCGGGAATGCGCTCTTGATGCCGGTCTCGAAGTTCCACACGTCCTCGTTCTCGAATTCCGAGCCGACCTGGACGCTGTTGTAGCCGCCGGCCTTGTAGCCCTTGGCGAGCGAGCCGAACCACATCACATCCGGGGCGAATTTGAAATCGAGCACCACGCGCGGGCTCACGTCGTCCCACGAATTCTTCTTCGTCAGGCCGCCGGCAGGTGTGTCGCCGGCGAACGCGATGTCATCGAAGCGATAGGCCGCCGCCGGGATGCCGATCGCGTCGAAGAAGCCCTGCGCATCCAGCGCCGCGACGATCTGATCGAGTTCGGGCGTTTCGTGCGGGCCGTTGACCCAGGTGAACTCCTTCTTGTCCTGCGTGTAGCGCAGACCGAAGGTCAGGTTGGTCCTGTCGTTCACGTGCCAGATCACGTCGCCGAAGGCGGCGTATGCCTGGAAGTTGCCACGGTTGTACATGGCTTCACGCCACGGCAGACCGAGCATCGAGACGCCGAACGTCGGCTCGGTGATGCTGCTGGTGCCGGCATACAGCGGGAATGGCAGTCCGAACGCATCCCAGTAGCCAAGGTTCGTGCCCAGCGTGTCGACCGAGTCCGTGAAGGTATGCGTGTCGCTGATCTGGTCGGCCTTCTCGTTGTAGTAACTGACGCCGCCGACCCAGTCGATCTTCTCGGTGGTGCCGGAGAGCCGGAACTCCTGGTAGAAGCTTTCGTTACTTTCGATATTCGCCGTGTCGAGGTACGAGTAAACGAAGTTGGTGCCGTCTTCGTCCTCGCGGTTCACGGTGTCGAACTGGCGGAATGAAGTGCTGGAGCGGAACTTCACCTTGCCGAACGAGTGATCGACGAACAGGTTCGCCTGGTCGAGCTGGCGTGATTCCTCGTTGCCGATGACGTCGTTGTAGATCGGCGCCTTGCGCGGATCCAGGTAGGTGGCTTCCTCGGCCGGGTAGGGAACCGGCTGCCCCGGCTGGACCGAAACCACGCCAATGGCGGGTCGGGCGAGCTGGTCGAGATCGTCATGATCCCAGGTGAACATCGCGCTGGTGTTCTCCGAGAGACTCCACTTCAGCGCCACGCGCCCGGCCCAGTTCTGCTCGGGATTCAGGTCCTGGCCCGTGGCTGCGTCCTTCATCCAGCCGTCGCGCTTGTTGTAGACGCCGTTGATGCGCAGCGCGACGTCGTCGCCGAGCGGCGTGTTGAGCATGCCTTCGTAGTACTGCTTGCCGAATTCGCCGAAGCGCACGCGCAGCAGCGAGTCGAATTCGTTCGACGGCTGGCGCGTGACGATGGAGATGGCGCCTGCGGCGCTGTTGCGGCCGAACAGTGTGCCCTGCGGACCCTTGAGAACTTCGATGCGCTCGATGTCGTTGAAGGCCGTCATCGACGCGCCGGAGCGCGCCGCGTAGATGCCGTCGACATACACGCCCACGGCCGGATCGGTACCGACGCCGAAGTCGCCGGTCTGGATGCCGCGAATCTGGTAGCGCGGCTGCGTCGGGCTGTCGCCCGAGATCACGAGACCCGGCACGAAGCCGTTCAGGTCGCCCATGTCTTCCGCCGCCACGTCCGCGAGCAGCGCGCTGTCCACGACCTGGATCGAGATCGGTACGTCCTGCAGCGATTGTTCGCGCAGCTGGGCGGTCACGGTGATTTCTTCGATGACCTCGGGGGCGTCGGCCGCTTCCGCCAGGGAATTGCCGTGCGCCAACGCCGCGAAGCCTGTTCCAGCCAGCACTCTCGCGATCGCGTACGCCAGCTTGTTCCTGTGATTAAGCATCATTCACTCCGTCAGTCAGTTTCAATGGGTTAGTTGCAACATGTACTTGGCCACCGCGAGGCGCGTCTCGGGATCGAGGTAGTCCTGCGGCGGCATTTCGGGAAAGTCCTCGCGCTTCTTGACAGGGCGCGCGATGTAGTCGGCGAGGCCCTGCGGGTTGTCGAGGTACAGCGCCTGGATGGCCTGGATGGGCGGGCCGATCATGCGGCCGTCGTAGACGTGGCAGCCGCTGCAGATGCCGAGGAATACCACGCGGCCGCGTTCTCCCGGCTTGATCTCGCGCGGCGGCACGGGCGCGAGTAGATAGTTCAGCGTGGCGGCGGTGTTGGTGAATTCGCAATCGGCGAAATCGCCCACGCCGACGGTCACGAACTGGTGGCGGTTGATGATGCAGCTGCCCGGGCTCGGCCCGACGCGCGCGATGTCGAGGTTCTTCGCGCCCACCTTGCCCTCGGACAGCAGCAGCGCCTTGGCTTCGGTGATCGTGTCGTAGCCGTTGCGCAGCATCGTATTGTCGAGGATCTTCACGCGATCGGAGTTCGGATCCGATTCCGGGTCGACGGTGATGTTGTTGGCGTGCGCGTGGTCCGTGATGATGATCCCCGACACCTTGTTGTCGGAGATGACGTTGCCCTCGATGACCACGTCGTCGGCCGCCATCACCAGGATGCCGGTGCCGGCCGGGATGCCGGAGACGGTCGAGCCCGGTGCGCCGAAGTTCACGTGGTTGTTCCCGACCACGAAGTTGTTGCGGAAGATCACGTCGACGGTGGTCTTGATCGGCAGGCCGGGCGTGACGAACGCGAGCAGGCCGCCGGCGTTGTCGTGCACGTAGTTGTGCTCGACGATGGCGTGGCGGCTGTTCTCGATCTCGATGCCGGCGACGCTGTCGAACACGTCGTTGTGCGCGACCAGGATGTTGTCGCTCATGCCGATGTAGATAGCCGCATCGGCGATGCCGGAAACCACGTTGTGCTCGACGATGCCGTTCTGGCCGAGCTGCGGGAAGATGCCGTACACGCCGGACTCCGCGATCACGTTGTTGCGGATCTCGAAGTTGTTGCCGGCCTGCCCCATGATCCCGTTGCCCTTGTAGTTGCGGATCTCGAGGTTCTC
>Ga0207675_100002723_pt1 | contig 17422 bp, 14 predicted proteins | sample KBSSwiS42_FD_184305 | JGI IMG/M metagenome (GOLD analysis project Ga0207675, IMG submission 184305) | Switchgrass rhizosphere microbial communities from Kellogg Biological Station, Michigan, USA - KBS Switchgrass S4-2 (SPAdes) (version 2) | ecosystem: Host-associated > Plants > Roots >... | reverse complement strand
GCGCGGATCGACGGCAAGTGCTTGTATCTCCGATCTGCCGAGACCGTTGATAACTTTCGCCCAACTGGTGCCGCCGTTGACGCTCTCATTTAAGTGTTCGGCATAATCGCCCGCCGCAATCTGTACGATCGAGCTTGACCCGGCTCCGCTGCCGGTGCCGATACAACCAAAGGCAGCAGTGATCGTCTGTTTAGGAGTGCCCGGATTCTGCGCCGCCGTACAGTCATTGCTATTACTCCCAGTTGTGGCGACATACAACGTCAGCGGCCCGCCCGTGCCCGTGGTAAACGACCAGACGGCGTCCGCCACCAGCGCATTCCCAGCAGAATCCTTAACCCCACTCGCCCCGCTCAGCACCGTCACGGTGTAGACCGTGCTGGCCGCAAGCGGACTATTCGGCGTAAGCAGTGCCGTGACCTGCCCCCCAGTATAGGATACCGTTGCTGGAATGGTCGTGAGCGCCGGATTTTTCAGCAGGATCTTGGTATTGGTGATGGTGGCGCTATCCATCGTCTCACTAAAGGTGACGGTCACGGCTGCCGTCAGGGGAACGCCAGTGGCGCCGTTGACTGGCGCTTGCCCGGTCACGGTGGGCGGCGTCGTGTCCGCCGTAGTAAATTCATAGGCCCCAATGTCGAACGCGGAGCCTTGGGGTCGGAACGTCCCTTCGAAATCACTCGTCAAGCCAAGCGACGTGAGATTAAACCCCTGATTCACGGCGGCAGTGGAGGAGGCTTGCAAATGGAAGTCATCCGCAGCGGCGTTGACAAAATTGGGGTTGGTAGAAGAGTTATTACTCTGGGTAATGGTCGCAGAACTTCCACCGTTCACCACGCTATTCGATCCGGCATTGTTCCAACAGATATTGTTGCGCACCAGTGCGGTTCCCGAAGTCCCAGCCCCAATGTGAATACAGGCCCCATTCACGTACTGATCGCCCACCGTCCCGTAAATGGTATTGTTATAGATGGAGATATTCGACACGTCATAGTTGCTGGCAATGCCTGCGCCGGTATTCCCATAGACCAAATTGTTATGGACCAGGGTGCCGCTGCCTTTGGTGATCATAATGCCGACGCCAACCTTGCCACCGGGAATTCCATTCGCCCACACGCTGTTATAGCGGGCAATCACGTTATTGGTGTATCCGGCAACACTGGAATTCCAAATGTCGATGCCGACGCTGGCGCTGTGATGGACATTGTTATACTCAAACAGATTGTTCGCGGCGCTGACGTAAAGCGCGGGCGGAAAATCCGCACCAGCGGGGAAATTTGCCCAGTTCCCATTGTTCCCGATTTCGTTGTTCAGATATTCATTGCAGCAGCCAGAGAGCGGATCAGTGGTGTTGGTGGTATTGAGCACGGCGCTCATCCGCGCCCGTTTCAGCGTATTGTTCTGTATGCGAATATGATCGGCCCGGTTGAAAATTCCGTCAATTTTAATCAAATGCGAGCCGTAGTTCGGGTCGCCCAACGAGTGCCCGCCAAGACCATCAAGGGTGAGATTCTGCAAAATAATATAGCGCTGCGCGGTCGCCCCCTGACCAAAGGTGAAGATTGCACTCTCGACCGTCGGGTGTTGGGTGAGGGTGGCGGTCTCTCCGGGATACGACATAATCGTGACGGGCGTGCTCCACGAGGTCCCGGTCGGGACATTTTCAAGATGTTCGGCGTAAGTCCCCTGCCGAATGTAGAGGGTATCTCCGGGTGCGAGACACGTGACACCGGACGCGACGGTCAGCTTGGGCGTTGCGAGGGTTTGTGCCGTCGCGCAGCTCCGCGCATCGCTGCCTCCAGTTTGCGCCACATAATAGTTGGCCGCTTGCGCAGAATGTCCCCACAACAGAGAGAACAGGACGAACACCCAGACGAGTGTGAATTTTGTCATTACCGCCCTACTCCTAAGAGCATGAACTGTGGCACAGCGAGGGACGGCGGGATTTCTACAATCACGGGCGGCTGGTACCGCCGAAATTCCAAGAAGGGATCGCGGTAGAGACTCTGAATTTCCTGGGCATCGAGCGCCCGGTTGTAAATCCGTACGTCGTCCAGCTTACCTTTGTAGAAATCCCCCAAATTTTCCGAGCCGAGATAGACCGGCGTTGTGCTGTCAAACATGGTTGCTGGCGTTGAGCCAGTCACAGTCCCCGGAAGCGGTGCGCCATCCCGATAGATGAGCTGAATCTGTGGGGTCGCCCCTCTCCAGACCCCCACAATGTGATGCCACACGCCTATCGTATCAGTCGTGAACGCTGCCGTACTGCCAAACCACACGTCCCCCGTGCTGGTGGCAGTGACGGATAAGTAATACTTGTTATCTGTGGAGCGCAGCAATTCAAATGATCGTTGAGCGCCAGCAGAGAGAGACCATTTTGTCACGTAAGGTTGTATGACCCCATTCTCTGCTTCATTGACCCATACGGAGACCGTCAACTCTTGGATTGGAAAGGGACGATCAGGAATGGTCACGTAATCATTGGTCCCATCAAAATTGATCGCGCCCCCAAACTGCCCCACATCCCAGGTCGGACCACCCGTCAGTACCCCGGTCCAGCCGTTGCCGCTCACATCATAGGCATTGAGGCCCGCGCCTTCGTTGCACATCCAGTGACCCATACAGCCCCGGTAGCGGGGGTGGCCGCGATGCCCGCCGCCCGAAATTTGCGCCAGTGAGGGCTTATACAGCACTAGAGGCTTACTCCCGTGTAGTTGAGGACGTGGTCGCCCGCCGTCGCACTGAGTGCCACGTTACTATCATGCACGACAAAGAGGCCATGAAATTTGGGCATCTGCCCACCGAAGGCTTGCGCGAGCGAAACTGGACCAAACCAGTACACTCGGCTTGCAGTCGTATCGACAAACAGCCGATCCACAAGCCGGAGGGCCCCGCGCTTGATATTGGCGCTGGTAATCGTGCGGTTACCGGAAGTCCCGGTGAGGACATCAGGATAGGTCGGGGTGTCGTTCACGCTGCCGAACGCCCAAATCTCAATAGTACGGTCCGCCGTCGCGGCGCTGCTGCCCATCGTGATCCTGCCGCCCACCAGGAAATCATTGTAGGTCGTCGTGGTATTATCAACCGTCGTGCTCTGCGTGCCCGCTAACAACACCCCAGCGGTCGTCGATGCCAAGCTAGTGAGCGTGATCGTGTAGGCTGCCGATGCCCCGTAGGTACTCATTTAGGATCTCCTTGGGGTCATGGTAACTGCCACGCATTCAAGACATCGTCGTAGCTGAACGTGCCTTCAAAGGTCAGCGTGGAAGGGCTCGACGTACTGGCAGGGGATTGCGGCGTGGCATAAATCTTCTCGCCGCGATTGGCGAGACGCCGTGCCATTGCCAGCAAATGTGTCCGTTGCGCCGTGCCTGGCCCCCCACTAAAGATGTCGGCCCAGCCTTGCCGGACGTTGGGCAGCGAGGGATTCACGCCCGCCCGATCCGAGAACATATCGCCCCAACAATCACGCTCCCCCTGCGAACGGGCAATGTAGATCGTATAATTCCACGTCGTGCCATCGACCGAGGTACTACTAACAATCTCCGCTTTCGTGAGTGACGTGCGCCACACCCAGAAATCGGGCTGGGCAGGCAAGGCATACATCGCCGCAATCATCGCGGCATTCTCGGTCGTGTGTTCGAGCGCATTCATGACCGGGTTCTTTGCCATATCCGCTTTGAGGGCGGACCATTGTTCTGGGGTCAGTGCCATTGGTTCCTCCTCTAACTCTTCACGAGAGGCTGCCTCACAAACTGTGTGGCATTTGAAAAATGGTGGGGATGGGTTATAGTAGAGGGAGTCGTCTTACCGATGCTGACAACACCGGTAAGACAAGCACCACCATGAAAGGATACTTCACGATGGAACCTTCCTCTCGTTCTAGCAAATCCAATCCCGAATTGACAGGTTTGACAAATCGCATGAAGGCTATCAAAGCCTACAATGCGAAAAAGTTGGCCGTGCCTGCCTATGTTCTGTCTAAGATCCCGGTTCCCCCTAAACAGTGTATTGCTGAAGGATGCGAGAAGACGCGGTTTGCACGTGGGTTGTGTAGTACACACTACACCCGCGCCGTGCGTCGAGAAACTCTTCCGACCATCAGGGTTCGTCACGTTGATCCTACCGCCATTGTTATTGATCCTATGGAAGCCTCGTGGCTGGCCGGGTTCTTCGATGGGGAAGGGTCGATTTCTATTACCAAATGCGAACCAGGAAACTCGTTTCGACGTACTCCGGCGTTCAACTTGGTTGTGGCGATGGGAAACACAGACGAAACCGCTGTCCGGGCATACTGTTGTAGTTTTGGCGGGGCCGTTATTCCCCGACAAAGTGCGACCCCTAGTCGCCGAAAAATGTGGTATTGGAGCGCAGGACAGTGGAACGCCTTGCGATTTCTCAACACTCTTCGTCCTTATTTGCGAGTTAAACATCAACAGGCTGACGTTGCCGGACTTTTTATGGCAACCTTTCTTCCTTCGGGTTGGGGATGGGCTAAGCCCGTACCGCCAGATCTCATCGAACAGCGCCGTTGTTTGTATTTCCGTATGATGGAACTGAATAACGGTGTTGCGTGGCGTAAGCATATAGATTCACAAAAAGTTATCAACTCTTCACTACGACATACTCCGCGCTCATAAACACGCTCGAAACCCCTACGCTGAGCGCCCCATTAAAGGCGGTGTTTTCTGAGATGATTCTTCGCGACGGGCTGTAGTTCTCTCCACCACCGTTCGCTGCTGCCGCGAGGTAGGCAAACGTGGTCGCGCCGTCTTTCAAATCTACCCGTGTGAGCGTCGCGCTCGTGTTATAGGACTTGACCGTGCGGAGCATGATCGACTTATTTGCTCCTGGCGCCGCGACAATCGCGACATCCCCCGTGCCAGTGAGAGTTGCCACGGCCGGCAGCGACGGGGCATTAGAGCGTGAGCCATCGAGCACGGGTAACGGCCAGGGGTTCTTTTTACACTCAATGCGCAGTGTGGTCGTCAATGTTCCGCCGTTCACATACAGGACCCGGAAGAACTCACCAAACAAGTTGACGCTAAAAGAGGCGGCTTGTCCGGCGGCGACGTTCCGGTAATCGGCAATGTCCCAGTTGGTACCGTCCACACTTTGTTCCACCGCCAGTCCATCGGCAGCCGAGGCGTGCGAAGACAGCACCATCACAGTGACACTGGCGTAACTGAGCGTACTCTCGCCCGTGCCGGTGAAGGTGGCCCCGCCCGCTAAGTTTGTGGTACTGCTATTCGCCGTTGAGATTACTGCTGGTGCCACTATATCTATCCAACTTGGGTTTTGACTGCTTCCGTTTGTACTGAGCACCTGCCCAGCACTGCCGGGACCGAGCGGCACCCATGCACTTGCACTGCGGTAGAGAATCGATCCTTGGGTTGCAGAGAGCGTATCCAAAATGGCAGACGCCGCCGCGTTGATCGTCGCATCCCCTGTACCCGCATCGGCACCCGTAGCACTGATTGTGATGCCAGTTCCTTGAATAACTTTCGCCAGTACGGCAGAGCCGGACGTGGTGACATCGAGGTCAGACCGTTTGACTTCTCCCGCGCCAATTTGGGGTGAGCGAACCTGTGTAATTGCCACAATGGAGTGTGCCCCTCTACGCGACCGCGTAGCTCACGCGGATTTTATCCCCGGTCTGCAACACAACGAGTGACGTGATTACTGCCGCCGCAATGGTATAGTCATTCCCTGCCCCTGGTTCCATGAGCAAACCGTTGACGAACACCTCCTCACTCCCGGCAATCGGCGTATTCGCTAGCGTGTAAGAAGTATTTGATCCATTCACTAATCCTGTGGGCGTTTCCCGCACAATGCGGCGTCCCGAGGTCACTTTCAGCCCGGTCGAACTACTTGTGAGTGAGGTGCCGTCGAGCTTCACCTGCAACGCGTCAGTGACAATTTCTATACCGCCCGCCGCCGCCACATTCACAGAAAGTGCAGTACCTGCGCCACCGGCGAGACCATTCCCCGCTACGGCGGCGGCAATCTGCGTAGCCGTGATTCCGGCGTCGGCGACTTTCGCACCGGTCCCACTCGTTGTGAGAGTCGTGCCATCGAGCTTGATTCTGACGCCGGTCGAAGTTTCTAATCCCCCCGTAGTATTGAGATTCACTGAGACGGCATCGGCAGCCACGGTCAGCGAGGTATCCGCAGTGACTACATCAAACGTCGAGCCCGTGAGGGTGAGCCCCGCCCCGGCTGAATAGGACGTTCCGCCTGCGAACAGCGTGAAGACGAGGGGAGTTGTACCAAGGGTAATCGGATCATTGGTAGTGAGGATGAACTGCTTGTCGCCGTTCGTCGTCCCTTCGTTCACCCACATCATCATCCCGCCTTTGACTTCGGCGGACACATCGGCATCAAGAGCACGGGTCCACGCGCCCGAGGCCACGAGATAAATGCCGTTATTCTGACCTGTGCTTTGGTCTTTGACTAAACACCGATCATTGACGCTGAGGGCGACGCCATCAACCGTTTGCGTGCCCGAGAGGGTAATGTTCGCCGTGGTGGCTGCCCGCACCGGATCTTTGACAAGCACACCTTGCCGAGCAGCATCGACCTGGGCGACGGTTGCGGCATCGGTCCCCGCAACGCCTGCCAGCAGGTTAGTAATCTTAAACCCACCGTGTGACTGATCGGCGGTGAAGGCGTTGACACCGTCCCCTCTGATAATGCCACTATCCACGCGGGTCTTATCAATCGAGGCAGATTGTATCTGTCTGTTCCCATTTATTTGGCTGAGCGCCATATTCTATTTTCCTTCTGAAGAAGAACCTGTTACACTGATTAGGCGGCTAGAGAAGGCCTCTCGAACACTCAGTACCTCGCTGAGTTGCCGCGCACACCACGAGGGCATCATGAGGAGATGCGCCATGTCTATCTTTCTTAATTACGCTACCCACCAAGCCGAAAAATTGCGTGTATTGTACCCCTTTCAACTCACGCCGAACGGGTGGAAATGGGTTGCGGTCTGTGAATGTGGGACAGTAAAAATTGTTCTGGGAGCCCATTTGAAAGTGCTGAAGAGTTGCGGATGTTGGAAACGTCAATATTGGCAGGCCCGCATTACCACGCATGGCCAAGGAGGAAATGGGAAAGCCAGAAGCAAAGTCTATAAAACGTATTTGCAGGTTAAAGAGCGCTGCGAGAATCCGCGCACCCAGCACTATCCTCTCTACGGAGCACGCGGCATCCGCTGCGAATTTCAGTCGTTTGAAGAATTTTATGCAACTTTGGGAGATCATCCGGGCACTGGCTATAGTATTGATCGCTACCCGAATAGAAGTGGCAACTACGCTCCTGGTAATGTCCGTTGGGCGACACTGGCAGAGCAGAACAATAACAAACGTACAAACATCAACATCACCTACGACGGAAGAACGCAGACCCTTGCGCAGTGGGCGCATGAAAAACAGATGAGCGTCCCTCGTCTCCACTGGCAATACTACCAAGGGTGGTCTTACGAGCGAATGCTGAGTTAGCTGCGTCGCTGGCATGCTAGTTGCCTTCCTGGTTATTGATAGACAAATTCAAGAACATCGCCCCCGCCGGGCACGAACCCCGTGACAGTTACTGTGCTTCCTGCCACTGTGAAATTATCGTTCGTCTGCCGTAGTCCGTTCACATACATAGACACGGTATTCGCAGCCGGAGTCGTACTGAGGACAAACACTGTCTGATTTCCCCCGAGCGTGAAGACATCCTCATGCCACGGAACCGAGGTGCCGCTCCCCGGCGCTCCCGCTGGCCCGACTGGTCCCTGTGGTCCTGGCGGTCCGACAATCCCCTGTGACAGCAACTCCGTGCGGACAATCTCATGGACGACGGTATCGCCGTTGCTGGTCGAAAGAGATTCAGTCGTGACTTGTTGAATAAGAACATCACTCACTATGGCCTCGTCACGATCAGGTGAATATCCACCAGTCCTTTGCCGTCCGTCAGCTTGACTACGTCCTGCCCAGTCGGGAAGCTATACTTAATATCGAATACGGCATCACACACGGGCGCGAGTTCCGCCGTCTGTTCTTCGGTCAGACTCAGCTCCAACACGCCCGGATCTATCAACACCAACAATCCATCGGTTGCCGTTGGGCTGGTCGAAAACCGCAGCAGCACCGTCTCAGAGGCTAAGGTCGGGCGCACTTTAATTTCCGCCGTCGTACCAGCCGGAAACGGAACCAGCACCCCCTCGCTTTTCCATGTGATCGTCTCCGCGTAGGACGCACCAATCAGGATCGAGAGCCGTAAAGCGGAGACAATCTGTTCGGTCACTCCTCCTCCCTGCTTCCCTCATCATTTTTCTTTGGGGGTGCGACCGGCGGAGACGTTGCACTCGGCACAAACCCAAACATCGAATCATCGAGCCCCTTCCCACGGCGCAAGTAACTGAGCCGCGTCGGCCAAGGAATCGTCGATACAATTGGCGTGGCCGCTCTGGCAGCCCCCTTCTCGCTACTAGAGGGTGTGAGCGCCTCATACACTTGCGGCTCGTTATTGGTTTTGTGAAGTCCCGAGCCTGACACACTGCCGCCAATCCCCACGACAATGTTGTCTGACTCGCCGGTAATTTGCAGAATCCCTGGCGGCGTATTGCCTGGGACTTCCGCCATCTTCCCCACCCCGAAGAGGCCGATATTCTGCGAGTCGTGAATCAGGAGCGTCGGGCTGCGGCCTTCGCGCTTCATGCCGAAGATCCGCACATTCTTAGCGCCCGTGATTTCATTGCCCGCGTGTGGAATCACGCACATCTTGCCGAACTCAGTATTGAGCCCGTAGAAGCTGAGCGGCTCCGTCGTCCCGTTCACATAGACTTGGCGTGAGTCGTTGTTGCGATCGACCATCTTTTGCGCGACCACCTGGAGTCCGTAGTGCTTGCCACCGCCGCCGCCGTTAAACCACACGGCGTAGCGTTTCTGATTGACGGGCGCCCCTGAAGCAAAGCAGTTCGCAAGGAAGGGGGCATCCAACGAGAGCCCAAAGGTCAAGGACTTCCGCCCCGCCCGCCAGCGCAGGTAATACATCCAGTCGTTGGCGATCGGCGCATTACGGAGAAACAACGTAAAGTCAGTGGCCGTAGTCGTAGCGGTCGGATCGTTGTCAGTGAGGAGCATGGGGACAGGAGACGGCGGTTGCCAGGACTTGTGAGAGGCGATGATCGACTTATGGAGGCCCGGCCCCATCAGGACGGTGTTCTTCTTGAGCCGAATGAGGTTGCTCGTGTAGATGGTCCCACGCGGGAGCCACACGCGCCCATGTCCGGCTGCTGCTGCGGCAAGAATGGCATCTTGCAATGGCTTGGTGCTATCCGGCCCAGTATTGCCGACTTCCGGGTCGGTGCCGAGATAGCCGGTCGTGGGGCCGCCGTGCTCTTTGAGTTGGACAAAGGGGCCATCTTCGAAACTGGGAAAGTGACCGGGGACGTGTCGCGAAAGCAGATCGCCGACCGGCGGCCCTGCGTTCGCCATGATGTCTTGAGCGACAATCGGCGCACTGCGTAACACACCGTCCACCACACTCCGCGATTCGAGCTTGTCGGTATTCTTCACGTAGGTCGGGAAAACCGAGGCTTTATTGCTGGCGTCAGCTTGGGTTTGGTCGTTATAGGCAAACTCCGCGATCCGGCTCCACGTGCCTTCCCCACAGATGACCGGGCCTCCGCATGCCATTGTCGCCCCACCCTTATTGCGAAAGAGCTTGGTCGTACCCGTGACGAAGACATTGTGTATGTACAGATCCCGCCCGTTGGGATTATCAATCGCAATCATGCCCTGGGCAGCGCCCCGCATCTCAATGGTTCCGTCATAGAGGACCATCCCCGTCTTCGCTTCAATGGCCGGGGCAGGCGTCGCGGCAGTGATCTTGAATCCGACAAGCACAATCGGCGACGCGTCGGTGCCTTCCGCCGCCGATATTTTTTGGTCAAGCAATTCGACGCCTGCGGCCATCGTCCCGTTGGGCGTGAACGGAATGCTGCTCCCGATGCGGATACCGTAATCGCCGCCGACACATTTTAGTTTCGCGGCGGGTCCGGTGCGCCCGGGCAGCCCGTAGAAGCACGCGAGACTGCCGGTGGCCTCAATCTGTACATCCCGCATGGCGGAATCTTGCGCGGCAGAGAACGCCAGCCCGATAGCACCCGCGTTCCCATTGGTGTTGATACGGATGCCCTCCAATATTTCTCCAAAATTGGATTTCCCGAAGTCGTTGAAGTTAGCCGGAAGGCCGAGTGGGTCGAGTGGTTCCGCATTGGCTTTGGCATTCTGGTTGGCGGCTTGAAATGCACGCCACGCCATGACGGGGCGGGGACTACTCTTATTGGTAAACCCAGTCACGGCGGAGGTTTTGAGTTTCAATTCCGGCCAGCCCTGCGGACAATCCGACTCTCCCCGAAACACATGGTTATGCGGGTCCTGTGGCAGTGGCCCGCCCTTTTTCCAATTCACCCATTCATAGAGCTTGACCGTGTTCGTGACAGCGTAGGTCCCACATTCAAGATAGGTGGCGAGCTGGTTCTCGTGCGCGTCCTCGATACAGGTGTTGATGCCGTTGGTAGCATCGCCGCTGAAGTCCTTATTGACGCCAGGGTATTTATTACAGACGAGAAGCCCGAGCAGATAGCGCGAGTCTGTCTTGGCAGCCTCGGGAATGGATGCGTGCGCCTGAACAGAAAAAAGCAGTAAGAAAAGGCTGATAATTAACGCCATGTGCCTCCGGTCACCATGCCGCTCACGCGATCACTGCGGGGATCGACGATGCGCGCCCGTGGCATATTCGCGGCATTTGGGTAAGTGTTGAGGGGATTGCCGCCCGCTTCACGGACATAGAAGTAGATATTCTGCCCTTGTGTGAGGGTATCTTTGAATTTGAGGGCGTAAATACATTCGGCCTCACTCCCCGCCCCCGCACTCCCGGACATAGTGACGAACGGAATACTGTTGAAACTTTGAATCACCCCGCAGTCGATATTGGCGGTCTCATCACTGGCTAATAACTCCACACCGGGGATGAGAGAGCCGATGCCCAGCGCGGGCGTATAACAGACGGGGGCAGTACAGTCGTCTGTGACGGGGACGGCAGCAGTTTGCACGGTGGGGTCGGCAGGATCGACTTGATAGTAGAGCGGGAAGGGAACCGTCACATGACTGTTGACGGTATTGCGAATCTTGACAATGAGCCGGGCCTGCCCACCCGCGCTCGGCACCAGTTGCGCGTTCAAGGTGTTATAGAGCGGCGCGGTTGCGGCCCCGCCGACATTGGACTGCCACTGATACCTCGTCGTGGCAAGGATCGGCGTCCCACCATTTCCGCCCCCGAGGTTATTGGTGGCAGTGATTGCAGGAGAGATGGACAGCGCGGGAATCTTCGGTCCCCCGTTAATGGTTGGTGTCCCTGCCGTGACAAACCCCGTTGCCGCATTGTAGGCCACAGTCACGACTTGGGAACTTGTCGTAATCGTGTTGGTCGCAAAGGTAAAGTGAAAACACCGCAGCCCGGTAATAGTCGCAGGGCCGGTCGGAGTTTTCTGTACGCCAGCAACAACAAACGTCCAGCCTGTGAGGCTGGTTCCTTCCATTGGGATTGTGCCTTGATCATCTGCGTTCCAACAGACATCAACCTGATCGGCAGCGAATACTTTGGCTTGCAGCACGGTCGGGGCACGATGGACGTAGAACACATAGCCGTCATCGTTCACGGCATTCGCTCCAATCGTGACGACATTGCCACTTTGGCTGACGTAACCAGTGACACAGGTCGCCGTCGGGGTGCCATTATCTTGCACTTCCAAGAAATAGAAGGTCGTGCATTTGGCATCGACAATCTTCTCCGTACTGAGCAGGTTGAAGGTGAGGCCGGTGCCGCTATGCTTGGTAAAGAAGAGTTTGTGATTCTGTTCGTAGTCTTTGTGCCGACTCCACGCCATCTGCTGTGAGATAAAACTATTGGTGCTGGTATAGATATCCGTGCCTTCGGTCCACGTTCGCCCAGTGGCACCCCGTAAATTATCCCACGAGGGAATGGCCCGCAGCAAATAGATAGAGGTCAAGGCAAAGGTCGGATTGAGAGGCCCAATGAACCAGCCCCCCCACGCACTGATGCCCGTCGCGCCCCCAGAGGCCGCCGCCCGCCCTTCGATCAGTGCAGCTCCAGGGTAGCTCCGCTGGTGAAAGGTCGGTGCCGGTGAGGTGTTGGTGGGCGAGAGCCCAGTTTGCACCGCAGCGACGGGAACAGGGGCGTAGGTGGTCGTGTCCTGTGTTCCGCAGCCGTTCGGCCACGGGTCGTCGAGGTAGCCAAGGCAGTCGCAGCCGTCACAAGCCCCGTTGCCACCTTTTCCACCACTGGACTCATTAAAGAGTAATTGAAAATTGAGGTCGGGGTCTCCGTAGACAGGGAAATTGTCCATCGTATACGGATTGCCACTCATTCCCCCAAACGTGAGCCCGCCCGCGACAACGGCAGCGGCCATTTGGGTCCGCAAGTCCTTGGTGAATTTTTTCCGCCCGACTTCAAAACTGGCATTCGGGCTGGTCGCATTGGGGCAGTTCACTACAATCGGTTGCCCAGTAATAAACCGCGTTTCGTCAAGATATAATCCTGAATAGATTTTTTTGCCGCCGAGGTTGTCTTCGTGTAATTTTTTCACTCGCAGTTCTTGGTTAATATTCATTTGTATCCCGGCATCGTTGCGAAAATTGGGAACAAAAATGACTGCGTTCTTATTTTCCGCATGATAGAGCTGATATTTGAACGTGCCGGGATGGGCTTCGTCGTAGAGGTCGTTATAGGCCGAGGTCATCCCCCAAGCGGTCATACAGAGGGCCGTCTGCATGTCATCTAACACCTGCGAGGCCAGCGGAGAATTGAGCGGGAGGAAGCCCGCGCCGATAGCAATCTTCGTGGGCGAGGAAAATCCACTACTATCACACGAGACCCCTGATCCCGGTTCGATACACGGATTATTGAGCCGCACCCATTTGGCGGCGCGGGCGTTGTTGGAGTTATATTGGACTTTGAGTCCTGCATCGACCGCCGCCGAGGCTTTGGCGGTGGCGTAGGGTTCACCGATGATCCACTCATAGCCAAATTGTTTAGCAATGTTGGTAAACTTCGCCCAATCACTATTGATCTTGCCATCATCGAGGACCGCAAACTGATTACGGAAGTCACCGGGAACAGCCGCAGCTCGGCTAGACAGGCTTAAAACCACAAAAAGTGAGAAGAGAAAGGCGTACATTTATTCGCTCGTGCTATTCACGGTATAGAAGACTTTCGGCGTGGCGTTGATGCGCACGTTCGCCATTCCAACGCCGGTCGTTGATAGTGTGGAGTTAATATCACAGTGCATATAGACGTGGTCGCCTGCTGCGGGCGTGTTCGTCAGGGTAATAGGGGGACTCGTCGCTTGTTCTTCCCGACCCGTCGCCGCGAGTCCAAAGGTAATGAGCTGTTCATTGGCGACGGTGGTTGATCGCGCCGCAATCACTTCATTGTCGCTAATCGCTTGCCCCGAGCAGTGCATGGCGACGTTGCCTGCCGGTGAGCCTGCAACACTGTAGAGGGTAGGGCGAACCGTGACAGTGCCCGCATTCCAATTGAGGGGCATGGTAAAGTCGAAATCGAAGCCGTCGTTGTCATTGGCGCCGCAGGTGAACACCCCGACTTTCGGCTTTCCGCTTGCCACCACTTCTTCGGTGTAGACGCAGCCACCAAATTCTTTGGCCCCGACTTCCACCGATTTGAGCGGCTGGGCAGCGGCAGTGGGATACTCGACTTTGCCCGTCACATGATTTATCCGCATGTGGGTCAGATTACCAAGCTGAAAATTGATGTCATAACCAGGAGCAGTGGAAGGAGCCCGCACGTTGACATCCCCGTCAGGCTTCGTCACTAACTGGCACCCGCTGACCGGGTCGCAGTACAGCGTCATGGTCATATCGGTGGGATCGTTACAGTCGCCGTCTCCGGTAATGTCGGTACAGAACACCACACCGTTGGCGAGAGAGCTAAGGCCGAGAATTTGCTTGCCACCGTTATAGGCTTCCTGCAAACTCGTGGCCCCTACAGTGTCGGTATCGACAGCAGGTAAGGAGATCGAAGTGCCAGCCGCGCACCCGCCAGTCGTCGGGCAGTAGAACAACAAGGCAGGATCGGGGGCGGACGCGGGTTGCATACACGTTTGCCCGGCAGAGAGCGCAACCGTAGTACAATCGGCGGCGGTAATACTCACGGTTCCTGTCCCAGTTCCACAGGCTGCCCCCGTTCCGGCAAAGTTGCCACTAGAATTAACCGTAACGCACTCGTTGGCGGGAATCGTTTCGCTCATACGGAGGAGAGAGCCCGAGCCGGTCGGAGTTTTGAGAGACAGGGTATCAAGTACGCCGCTGGCCGTCTGTTTCGTTGCCCCCAACACGTTCAACTCGGTTTGCGTGGCAATCTGCGGATCGAGCAGGGTTGCTACTTGGGTTGCGGTGAGGTCTTCAGGATCGCCCGTTGCGGCTGTGACCCGGCCTTTGATCGTGGCGGTTGCCATATCAGCGGCTTTGGTATTGGTCACCGCGTTCGCGGCAATCGTCGTGGCTCCATCACCAACTGAGGTGACATCGCCGGTATGGTTCGGAGCGACATAGTTATTGGCGCCGTCGGCGACGTTGATGATCGACCGGACTTGGGCGGGAGTCAGGTCTTGTGGATCGCCCGTCCCAGCAGCCATGCGTCCTTTGATCGTAGTAGTGGCAATATCGGCAAGTTGCGAATTGGTAACGGCGTTGGGTGCGATGGTCGTGACGGTACCCGCTGAGGTGACATCTCCGGTATAATTCGGATGAACGTAATTATTCGCCCCATCGGCGACGTTGAGTAGCGTTCGGACTTGGGCGGGAGTCAGGTCTTCGGGATCGCCGGTTCCGGCTGAGACACGGCCTTTGAGCAGGCCAGAGGCCATATTGGCAAGGGTCGTATTGCTGACCGCATCCGGCGCCACACGCCAGTCACTCGCCGCGACTACGACATCAATCTGATTTTTCAGTCCGGTCGTCACCCCGCCGCCCGTCGCGCACGGACCGCCGAATGAGGTGAAGTTTCCGCTGGCATCCACTTTCACACAGGCGTCGGCGACAAATGCCCCGGTACTCCGCCGAAGGTCCGTCCCCGTTCCAATAATATTGAGGCCACCAAGGAGCGTCAGGTCATTATCAGCAACTTGTTTCTCGCTATCGAGTTCGGCCAGCGCAGCTTGGACTTGATTCGAGCCAATGGTTCCAGCGGGTATGACACTGATGGCGGACGCGGCGTGCGCTGCACTGGTCTGATTGATATGCGCCGCGAGTTCGGGTTCCGTCACAAACGACGGATCGAGCAGCGTGACGACCTGCCCGACAGTGAGGTCTTCAGGATCGCCAGTGGTCGCAGACACACGACCTTTAATCGTGGCGGTCGGCACGTTATTCAGTTTCGCGTTGGTGATGGCATCGGGAACCACGACCCACGACGAGCCCGCACCGCCGCCGCCGGTGACAGCGATGTCCCCTTTGGTCCCGTCTACTACAGCACCAATGCCGCACGGCGCACCGACGCTACTCAAGTTACCGTTGCTATCAACCTTGACACAATCGTTCGTCACAAAACTGCCAGTCCAGAGCCGAATATCCGCCCCGGTTCCCTGGAGAGTTTTCGTCGCCAGCGGGGTGAGGGTATCAGCATCGAGCGGCTGCAACGTCGCCACAACGGCATTGAGTTCAGCTTGCGTCGCGACATCTGCCCCGTTACTGAGATTCCCGGAGGCATCAGTTGTGACGTAATGCCCCGCCGTGAAACTGCCGGTACTGCGGCGCAAATCGCCCCCCGTACCGATGATCGTCAGTCCTGCCACGGTCGTGAGGTCAGGATCGGACGGCTGAAGCCCCGTAATGGCTGCCGTCAGTTCGGACGGAATGACGACATCGAAACATGCCTCAACCGCGCCCATCGTATCCACGCCAAGGGGCGAAAAACCTGGGGAGCAGTTCCCGCCATTGTTGACGAGTGCGGCTGCCGTATTTGGGACAAAGGCGTTGAGTTCGGCCTGCGTCGCTACATCTCCACCGCTTACGAAGTTGCCAAAGGTGTCCGTGGTGACGTAGTGGCCGATAGTAAAGGTGCTCGCGCTCCGGCGCAGATCACCGCCCGTGCCAATGATTTGCAATCCGGCCAGTATGGTGAGTTCAGGATCGGAGGGTTGCAGCCCGGCGACGGCGGTGGTGAGTTCAGACTGCGTCGCGAGTTGCGGATCTAAAATGGCCGCGACTTGGGCGGCGGTCAAATCTTCCGGGTCTCCGGTTCCTGCGGTCGTCCGCCCTTTGATAGTCCCATTTGCCATGTTCGCCAGTTTGGCGTTTGAGACGGCATCGTTGACAATGGTCCAGTTGGTGACCGCATCGACCACATTGATGTCTGCTTTGATACCAGTAGAAACGGTATTATCTCCATCGAGGAGATCGGCGGGCACGTTTTTGAGCTTGGTCCAATCGACGGGATTGGTCGGCGTATTGATGGTACCGGAGAGCGTGAGCCCGGTCGTCACGGCATCGAGTTCAATCTGACTCGCGACATCGAAACAGCCTTCGACAATCCCGCTGGCATCGATCCCGAGGGGGGCACTTCCAGCGACACAGTTGGCTCCATTCGCCGCAAGTGCTGCGGCGGTACTCGCCGCGCCACCTGCGGCCCCTTCCACGCGTACCCTGAGCCGTCCGGTGGTCGGATCGAAGTCACAGACGATGCCAGTGCCGACACAATCCATTTGAAAGGCCGTCCGCAAGAACGTGCGCCCGCTCAAGCTCCTCGGTAAGGACCGACACTAGGTCCGGCATCCTTGTCGCTGCCGCTCGCGCGAGTCGCGAGATTCCTTCGTAATCCTTGGCCGTGAGCGTTATGCACGGCTTGATCTCACCGCTAATGGCTATCGCCTTGCGTTGTGTTGTCATGATCATCTCCTATTCCTTGTCGAAATCTGCAGTTCAGGCAACGCTCGGACCCGGATCGTCATCATTGTCGTCCCAGTGACGCCGGCTTGCATGCTGGCTCGCGGTCTCTGGAGTTTCCGAACGGTCTCTCCTTCCGCATCGGCTCTGGCTGTCGCTCCTCACGCGAAACGAACCGTAAATTGGCGGCTGCTCATCCGTTCTTAGCTTTTTTGGAGAGCGTTTCGTCCGATTGCCGTTCATAGCGGACCTCCCCCGCGGCGGACTTAGTCCGGCGGGCTCTTGGATTGCGGACACGCGCCAGCAGGCTGTGCGGCCTGGAGCGGGTGAACAAAGCTTTTGTAGAATGCGCCGTATCGGCTATTGGGCGATCGACCACCAAAGTGGCGACCCGCTTCAGTCAGCTTGGTGTGATGTCCCCGAGCTCGGGATACGACGGCGCCCGCTGA
>Ga0207675_100002720_pt1 | contig 17425 bp, 8 predicted proteins | sample KBSSwiS42_FD_184305 | JGI IMG/M metagenome (GOLD analysis project Ga0207675, IMG submission 184305) | Switchgrass rhizosphere microbial communities from Kellogg Biological Station, Michigan, USA - KBS Switchgrass S4-2 (SPAdes) (version 2) | ecosystem: Host-associated > Plants > Roots >... | reverse complement strand
GATATTTCAGCCTTTTTTCACAACTAAGCCAACGGGACAGGGAACAGGATTGGGATTATCGTTGGCCTATGATATTGTGAAAGCACATGGAGGTGAGTTAAAAGTGAAAACAAAGGAAGGCGAAGGAAGTGAGTTTATTATTCAATTGCCTGTTGTCTGAATCACCGATTAATCGAATTAAAATAATGGCTGATGAATTCAACAAATAAAGATGAAATCAGTGAAATCCATAAATCCGTGCGTATCCCTGCCTTGCCGGCTTTGCTTCGCCGACCGCGTTCGCTAAAGCTTTAGCGGTGGCGCAAGCTTCGCAAAGGCGCAGCAGGCAGGCGTGATTCAGACCATTTATGATATCGTGGAAGCACATAGTTCAGACAGAGAAGGAGAACGGTCCGGGTTTTATGATTTGCCTGGAAATCGATAAAATTTTAAAATCTTAAAAAATAATTTTTTCACGATGCATGTGAAATTTAAACACATTATCCTGGTGTTGCTGGTACTCGTTTCCGTATCTTCTTATGCCCAGCTTAACTCGGGCAATTTCACGCAATATGCAGAGAAAGATGGTTTGCCGGGCGCAGAAGTGCACGACATGCTAACAGACCGGCATGGCTATATATGGGTAGGCACCGTTAACGGGCTGGCACGATACGATGGATATGAATTCAAAAGATTTTATTACAACCCTAACGATACTGTTTCCATTCACGGCTTGAATGTATGGTCGCTTTTTGAAGACCAAAAAGGCCAAATATGGATAGGCAGTGCCCCTTCTTTTCTTAATGTATACAACCCTGTTTCGAAAACGTTCAGGCAATATGATTTTACTCACTTAATTAATCATCCGGCTAATTTGGAATTGGGTGTAAACGTCATGTGTGAAGATAACAACGGAAGAATTTATTTTGGAATAAATACAAACTATGGTGACCGGGTTTCGTCTGCACTATTGTACAAAGATGAAAATGATGATAAACTTAAACAGTTTGCCCCTGCAGATAGTTTACGAATTCAGAATATTTCCAGGATTACAAAAGATAAAACGGGCAATATATGGTTCTTAAGTTATTCAGGCTTATTTAAAATTGATATAAACGGAAAATTGAGTGCCATACACTTGATGGATGACCCTTTTAAGAGTGACACGGAACATCCAACGGATATTAAGTTTGACAAAGGCGGTCATCTATGGATGGTTACCAATAAAAATAGGTTGATAGATTTTATCCCTGAAACAGGCACTTATAAAATATGGGATTCAAAAGATTCCCTCAATCGTATCATAACTAACAATTTTTTCAATGTCATTATCATGGACAAAGATGATAATCTATGGATAGGAACTGACAACGGCGTCAGGTTTTTCAATAGAATAACCGGCAGTTTTTCCATCTTTAATAATGGTATTAAAAAGCAGCTAGAGCATACACCTGTCGCCGACTTCTGTTTTGATAGTTTTGGAACCCTATGGATCGGTTCTTTTGCACACGGACTCTTGAAATACGAAGACAAACCCCAGCTCAAATCTTATAGTTATAATCGAGCCGATAAGAATTCTTTAACTGCAGCCTGGGCAAGTTATATTTATGAAGCCAGTGATGGTAAAATATTAATTGGCACCGCGGGAGCCGGAAACATTTCCGGTTTGAACATTTTGGATAATCGCACCGGAACTCTTCAGCCTATACCCTACCCGCAACTTTCCAAAGAATTAAACGGCATATATTCAATTTGGGAAAGGACACCCGGCGAGTTTTATCTCAGTGCCTACAAAGCCCTTTATTCTTTTTCTGAAAAGGATCATACCCTTAAGCCGGTAAGAATTACCGGCGCACCGGATACCATTAGCATTAATTATTTTCTCAAAGACAGCAAAGGCAACGATTGGCTGTGCACATTCGCTGGTCTTTATAAAAAAGAGAAGGAGGCTGCATCCTATAAACATTATGAACTAAATAAATTGGCAGGCAGTGATGCGAGCAGCAATGAGGTCATGAGGGCTTTTGAAAGCAAGAAGCACGGGCTCTGGTTGCTTACCAATAATGGATTGTTTTTATATAACTACGTCACCGATAAAATAGAAAGACATGGATTTGACAAAACCAGGGGAGACATTTTTGTAACACAGGATATTAATTCTTTTTATGAGGGCCCGGATGGTATCGCATGGGTCGGTACCTGGCAAGGAGGGTTTAACCGGTACAACGTCGAAACAAAAAAAATAAAAACTTATACGCGTGATGATGGCTTACCATCTATGAGTATCCAATCTATCCTTGCTGATGAAAAAAACCATTCCCTATGGCTCAGCACCTTTGACGGGTTGAGCCGGTTTAATTTGGAAACCGAACAATTCAACAATTTCTCAATTGCAGATGGTATACAAGGGCAGTTATTTGCCGATGGCGCCTTTTTAAAAACATCCACCGGGTTGTTTGTATTTGGTGGCTCCAATGGAATTACCATTTTTAATCCTGATGACGTAAATAAAAATTCCATTCCTCCCAAAGTTTTTTTGACAGATCTCAAACTATTTAATAAATCAGTCATACCCGGCGAAGGATCCATTTTAAAAAAACCAATTGATGAAACTGATCAAATAACCCTTGGCCATAGCCAAAATAATTTGTCCATAGAGTTTATTGCCATTCATTATTCCAACCCGTCAAGAAACAGGTACAGCTATAAACTGGAAAATTATGACAACGAATGGAGAGATGTCGGTAATCAGCATATGGCATTTTATCCCCAGCTTCCCCCTGGAACGTATACCTTCAGGGTGAAAGCATCCAATGACAAAGGTGTGTGGAATGAACAGGGGGCATCTTTAAAAATTATTGTAACCCCTCCCTGGTGGCGAACAAACGCAGCTTATCTTGGATACCTATTACTCTTACTTGGGTTTGGTTTTGCTGTCGATCGTTATGTACGCCGCAGGATATTACAAAAAGAAAGAGAGAAAAACCGTGCCCGTGAACTGGAGCACGCGAAAGAGATTGAAAAAGCTTATCATAAACTGGAGCAAACCCATGAAGCTTTAAAAGCTACCCAATCACAACTCATCCAAAGTGAAAAAATGGCCTCACTCGGCGAACTTACTGCAGGCATCGCCCATGAGATACAAAACCCTTTAAACTTTGTAAATAATTTTTCCGAAGTAAATAAAGAGTTGGTTGATGAGTTTGAGCAGGAGATAAAAAATGAAAACTATACACAGGCAAAGGCAATTGCAAAAAACATTAGAGACAACGAAGAAAAAATAAATAACCACGGCAAACGGGCCGATGCTATTCTAAAAAGCATGCTTCAACATTCAAGGATAAGCAGCGGCAAAAAGGAACCAACAGATATTAATACATTGGCGGATGAATATTTGAGATTAGCTTATCATGGCCAGAGAGCAAAAGATAATACATTCAATGCAGCCTTTAAAACTGACTGGGACAATACTATCGGCAAAATAAATATCATACCGCAGGATATTGGAAGGGTGTTGCTTAACCTGGTCAATAATGCCTTTTACATCGTGCATGAAAAAAAGAAAGACACCGGAGATGGCTATAAGCCTGTTGTTTCGATAAGTACTAAAAAAATCGGTGACAAACCTGATAGCTATCGGGTTGAGATTAGGATAAAAGACAATGGCAAGGGTATTCCGCAAGAAATAATCGATAAAATTTTTCAACCTTTCTTTACTACCAAACCCACCGGGCAGGGAACTGGATTGGGTTTATCTCTGAGCTATGATATTGTAAAGGCACACGGCGGTGAGATAAACGTGGAGTCGAAGGAAGGTGAGGGAAGTGAGTTTATTATTCACTTACCTGTTGTCTGAATCACGATTTAGGATCATTAAAAGGATTTGGAGGACAAACATAAAAATACCTTAATCCCCAAAACCTCATAAAATCCCGGTTCAGACAACTTCAAAAGCCCATGGTGGATATATAAAAATGAGAAGTAAGAAACGAAAAGATACAGAGTTCATAATCAAATTGCCCTCTGATTAAATTAGTTGAATGAAATTATTACTGAAAATTGTGCCGTTTATATTACTGCCGGCATTTGTTAATGCGCAGACCCGGCAACAAAGGGACAGCGCCTATATTCTACTTCAACAAGCAGCAAATGACACTGTCCGCATGGGTGCTTGTTCCGTGCTGGCGAGCTATTATGATGATATAAACGTTGATAGTGGTCTGTATTATTGTAACAAAGGGATAGCGATCGCCGAAAAACTCGACTTCAAATTGAACAAGGCTGAGATGATGGGATTGATGGGTTGGCCTCTCATGAAGACGGGAAATTATCCTGAGGCACTAAGAGTAATAACCCGGGGATTGGAAATTGCCGAAGACCCTTCCAGCGAAAAAAGACTAGGGAACCTGCAAAAAGGACAAACACCGGAAATGTACCGTCGTGGGGTTATCGGCTTACTATATGCTGCCCTTGAGTACCTGTATCTCTATGTTGGCAACTATGAAAAGCAAATTGCTATTGCCCATAAAGCCATTACACGTTTGGAATCCGCAAAAGATACTTTTAACCTTGCTGGAATATACCCTGACATTGGCGACAGTTATCTAAGATTGAATAAGCCAGATTCGGCCCTTTTCTATCAGCATAAATCACTGTATTATTATTCAAAGTTAACTTTTGAAGATAGAAAATTTGAAGGCGCCACTTACACTTCCCTAGGCACAATCTACGAGCAAATGGGAAACAAAGGTCTCGCCAGGGAAAACTATCAGAAAGCAGTCCAGGTTAGTGAGCTGCACGATAATCCCCGGCATACAGGAAATGCATGTCTTCAATTAGCCAGGCTTTACCAATCGTTGAATGAAGCAGATTCGGCTTTTCTTTATGCCCAAAAAGCTCTTGAAGTTTTTACATTGGGTGGCTTCCAAAAGGAAAAAGCAATTGCTTACCGGATGATCTCAGACTATTATCATGACCAAAACAATACAGACAGTTCTTTTACCTATTTAAGACTGGCCACAATATTAAATGATAGTGTTGGCAGCATAGAAAATAAAAGGCTCCAGGAATTCCAGGTGGCGGCATTCACTCAGCAATTGGCATTGCAGCAATTGGAGCAACAAAGAATCGAAATGGCGGGAAATATAAAAACGATTGCCATCATCGCATTGATCGCCATTTTCAGTACAATAGGATTCTTGCTTTACCGAAACAATCGGCAAAAGCAAAAAGCAAATCATGCACTGCAGGAGAAGAACAGCGAGATAGAGCGGGCACTTGGTGAATTAAGGGCCACCCAGAAGCAATTAATCCAGTCGGAAAAAATGGCCTCACTAGGGGAACTCACCGCTGGCATTGCTCATGAGATTCAAAACCCGCTAAACTTTGTAAACAATTTTTCGGATGTTAATGAAGAATTGCTGGCAGAAATGAAAGATGAATTGAGTAGAGGTAAAATAAACGACGCGATCGCACTGGCAAATAATGCAATTGAAAATCAGAAAAAAATAAATCACCACGGCAAAAAAGCCGATGCGATTGTAAAAAGCATGCTGCAGCATAGCGGCAGCAGTGCTGGTGTAAAAGAATCCGCTAACATCAACGCATTAGCAGAAGAATACCTGCGTCTTTCCTATCATGGTTTTGCAGCAAAAGATAAAACCTTCAACGCGACTTTAAAAACAGATTTTGACGAAAGTATCGGCAACATCAATGTAATTCCGCAGGATATTGGAAGAGTCTTTTTTAATTTAATCAACAATGCCTTTTATGCTGTGAACGAAAAAAAGAAACAACAATCACAAAATTATGAACCAACTGTTGTAGTCAGTACAAAAAAGAATGATACTAAGATTTTGATTTCAGTAAAAGATAATGGTAATGGCATTGCCCAAAAAGTAGTTGATAAAATCTTTCAGCCCTTTTTTACCACCAAGCCAACCGGGCAGGGAACAGGATTGGGGTTGAGTTTGAGTTATGATATTATTAAAACGCATGGCGGAGAAATAAACGTTCAGAGTAAAGAAAAATATGGGACGGAGTTTATAATTCAGTTGCCATTAATGTAAGCTGCTAAAACTATTTTATGTTAAAAGGATTATTGCCGTTATTATTTCTGTTTTTCTCCTTTATAAGAATTACTGCACAAACGAAAAGTTATGGTGATAGTATCAGCCAGGAATTGGCCGTTGCAAAAGAAGACACTAATAAGGTAAGGTTATTGATAACCCTGGGCGGTGTTTATCAGTGGTCATACCCGGATAGCGCGATTCTATATGCACAGAGAGCTTTGCAGTTAGCGCAGAAACTAAACTTTGTTGATGGTGAAACCCAGGCGTATGCAACAGCGGCCGAGGCATTTTCGGGTAAAGGCAATTATCCAAAGGCTTTGGAAGCGAGTCTTAAAGCAGTGGAACTTTCGGTAAAAACGGGAGATTCGATAAATATAGTTTGGGCATATGCTAATATCGGATCGGTATATTATTATTCCAATGACTACGAAAGAGCCTTGTACTATTTCACGAAGCTGAAAATAAACCAGGCAATTTTCATGCGTTACCAGAAAATTTTTTCAGGCTTTCTGGGTGAAACATATTTTTACCTGGGCCAACTTGATTCTGCTCTTTATTACACAAAAATGTCTTATGATCTCGATCTTAAGTCAGAACATCATTGGCCTACTCCCTATTTTTACCTCGGAGAGATTTACTCACAGAAAGAGAACTATGCCGCAGCTCTCGATTACTATCACAGGGGCATTGATCACTCCATTGAAAAATTGGAGTTATTAAATGGCTACATCGGCATTGCCGGAGTATTTAAAAAAATGAACCTGGTCGATTCTGCCGTTTACTATGCCCGGCAGGCGGTCAGCGTTGTACATGATGGTTCCTTCCCTTCCAGGATCGTTGAAGCAAGCCAGATGCTTGCGGACATATACACAGCCAGTCATGCAACTGACAGTGCACTCAGGTACATGCAGATAATGACGGTGGCAAAAGATAGTTTATTCAGCCAGGCAAAACAGAACCTCTATTTTAATGAACAGTTGCACCAGCAGGAAATACAACAAAAAATAGAGCAAGAACATTTAGCAAATAAAAACCGGCAGAATATTATCATTCTTTTAGCCGGGTTGACCGTAATCCTGATCATTGCAATTGGTCTTTGGCGAAAGAATATTTACAAGCAGCAATCTTATACAGTCCTTCAAAAACAAAAACAGGAAATAGACATTCAAAAAGTAAAAGTGGAAAAAACGCTAGAGGAATTAAAAACAACACAGGCCCAACTCATCCAATCAGAAAAAATGGCCTCTCTTGGCGAGCTAACTGCAGGCATTGCACATGAGATACAAAACCCGTTGAATTTCGTGAATAATTTTTCCGAAGTAAATAATGAATTGATTGAGGAATTAAAATCCGAAATGCCATTCCCGATAGCCATCGGGATGAATTTCGAAGAACAAGCCGGGAAATTAAATGCTATTTACCAAAATAACGAAAAGATAAAGTACCACGGCAAAAGAGCGGATGCCATTGTAAAGGGAATGCTGCAACATTCGAGAAGCAGCGACGGTCAAAAAGAACCTACGGATATCAATGCATTAGCGGATGAGTATTTGAGGTTAGCTTACCATGGCTTTCGTGCAAAAGACAACTCATTCAATGCAAGAACTGAAACTCACTTTGAGAGCTCAATAGGAAAAATAAATATAATTCGCCATGATGTTGGACGGGTAATCCTGAATTTACTTAACAATGCCTTTTATGCAGTGAATGAAAAAGCCAAGCTTCGATCCTCCCCGGGCGGATACGATCCGCAAGTAACTGTGAGCACCAGGAAAGTAGGCGAACGCATCGAAATAAAGATGGAAGACAATGGAAATGGCATTCCGCAAAAAATAGTTGATAAAATATTTCAACCGTTTTTCACTACCAAACCAACAGGGCAGGGAACAGGTTTAGGATTGAGCATGGCATATGATATCATTACAAAAGGTCATGGCGGCGAATTGAAAGTTGTAACGAAAGAAAATGAGGGGAGCGAATTTGTCATCCTGTTGCCACTAACAGATAATAATAATCGTTCATGAAATGTCGGCATCAAATCCAGGCATCAATAAGAAGAATAATACTCTTCATGGGTATTCATTCAAGCATTGCGCTATCTTTATTTAGCCAGTTTACCGTTCGCTTTGACGTGTATGACCCGGCACAAAAACCGGATATATTTTTGGCCGGGAGCTTTAATGGCTGGAATGCGGGGAGCCCGGACTATAAACTCAAAGATGTTGATCAAACGCATAAATCCATCACAATAAAAATCAAGTCACCAGGTAAATATGTATTCAAATTCACCAGGGGTAACTGGAACACGGTAGAATCAAGTCCTGCTGGTTTAAATATCGATGACAGGGAGATTGAAATACGAGGTGATACGACATTACATTTAACCATAGCTGGCTGGAGTGACGGTAATTTTGATCTTTCAAAATCTCCTGATTCGCTTCACACGCGGGCCCATATATTCGGGCCGTTTGCCGTTCGTTTTGATGTGTATGACCCGGCGCAACAGCCTGAAATATTTATAGCTGGAAGTTTCAATTACTGGAACCCGGGAAACCCGGACTATAAACTCCGGCATGTTGATCAAAGCCATAAATCTATTGTCATAAAAATTAATGTCCCGGGTAAATATCTTTTCAAATTCACCCGCGGTAATTGGGGCACGGTAGAATCAAGTCCCGCAGGCTTCAATATTGAGGACAGGGAGATTGAAATACATAAGGACACCATACTACATTTAACCATAGCAGGCTGGCTTGATGGCTATTTTGATTTTTCAAAATTCCCTGATTCAATTCGCATCCCGGCCTATTGGAACAGGAGTTTTTTTTTCGAGGAAACAGATCTCGACAGCAGTTATAAATATGCCATGGAGGCATATCAGCTTTCAAAGAAAACCAATGACAAAAAATTTATCGCTGGTTCATTAACTAAACTGGCGCAGGTATTTGAAAAACAAGGTAATCCCGATAAAGCCCTGCAATTATTACTAGAAGCCTTACCAATTACTGAACCTTTAAACGACACCTTTAAACTGGTTGCTTTATATTACAATATTGGTAATATTTTTAAGTCCGAACAGGAATATCCTAAGGCAAAATTTTATTTCCAGAATGTTATAAAACATACATCTCAAGATGACGTCAGGGGATTCATTCGGCCCTGGTCATTCTTACGCCTCGGAGAAATTTATTTCGCTACATCCCAATTAGATTCGGCGTCTTATTATGCAAAAAAAAGTAATGAGCTTTTTGCCTCCGCCAGTGCCTTTTTGTTATTGGGAGATATTGAAAAGAAAGCGGGGAATCGACAGCTTGCGATGGCAGACTACAGGAAGGCAGTTACGGTGGAATCATTAACTACTGTTTCTTCTTCGGATATGGCACAATCCTACCAGCGAATCGCGCAGGAACTGGCAGAGAGTTCACAGGCTGATTCCGCATTTTTTTATGGAAGAATGTCATTGGGTATAGCCAACCAGGTGAAAAACCCATTTACTATTGCTTCTGCCAGCACTCTTTTAAGCAAGCTTTTTGAAAATGAAAAAAGATATGACAGTGCCTTCTTCTACCAGCAAATTGCTTTGAAAACTAAGGATAGCCTGTTCACTACGGAAAAACAAAAACAGTTACATAACCTGGTATTTAATGACCAGCTACACAAACAGGAACTTGCTGCTGAAAAACAAAACTTACGGTCAAGGGCGTGGATTTATAGTCTTCTTGGAGGGCTGGTCGTTTTAACAGTAATAGCTTTCTTACTCATTCGTAACAATAAACAAAAGAAAAAAGCCAATGCCCTGCTGGCAAGACAAAAGCAGCAAATTGAAACAACTTTATCGGATCTTAAGGCAACGCAACAACAGCTTATCCAGTCGGAAAAAATGGCATCGCTGGGGGAACTCACCGCAGGGATAGCTCACGAGATTCAAAACCCGCTAAACTTTGTAAACAATTTTTCGGATGTAAATGAAGAATTGCTGACAGAAATGAAAGATGAATTGAGTAAGGGTAAAATAAATGATGCGATCGCACTGGCAAATGATGCAATTGAAAATCAGAAAAAAATAAATCACCACGGAAAAAAAGCCGATGCGATAGTGAAAAGTATGCTGCAGCACAGCGGTAGCAGCGCAGGTGTAAAAGAATCCGCTAACATCAACGCATTGGCAGAAGAATACCTGCATCTATCCTATCATGGCTTTATAGCAAAAGATAAAACCTTCAACGCGGCTTTAAAAACAGATTTTGACGAGAGCATCGGCAACATCAATGTAATTCCGCAGGATATTGGAAGGGTTGTTCTGAACCTTATCAATAATGCATTTTATGCTGTAAGTGAAAAAGCAAAACACGGCATTGGTGAATACGACCCGGCTGTTAATGTATCAACAAGAAAAATTAATGGTAAGATTCAAATAATTGTGAGCGATAATGGCAACGGGATTCCTGAATCTATCAAAGAAAAAATATTTCAGCCATTCTTTACTACTAAACCTACCGGTCAGGGAACAGGATTAGGATTGTCATTGGCTTACGATATCGTGAAAACACATGGTGGTGAAATAAAAGTAGAAACCAAAGAAGGTGAAGGAACAACATTTATTATAAAACTGCCTGTTTAACTGTAACAAAGTGAAACAACTATTTGCCATACTCCTTTTTTCATTCGTGTCGTTGCTTTCAACCGCGCAAATCAATCCATTGTTCATTGAGCAAACAGCAAAGCAGGCAGACAGTCTCAAAATGTTGGCCAGGCAGACTACTAACGACACTGTTAACAACGCTTTTTACGCGGTTAATGAAAAACTTAAACCCGGTATCGAACAATTTAAACCGGTAGTATCCGTCAAAACCGAAAATCAAAATGATGGTATTAAAATAACCGTGAAGGATAATGGTAATGGTATCCCGGAACGATTACTTGACAAAATCTTTCAACCTTTCTTCACTACAAAACCAACGAGACAAGGAACCGGTTTAGGATTGAGCCTGGCTTATGATATTGTGAAATCACATGGTGGTGAAATCAAAGTTGAATCAAAAGAAGGAAAAGGCACGGACTTTATCATTCAATTACCGATCACACCAATATCACATAAACAATAATTCCGAAAATCTTGATTCGGACCAATGTTAAAACACGTGGCGGCGAAATAAAATCAAACGCAGGCGAGGGCTTACCCGCCGAAGCCCTGAAGGCGAGGACCTGGCAAAACCTGGCGAAAGCGGGGAAGAAAGGTTACTATCGTGTTATGATTAAATTGCACTTGATGAAGAGCTTCATTTTTACTGTTTTTTTTCTCCATTTAATGCATACTCTTTATGCGCAGGAAATTTTCATTGACAGCCTGAAGCAGCTCGTTAACCGGCACAATCAAGATACTACGGAAGTGAATGCGCTGGCTGTGCTTTGCAATGCTTCGGCACAACCAGGCAGTGATAAATATGGAAAACAAGGTCTTGAGCTTGCCCGAAAAATTAAGTACAAAAAGGGAGAAGCCGATTGCAATGCAGTTCTTGCATCCTTTAATGCCCAAAACGGTGCTTCCCTCCAGGCTATTCAGTACGCAACAGAGGCGTTGGCTATTTACGAAGATTTAAAAGATCCTGTAGGAATTGCCTCTGCTCATCTCATGCTCCAGGGCAACTATAGAGAAGTTGAAGATTATGACAAAGCACTATTTCACGAGTTCAAAGGATATGATATCGCTGCGTCGAAAAATGTCATGGGACGGTTTATTTTTTTCGGCAATAGACTGGCTCCTTTGTTCCTCGCAGAAACAGGACAGACGTATGTCCTAAAGAACGAACTGGATTCTGCCCAGGCCTATGTCGAAAAATCAATTGAATTAAACGAAACTTTTAACGGCGCCACCTGGTATTTTCCGGTCTACCTGCTGGCTACTGTTCAGCAAATGAAAGGCAATTATGGTCCCTCGCTTGAAAATTATCGTCGAGCTGTGGGTTTGGCTATCATGAATCAACACCTTGATGATACGTTACAGATTTATAGCGGCATGTCAACCCTGTTTAGAAAAACAGGTCCAGCCGATTCATCAATTCACTATGCTCAAATGGTGATAAGGGCATGGAGCCCCGTAGTATCCGAAATAAAGAATTTACTTGAAGCGGTTACAAACCTTGCTGATGTTTACAAATTAAGAAATAAAGACAGCGCACTTAAGTATGTTGAATTAAGTCATGTATTGAAGGACAGCATGCTCAGTACAAAAAATGATCGTGAAATACAAAATATTGGTTTCAATGCGCAACTAAAACAGGAAAAACAGACGGCAGACCAGTTAAAATATAAAAACAGGACACAGTTATTCGCCACCATTGCGGGTTTACTGGCGTTGTTAATCATCACAACAATTCTGTGGAGGAGTTATAAGCAACAGCAAAAAGCAAAAGCAAAAATTGAAAGAGCATACGGAGAACTAAAGTCGACGCAGGCCCAACTCATCCAGTCAGAAAAGATGGCTTCGCTTGGAGAACTTACCGCCGGAATTGCGCATGAAATCGAGAACCCGTTGAATTTTGTCAACAATTTTTCCGAAGTAAATAAGGAATTAATTGACGAAATGGAGCAGCAATTGGCAACAGGCAATAACCACGAGGCAATGGAGGTCGCAAAAATCATACGCGAAAACGAAGAAAAAATAAATTATCATGGCAAAAGGGCCGATGGCATCGTCAAAAATATGATCCAGCATAGCAGAACAGGCAGCGCGTTGAAAGAAGCCACTGATCTCAATGCGCTGGCCGATGAATACCTGCGTCTCTCCTATCATGGACTGCGTGCAAAAGACAAAACCTTCAATGCGGAACTGCAGACACATTTTGATCCTTCGATCGGCAAAGTTACCGTCGTCCCCCAGGATATGGGACGTGCCTTATTGAATCTTTACAATAATGCCTTCTACGCAGTACATGAAAAACTTAAATTCGGTGTAAAGGGTTTTGTACCCACCGTTATGGTAAGCACCGAAAAGTTAAACGGCAAAATCAGGATAACAGTTAAAGACAACGGCAACGGCATACCGGAAAAGCTTCTCGACAAAATCTTTCAGCCCTTTTTTACGACCAAACCGCCGGGCCATGGTACGGGGCTGGGACTTTCGCTGGCTTATGATATCGTTACCAAAAGTCACCATGGCGAATTAGAAGTTAAAACCCGGAACGGTGAAGGAACCGAATTTATCATTCAGTTGCCTGTTTGATAATGTGCATAAGATCTAATAAAAAACTAATGATTGAGGTTTTGCCAGATTTTTGAGTTGCTTATCTTTAATACTACTATTTTTTTTATTCGTACCAATTAAAAAACCGAGCCGAATCTTACTCTTCTTTTTTTTAAAAAAATATCCACTCTCTGGAAACCGGTTAAGCCTGGAAGTTGATATGTTTTTATTTGATCAGCAGTTTAGCCAACAATGGCTTGCATTATTCCGTTCCCCGGTCGTTCACACAACATTTATTTATATTAAAACAAACCAATGGTTATGCTTAAGTCCTATTCTTTAATTCTCACAGGTCTGGCACTCGTCGCCATCTGTTTTACCCGCTGCTCCGATGATAAAAAAGCCGAGCCGGCTGTTGCAACGGAAACAGCAGCTGAAAAACCGAGTTTTGGAGGTTTTGAATCACAGGCTAAATGGGGCGAACACCTCGTCACGCTGGGCGGTTGTAATGACTGCCATACACCCAAGAAAATGACCCCGCAAGGACCCGCTGATGACAGCACTTTATTTTTATCCGGGCATCCCGAGGGCATGCCTGCCGCGGATGTGGACAGGAAGGCAATGGAAAGTAAGGGACTTGTAGTCACGAATGATTTTACTTCATGGATTGGCCCCTGGGGTATTACTTATTCCGCTAACCTGACACCCGATGACAGTGGAACAGGTAAGTGGACCGAGGACCAGTTTCTTTATGCTCTCAAAACGATGACCAGTAAAGGGCTTTCCGGCAACCGGCACTTGTTGCCACCGATGTCGATGATGTCCGGAAAATATATGACCGATGATGAATTGAAGGCGATATACGCTTTCCTGAGAACAGTTAAGCCCATCAAGAATAACTCTGTTCAGCCAACTCCGCCCGTAATGCCTCCGAAACAATAACCGGGCGCAGTAATTAAAACATATCAATCCCTGCTTCGATGTGATTCGGGGCAGGGATTTGATTATTTATAATTCATCGCAAGGTAAAGGTTGACCTGCAGGCGAAACAGTCAACGAAGACATAAGCAGTGAATTAATTGTTCAATTCCCTATTCTTTAAATTACACCATGATCAGGTGCCGGTTAACAATAATTGCGGTTATTATGCTGTCTTTATTTGTGAACCTGAAAAATTAAATGATAAGGTCAAAATATCAGTGAAAGATAACGGCGACGGTATTCCGGAAAAGATTCGTGACAAGATATTCCAGCCATTTTTTACCACCAAGCCAACGGGACAGGGAACAGGATTGGGATTGAGTTTAAGTTATGATATCATTAAAGCGCACGGTGGTGAAATAAATGTTTCTTCACAGCAGGATGAGGGAACGTCATTTTATGTTACGTTGCCGCCATAGTTTTACCTTTAAGTGTTTCCTTTATAATTGCAAACATGAAACGGAGGATTAGCACTATCATAGCTGTCATTCTTCTTATTTCGGTAAGGTCTGATTATGGCATAGCCCAGGATAATGCGATTAACTTTAATCTAGTAGAAGGTAATAATGGAGAACCACTGGGCCGGATCAATGCAATTACACAGGATCCTAATGGCTATATGTGGTTCTCGGGGCAGGGCAATCGTTGTTTGTACAAATATGATGGCGTTAGAATGATTGCATACAAACCTGGCTTACTTCAGAATCCGGCATTTCCAAATTATCTCGAAACGGTGTATGCCGATCCTTCCGGGATGATCTGGCTGGGCTTTGTAAATGGGGGAATGGAGCAGTTTGACCCGGTAACAGGAATTTTTAAACAATACCTGCATGATTCTGCAGATCTTAATAGCCTGAGTGAAGGAATGGTAAGCGCTATCCTGAGAGACCACCTGGGAAGATTATGGGTGGGCACTGCGAATGGCCTTGACCAGCTGGACGAAAAAACCGGGAAGTTCATCCATTACAGAAATGAACCGGCAAACCCAACAAGCCTGAGTAGCAGTGTGGTCAGGACGATTTACGAAGACCGCGAAGGAGTGCTTTGGGTCGGGACCGGATTTGAATTTAATTATCCCAATTTTCCGCAATATATAGGCCCTGACAACGGCGGGCTTAACCGTATGGACGCACCAGGGAAATTCACCCGGTTCATACATGATCCAAAAAACCCGAATAGCCTCATCAATAATAAAATAAAATCAATTTTCGAAGATAGCCGTGGTATATTCTGGGTGGGTACGTCAGGGGATGGATTGCACACTATGGACAGATCAACAGGTACATTTATAAGACATACTTATGATCCACACAAACCGGAACAACTAAGCAGGCCAGTACTAAAAGAAGGTGAAATTCCTGATCCCATAACTTTTATACGGGAAGATGCCATTGGGGCCATCTGGATTGGAACCTATTTATCAGGGGTAAACCGATACGATCCTGTAACAAAAAAAATTACCCATTATGAATCCAGCAATGGTTATCCCGATAAAAATTGCTGGGCGGCCTATGAATCACGGGATGGCGTTTTATGGCTGAGTTCAACAGACCCGGTAGGCTTTCTATACAGGGTGATTCCCGAGACTAACAAGATAAGAGATAATACAACAGTAAATTTCATCTGGTGTTTACAGGAAGATAAGCAGGGTTTTCTGTGGGCTTCCGGATGGCGAACGGGTTTACTTCAATTTGACAAGAATGACAAGCTGGTTGCCGCATTTAAAAGAAATGCAACGGATTCAGTAGATCTGAGCACGGAAGATATTCGCGCAATTTCTCAAAATGGGCCTGATTCCCTCTGGCTTTGTACTTCCGCCGGACTTATAATCCTCAATAAAAAAACAAAACTTTTAAACTGGTTAAGGTATGAACGGAATGCGGATTCGCCGGCAGAAAAGTTTCGGGGAAGAACTGTTTTAGGGATTATAGATATTGATGGTTTAAAATGGTTCTCAACTCCCAATGGGTTATTTCAATTTAACGCAAAAAATCAATCTCTAAAAGAATATCAACTTGATCTGAAAGAGACAACAGGCACCCGGCCCGAACTACTTACAGGACCAATTCTGGCAGTGGGCACCGAGGATGTCTGGACAGCTTCAACAAATGGAATATTTAATTTGAATATCCATACGAGCCGGTTCAGACATATAATGAAAGGGATTGAAATCAAAAGTTTATACAAGGATTCAGAAGGATCTGTTTGGGCTGGATCCTCCGGACACGGTCTTTTTCGATTTAACAAGGTAACAGCTCGTTTTGATGTTTTTTTTGACCCGCAATTGGATATAGGGAAAGAGACTGTCGTCGATATTATTGAAGATGATTTAAAGAATTTATGGATCATTACAAAGTCATTTATCGTGAAACTGGATCCCGACAGAAGAGGATCATTTATTTATGGAAAAAAATATGGCATAAGGCCTAACACTTTATACCAGGGAGGTATTTGTAAGACTGCCAACGGGAAGATCCTGGTTGGAAATGCCAGGGGTTTCTATGCTATTTCCCCCAATGATATGACTGAAAACAGCAAACCGCTGCAAATAAATATTACTGAATTTTTGATCAATAACCACACAGTTTATCCAGGAAAAAATAGCGTCCTTCGGGATCCCATCGACGAGACGAATAAGATTTTGCTGCAATACAACGAGAATAATTTCTCATTTTATTTTGCTGCCGTTGATTATCATCCTGAAGGCAATCGATATTATACCATGCTTGAGAATTATGACAGTACCTGGCGTGAAGCCGGCGTTGATAAGAGCGCCTTTTATTTAAATATTCCTCCGGGTAAATATGTATTTCGTGTAAAGGCCATCAACATCGATAATGCAACGGCAGAAAAATCAATTGAGGTAATAATCAACCCGCCATGGTGGAAAACCTGGTGGGCGTATACTATCTATATACTGCTTTTGTTAATTGCCATCCTGGGAGTGCACCGGCTTCAAAAACAACGGACCATCCGAATTGAAAGACAAAAAGCACAGGTCAAAGAACTTGCACAGGCTAAAGAGATTGAAAAAGCCTATACGCAACTTGAGACAGCCCATGAAAACTTAAAGTCCACACAAGCACAACTCATTCAATCAGAGAAAATGGCGTCATTGGGTGAACTGACGGCCGGAATCGCCCACGAAATACAGAATCCTTTGAATTTTGTCAATAATTTTTCCGAAGTCAATAACGAGCTGATCAATGAA
>Ga0207675_100002719_pt1 | contig 17427 bp, 14 predicted proteins | sample KBSSwiS42_FD_184305 | JGI IMG/M metagenome (GOLD analysis project Ga0207675, IMG submission 184305) | Switchgrass rhizosphere microbial communities from Kellogg Biological Station, Michigan, USA - KBS Switchgrass S4-2 (SPAdes) (version 2) | ecosystem: Host-associated > Plants > Roots >... | reverse complement strand
CGGCTCGATCATGGCCAAGTGGTGCCTGGCGCACCACCAGGAGAACTTCACCTACACGCACTTCCGCGAGATCTGCGAGATCATGCGCGCCTACGACGTCTCGTTCTCGCTCGGCGACGGCCTGCGCCCCGGTTCGATCGCCGACGCCAACGACCAGCCGCAGTTCGCCGAGTTGCAGACCCAGGGCGAGCTCAATCGCATCGCCTGGGAGTTCGACGTGCAGGTGATGAACGAGGGACCGGGCCACATCCCCATGCATCTCATCAAAGAGAACATGGAGAAGCAGCTCGAATGGTGCCAGGAGGCGCCGTTCTACACCCTCGGCCCGCTGACCACCGACATCGCGCCCGGCTACGACCACATCACCTCGGCGATTGGCGCGGCGATGATCGGCTGGTACGGCACGGCGATGCTCTGCTACGTCACGCCGAAGGAGCACCTCGGCCTGCCGAACCGCGACGATGTGAAGGCGGGCGTCATTGCCTACAAGATCGCCGCGCACGCGGCCGACCTCGCCAAGGGGCACCCGCGCGCACGCGAATGGGACGATGCGCTGTCGAAGGCGCGGTTCGAGTTCCGCTGGGAGGATCAGTTCAACCTCGCGCTCGATCCGGTGACCGCGCGCGCCTACCACGACGAGACGCTGCCGGCCGACGGGGCGAAGCTCGCCCACTTCTGCTCGATGTGCGGGCCGAAGTTCTGCTCCATGGAGCTGACGCAGCAGGTGCGCGACTACGCCAATGCCGGCATGAACGAGATGTCGGTCGAGTTCCGGAAGAAGGGTGAGATCTACGTCAGCGCTCAGTCACCGGCACAATCTGAATCAGCGTCGGAAAGCGAGCCGGCTGTGCACCTGGCTTCGGGTTGGGATACCCCTGCGATACCTCGGTGACGTAATCCTTGATCGTCACCCCGGGCGGAAACGCCATCGTCTCCTCGCGGTACTTGCCGACGTCGAACGAGTGCGTCGCCGGCACGTCGTAGACCAGCTCGCCCTTCTGCTTCAGCATCGACCGGTAGAAGGTCACGAGCTCGACGAACGAGCTGCCGGAGCCGAAGATGTAGTACCGCTGGCCGCGTCCGGCGTCGTATGAGCTGATGAACTGCGCGCCCGGAAAGATCGGGACGCCGAGCATCGCTTCGGTCGGTGCCGCTTCAGGCTGACCCGGTGCAGGACGCGCGGGCGCCGGTGCCGGTGCCGGCGCCGTTGTCGTCGGCGGCGGGGCCGGGCGCGTCGTGCCGGGGCGAGGGAAGGGCTGCGGTGCCGGCGGTGGCTGCTGCGCAGACGCGCCGGCACCACAGAGGACACAGAGGGTACAGAGGACACAGAGCACAGAGGGCGCGCTCTGCGGTCTCCGCGCACGTGCCGGTATTTCACCCATGCCGACGATTATAGATCTCCAGGAATTCTGCCGCGCCGAGCGCCAGTGGGTGCTCGACACGACCGAAGCGCTCGTCCGGCTCGAATCGCCGACGACGGACAAGGAGGCGGTCGATCGGTGCGGCGCGGAGCTGGCGTCGCGGCTGGAAGCGATCGGCGGCAAGGTGACGCGGCTGACGCGTGAGCATCGCGGCAATCACCTGCTCGCCGAGTATGGCTGTGGAACGTCGCAGATCCTGATGCTCGGCCACTTCGACACGGTGTGGCCGGTGGGCCAGCTCGAGCGGATGCCGCTCGCGCGAGCCGACGGCCGCCTCCATGGCCCCGGCGTGTTCGACATGAAAGCGGGGATTGCGATCGGCATGCTGGCAACGCGCGCGCTCGTCGAATGCGCAGCGTCGATCCCGCACCGCATCGTCATGCTGTGGACGACCGATGAGGAGATCGGCAGCGAGTCGTCGCGCCAGGCGATCGAGGAAGAAGCGTTGCGCAGCGCCGCGGTGCTGGTGCTCGAGCCGTCGCTGCCGGGCGGCGCGGTGAAGACGTCGCGCAAAGGGTGCGGCGGCTACCAGGTGACGGTGCGCGGCATCGCCGCGCACGCCGGCATCGAGCCGCAGAAGGGCGCGAGCGCGGTGCAGGAGCTGGCGCACCAGATTCTGCGGCTGAACGGGCTGCAGGATCTCGCGCGCGGCATCTCGGTGAACGTCGTCCAGGTGAGCGGCGGCACGCGCTCGAACGTCATCCCGGACGAGGCGCACGCGGTGATCGACGTGCGCGTGCCGACCGCGGCCGCGGCGGCGGAAGTGGAGGCGGCGTTCAAGGGGCTGCGGCCGGTGGACGCGCGCACGAGCATCGAGGCGCGCGGCGGCGTCGACCGGCCGCCGCTGGAACGTACCGCCAAGGTCGAGCGTCTGTATGGAGAGGCTCGCGGCGTCGCGCGCGAACTCGGGCAGGAGCTCGCGGAAGGTGGCACCGGCGGCGGATCGGACGGCAATTTCACCGCCGCGCTGGGTGTGGCGACGCTCGACGGGCTCGGCGCCGTGGGGGACGGCGCCCACGCCCTGCATGAGCACGTCGAGATTGCCGCGCTCGCCGACCGCGCCGCCCTCATCGCGGGTCTGGTGACCCGGATAATATAGAGACGACCGGCGTCTCGTTCATCGCTGGCCGGTCGGTAAACGCGTCATACAAGAAGAGCGTCATCATGAACAACACCGTCAAGACCGCATTGCTGCTCGGCCTGCTCAGCGGCGTGCTGATGTTCATCGGCCAGGCGCTTGGCGGCGCCAACGGCCTCGTCTTCGGCTTCCTCTTCGCGGTGGTGATGAACTTCGGGTCGTACTGGTTCTCCGACAAGATCGTGCTGCGCATGTACCACGCGCAGCCGGTCGGTCCCGGTCATCGCCTCTACGAGATCGTGGCGGCGCTGTCGCAGCGCGCCGGCCTGCCGATGCCGAAGGTCTACATCATCCCGGATGCATCGCCCAACGCCTTCGCCACCGGGCGCAACCCGCAGCATGCGGCGGTCGCGGCGACGGAAGGGATCCTGCGGGTGCTTTCCGAAGAGGAGCTGGCCGGCGTGATCGCGCACGAGCTCGCGCACGTGAAGCACCGTGACATCCTGATCAGCTCGGTCGCGGCAACGCTGGCCGCCGCGATCATGCTGGTGGCTCAGATGGCGCGGTTCGCCGCGATCTTCGGCGGCGGCCGCAACGACGACCGCGAGGGATCCAACCCGATTGCGCTGCTGGCGACGATCATCCTGGCGCCGATCGCGGCGATGCTGATTCAGGCCGCGATCTCACGCTCGCGCGAGTTTGCCGCCGACGCCGGCGGGGCGGTGATTGCCGGGGGTCCCCACGGCCTGGTCGACGCGCTGCGCAAGATCGAAACGGCGTCGAAACAGATCCCGATGGACGCCAACCCGGCTACGGCGCACATGTTCATCATCAAGCCGTTCAGCGCCGCCGGGCTGATGGGTCTATTCAGCACACACCCGCCAACCGACCAGCGCGTGCGCGCGCTGCTCCAGCGCGGCTGATCACGCGAAACGCTTTCGTCGCCAGGGCGCTTTCGCGTCCTCTGTCGCCCGTCGGCCGCATACCTGTGGCTGAATAACCACGGTTGAGCACTGGCGTACAAATTGCTCTCTGTCGGTCCAACGGAGGCAGCCGGTGCACGTAGAAGACCTCGACATCTCGCCAAGCAAGATAGGTGAAACCGCTCAACGGATTGTCGACCGGGCGATCGAGGAGGCTCGCCGCCGCGAGCACGCCCTGCTGACGAACGAGCATGTGTTTCTCGCGTTTGCGCAGGTCGAATGGGACACCTTCGCCGAAGTGATGCGGGATATCGAGCTGAACCCCCACACCATCCTCCAGGCGATCGAAGAGCATCTCCACATGATGCCGTCGTTTGCGGGGCGCGAGCTGCGCGTCTCGCCGGCGACCAAGCTCGTCTTCAAGCTGGCGCTGCATCACGCCAGCCGGGCCGGCCGCCAGACGTTGGAAGCCGCCGACCTTTTCTCCGCGGTGTTCGAGGAAACCCAGGGTGTGCCGGTCTCCATCCTGCGGCGCCACGGCGTCGAGCCTGAAGTGCTCGTGTCCCGCCTCAACACACGGATGCGCGACATGGAACTCCGCGAGGAGCGGCTGAAGAAGCGCTTCGAGCTGCCGCCATTCCTCAAGCATTTCGCCACCAACCTGAACCTGCTGGCGCGGCAGGACAAGCTGCCGCCGGTGTTCGGCCGCGACAAGGAGATCCAGCAGGTGCTGGAGATCCTCTGCCACCGCGAGCGCGCCAACTCGGTGATGCTCATCGGCGAGCCCGGCGTCGGCAAGACGGCGATCGCCGAGGGGCTGGCGCGGCGGATCGAGTTCGAGCCCGAAACGGTGCCGGTGCGACTGCGCGACTGCCAGGTGGTCAACCTGCAGATGAACACCATGGTCGCGGGCACGATGCTGCGCGGCATGTTCGAGGACCGGATCCAGAACGTCATTCGTGAGCTGAAGGAACGCCCGAACCTGATCCTCTTCGTCGACGAGGCGCACACCATGGTCGGCGCCGGCTCGGCGCTCGGTGCGCCGTCGGACGCCGCCAACATCTTCAAGTCGGTGCTGGCGCGCGGCGAGATTCGCATGGTCGCCGCGACCACGCTCAGCGAGTACAAGGAATACATCCAGGAAGACGAGGCCCTGGCGCGGCGCTTCCGCTGCGTCACCGTGTGCGAGCCGTCGATCGAGGAAACGCGCAACATCCTCTACAACCTGCGGCCGCGTCTCGAGCGCAATTACTCGGTGCGCCTGCTCGACGAGGCGATCGAAACCGCGCTCGAACTCTCGCCCCGCTACATGCGGCACCTGCACCTGCCCGACAAGGTGATCGGCTGGCTCGACACCGCGGCGGTGCGCGCCGAGATCGACCGGCGCTGGGAAGTGAAAAAGGAGGACATCGTCTCGGTGATCTCGCACGTCGCGCAGATCCCCGAGGACATGGTGTTCCGCGACGTCAGCGATCGCTTCAAGGACATCGAGCATCGCCTGCAGGGGCGCGTGATCGGCCAGAAGAACGCGATTGAAGCGGTGGCGCGCCGGCTGGTCCTGAACAAGGGGCCGCTCAAGGACGGCTTCGACCGCCCCGATGGCGTCCTGCTCTTCCTCGGGCCGACGGGCGTCGGCAAGACGGAGCTCGCCAAGGCGGTCGCCGAGTTCCTGTTCGGCGACGACAAGAAGATGATTCGCGTCGACATGTCCGAGTACCAGGACGGCTCGGTCTCGGTCGACAAGCTGATCGGCATGCCGCGCGGCATCGTCGGCAGCGAGCGCGGCGGCGTGCTCACCAACCAGCTCAAAGACAACCCGTACTGCGTCGTCCTGCTCGACGAGGTGGAGAAGGCGAGCCCGAACACGCTCAACCTGTTCCTCCAGGCGTTCGACGAGGGCTGGATGACCGACGGCCGCGGCAAGCGCGTCTATCTCTCCGACGCCATCATCATCATGACGTCCAACCTCGGGGCCGAGAACTTCCGCAAGCTGACGAGCCCGATGGGATTCCTGTCGAAGACGGTCGGCGTCAACCAGGTCGAGGGCGAAGTGATGCGCGAGCTGGAGCGCCGCTTCCCGCCGGAGTTCCGCAACCGCATCGACGAAGTGGTGCTGTTCGCGCCGCTCACCCACGACGAAGTGCGCGAAATTGCACGCCACTACCTGGACACGGTGAAGCTGACGCTGATGAAGTCGGGGAAGACGATCGAGGTCACCGACGAGGCGCTGGAGCTGGTGGTCGTCCGCGGCTACAGCATGGCTTACGGCGCGCGCTTCCTGAAGCGCTTCATCGACGAGCAGATCAAGCTGCCGATCAGCGCGAAGTGGAAGGAAGGCATGCACTTCGAGGTCGTCGTGAAGGACGGCGAGCTGGTCGTCGAGCCGGCCGTCGCCAGGACGCCCTCGCCGGACGCGACGCTGGCCTACGGCGACGTCGCCTAGCCAGGGATCAGGGAACGGGGATTAGGGATTAGTCGGTGGTCGCCGGCCTCGCGTGCTAATCCCTTTTCACTACTCCCTGCTAATCCCTAATCCCTAATCCCTAATCCCTAATCCCCAATCCCTACCAAGCGAAGCCGACCTGTTCGGCTTCGCGTGTCGCCTCCTCCTGGTGCGGTTCCCGCTCGCGCCGGTTCAGGCCGTAGCGATCCTGCAGCACACGAACCATCCCCTGCACCTGCCGGCGATACTCCTGCGGCGCGTATTTCTTCGTGTACAGGCGCTCGAAGCGCGGCACCCACGCGGGGAACTCGCGCGCGAGATACTTCATGAAATGCGTCCTGGTGCCGTCCTCCAGGAACATGACGTTGCAGCCGACGAAGCGCGCGCCGTGATCGGCGATGGCCTTGACGGTTCGTTCGAGCTTCGCCCGCGACGAGGAGAAGCCGGGCACGATCGGGTTCATCAGGACGCCAGCGTGAACGCCGGCGTCGACCAGCTCGCGCACCGCGCGGAGGCGCTGCAGCGGATGCGCCGTTCCCGGCTCGAGCCGCGACCAGGCCTGCTCGTCGACGGTCGGCACGCTCATGTAGACGGTGCAGGTCGTGATCCTGGAGAGCGCGACGAGGAGGTCGCGATCGCGCACGACCATCGGTCCCTTGGTGACGATGCCGATCGGGTTGCGCGCACGAAGCAGCGCTTCGATCGAGCGCCGCGTCAGCTTGTAATGGCCCTCGATCGGCTGGTAGCAGTCGGTCGCGGTGCCGACGGCGATGTACTCACCCTTCCACGACGGCTTGGCGAGCTCGCGCGTCAGCACCTCGACGAAGTTCTTCTTCACCAGGATCATCGAAGCGAACTCGTCGTCCGCGTTCATCTCGAACTGCGTGTGATAGCGGCGCGCGTAGCAGTAGTGGCAGCCGTGCGTGCAGCCGCGGTAGGGGTTCAGCGTCCACTCGAACGGCATGCCGCGGACGCGGTTCAAGGCCGAGCGGCAGGTGATCTCCTGGTAGCGCGCCTGATCGGCGCGGCGCTCCGCTTCGGTCAGCGCCGCGGTGCCGCCTTCCTTGACCGCGCGGGCGATATCGCGGGTCGTCGGCTTCGCCGAACCGAGGTCAAAAAGTAGCGGAAATGAAGGCATCGCGACCGTGTACCCGGCAAGGCGGCGTGAAGTACAACCGTACAACTTCGCCTTATGTTCGCCTCATCATCCGATCGTGAGATTGTGCTGTCAAGCCACACGCGAAGGTAGGATCGGCGCTCAATCGTCAAGCGACCGACGATCGACAGTTTCGTCACTCGCTGTCTCAATATGAAAGTCGCCGACGACGTGCTGCGCGCGGTCGATGCCGAACGTGTCGCGCTGACCACACTTCTTTCCGACCTGGTTGCGATTCCTACCGAGAACCCGCCAGCGACGGGCTACGCGCCGTGCGTGGCGCGGCTCGAGTCGGCGCTCGCGGCGCGGCGCCTCGCGTACGAGCGCATCGAGATCGACTCGCCGGCCGGGGCGCCGCGCGTGGCCATCCGCGCGTGGACCGGCGCGTCGGGTCCGACGCTCTGCTTTCACGGACACTTCGACGTCGTCCCCGCGTTCGACGGGGCGCAGTTCGTCCCGAGGCTCGACGGCGATACGCTCTTCGGGCGCGGCAGCTCCGACATGAAGAGCGGGCTGGTGGCGATGCTGGCGGCGGCAACGGCGCTGAAGCAGACCGGTCTGCGCGGCCGGATTGAGCTGCTGCTGGTCCCCGACGAGGAAACCGGCGGCGAGTATGGGACGGGCGCGCTGGCGGCGCGGGGCCTGCTGCCGCCGGACGCGATCGGCATGCTGCTGCCGGAACCGACGAGCGGCGTGGTCTGGCACGCGAACCGCGGCGCGCTGACGCTCGAGGTGGTCGTACGCGGGCGCGCGGCGCACGTCGGGCTGCAACACCAGGGCACCAACGCGGTCGAGCGGGCGCTGCCGCTGCTCGCGCGGTTGTTCGAGGAGAAGCGGTCGCTGTTTGCACGCAACGGCTCGATCATGCTCGTCGGCGGCCGCGTCGAAGCCGGCACGAACTTCAACGTCGTGCCGGCCGAATGCCGCTTCACCATCGATCGGCGGACCAACCCCGACGAAGACTTCGAGGCTGCCAGACAGAAACTCCTCGCCCTGCTCGATTCGGCACGCGCCGAGGGAATCGACCTCGAAGTCCGCACGATCCAGGAAGGGCGCTCGTCGTCGACGGCGCCAGACGGACCGCTGGCGCGGGCGCTGTCGGAGGCGGTGACGGCGGTGACCGGCGAGGCGCCGGCGTTCGAGATGTGTCCGGGCCTGCTCGAGACGCGCTTCTACGCCGAGCGCGGCGTGCCTGCGCTCGCCTATGGGCCGGGCATCCTGGCGGTCTCGCACGGACCGCGCGAATTCGTGAAGATCGAGCGGATGATCGAGTGCGCGAAGATTTACGCGCTGACCGCGATCGCCATGCTGGGTGCCGGTTGAGCGCCGATCCTCGAGCCGAGGCGACGACCGTGGCCGTGCGCCTGGCCATCTACCGCGAGATCGAGCGGTCCGGTTCCGCGCCGACTCTGGCTGCGGTGGCGAGCGCGCTGAAGCTGCAGGCCGCGGCCGTCGAGCGCGCCGTTCACACTCTTGCCGACGCGCACGTCATCGTCCTGCATCCGGCGTCGGGCGAGATCAAATGGGCGCCGCCGTTCTCGACGGAGCCGACGCCGTTCCGGGTTCGCGCCGGTCGATCGGCCTGGTTCGCGCCGTGCGCGTGGGACGCGTTCGGCATTCCTGCGGCGATCGACGCCGATGCGCGCATCGACGCGCGCTGCGCCTGGTCGGGGGAGCCGGTGCCGTGCGGCGTCGAGCACGGGAACGCATATGGCAGCGGCCTCGTCCACCTGCTCGTCCCGGCCGCGCATTTCTGGGACGACATCGCCTACACCTGAGCGAACATCCTGCTCTTCCGGTCGGAAGAGGAGGTGGATGCGTGGTGCGCGGATCGCGGCGTCGGGCGCGGCGCGACGATGACGATTCCGCAGGCGTGGAACCTGGCGCAGAAGTGGTACGGCACCCGCCTGGAGCCGGACTTCCGGCGGCCGACCAGGGAAGAAGCGCAGGCGATCTTCGAGAGCGTCGGGCTGACGGGCGGCTTCTGGCGGCTGTGATCTCTTCGTGAGGCTTGTGAAACCGCAGAGACCGCGGAGATCGCAGAGCTCTTTCTTTTCTTTTTGAGAAAAAGAAAACTCTGCGGGCTCTGCGCGCTCTGCGGTTTCACAGGCGCTACGAAGAGATCACCCGCAGCGAGGTTGTTTCAAAGCAGGTACGCGAGGGCGAAGCCGATCTGCGCGACGAACATCATGCGGTACATGTGCGCCCACGACACGTGGTTCTCTTCCACCGCCAGTTCCTCGGGCCGCCGCAGCATCAGATACAGCACGTAGAGGCCGTACACCGTCATCACCAGCCCGAGCATCTGCAGCAGCAGGAAATTTCCGGTGAGGACGTGCGCCCACGCGCCGGCCGGGATCATCAGCCAGGGCACGACGAACGACGGCGAGATCATCCACGCGGCGCGGCGCACGCCGTACTGAATCGGCAGCGTCCTGCAGCCGCCGCGCCGGTCGCCGTCCATGTCCGCAAAATCCTTGGTCGTCGTCGCGCCGAGCAGGAACAGCCCGAAGATCGCGCCGATGTACCAGGGCTCGACGCCGACAATCGTCTTCACCGATGACCAGCCGGCAACTTTCAGCAGCACGCCGCGCGGGATGGCGATGGTGATGTTCGCCCAGATGCCGAGCCGCTTGGTCCGCAGCGGCGGCACCGAATAGATGTAGGTGCAGACGACGGCGATGGCGACCAGCCAGAAGCATTCGTGCCGGCCGCCCGGCGCGACCAGCCACGCCAGCACCAGCGCCACCGCGTAGCAGACGTTGGTGAACCGCCACGCCTGCGCGATCGTCAGGCGGCCGCTGGTCAGCGGCCGCTTCGGCTTGTTGACGCGATCGATCTCGAGGTCGTAGATCTGGTTGAGCGCGTTGTTGCCCGCGTTCAGCACCGCGGCCATCGCCGCTCCGAGCAGCGGCGGGACGAGCAGCCACGCCGACCACGGTTCGCGCGGCGCCGCGCCAATCGCCGTCAGCGCGCCCGAGAAGAAGCCGAGCGCCGGCGCCACCAGCGTGAACGGCCGGCCGAGATCGAGGTACGCGCGCCCCGCGCCGGGAGACTGCACGCGCAGGGCTGCCCCGCCAGATGTCATGCGAGCGCCAGGGCGACCGCTGCCGCGACGGCAGTATTGATGAAATTGAGCATGTCGTTGTTCAGGATACCCGGTCCCTCGAGCGTCGCGCCAAGCGCGCTCTCGACCAGCGCGCCGCCGGTGGCCGCGACGACGACCACGACAATCGCCGTTCCCGGGATCAGGCCGAACGCTGCGGCAGCGGCCGCGAGCGCGAAGGCCGCGGCAATGCCGGCCGCCGTGCCCTCGGCCGACATCGCTCCCGGCGTCCCCGGGCGGACGCGGCCCAGCGTCGTGACGAGAAATGTCGATCGTCCCCACGCTTTGCCGATTTCGCTCGCGACGGTATCGCTGCCGCCCGCGATCAGCGCGGCGGCGAGCGCCAGCAGCGCCTCCGAGCGGTAGGCCGTCGTCAGCGCCGCGATCGCGGCGATGGCCGCCACGCCGCAGTTGGCGATCGCGTTGCCGGCGCCGCGGCGGCCGCCGCGCTCTTCGGCGATACCGAGCACCACCTTGCGCCGCAGCCCCATCCGCGACGTGATCGAGGCGGCGAGAAACGCCGCAAACAGCAGCGTCCATGCGCCGCCGCCGCCACCGGTGTAGATGACGATGCCGACCATCGCGCCGGCGACGGCGCCGGAGATCGACACGCTTTTCGCCAGGTAGCCGAGAACCGCGGTCACGAGGTTGACCGCTATTGCCGCCGGCAGCGTCGACAGCGCGGGCCCGCGTGCAGCCGCCAGCGACTCCGGCGTCATCAGGCTTGCAATCCAGAGCGTGACGGCGGCCGCGGCGGGCACCGAGAGGTTGTCGTCCAGCCTGGCCGGAATCGATTCGACGAACGCCGCCACGATCGCGGCGGCGACCGGCGCAATGAGCGTGAATGCCAGCGGCGGCAGCGGCACGACCGCCGGCCGCACCCACGACGCCAGCGCGACGCCCGCGAACGCCGCGAAGACGATGAACGCGGACGTGCCCGCGATGCTCTTGTCCGGATTCCACGGCAGCTTGCGACTGTTGATGCGCGTTCCGAGGAGGGTCGCCGTCCCGTCACCAACCGCGAGAATCGCCCACGCCGCGGCGACGATGTCGAGGCGCGACGGAAAGGTGAGGATCAGCAGAAGCACGGCGAGTGGGTAGAGCAGGATACCGAGCGGGAAGCCGCGAGCGACGTCTGACGGCCGGTAAAGGCTGCGGCCGCCCAGACGGGGCAGCAGCACGAGATTGAACGCGAGCGCGACGATGGCCAGCATCGCCGCCTGCCACCACGTCAGCCACCGCAGCAGGAAGGCGAAGCCGCCGGAGCCGATGTGCACCCACTGCCGGGCGCGCTCCGAGTGCGCGTTCACGAAGTCACGCGGTCGGCCGACGGCTCGGGGTGCCGAATGGACGCGATCGTCCGGGCGATGCCGTCCTCGAGCGGCGTCATGCGGTAGCCGAGGTCGCGGACTGCCTGGCTGCTGTCGAGCGACCAGTCGTGGCGGAAGATCTCGACCGCGCCTCTCGTCAGCAGCGGCGTGCCGCCAAAGAGCGAGACGCGCAGTTCTTCGGCGGCGCCGATCATCGTCGCCGCCGCGAACGGGATCCGCAGCGGCGGGCGGCGGCCGGTGAGCTGCCGCACGATCTCGAAGACGCGTGCCTGCGTCTCGTTGGCGCCGCCGAGGGCGTAGCGTCCGCCGATGGCGCCGCGCTCGAGCGCCGCACAGTGACCCTCGGCGACATCGTCGACATACGAATACGACCACCTGTTCTCGGGCCCGACCAGGCCGGGCAGCCTCCGCTTGAGGTGATCGCCAATCAACCGGCCGACGAGGTTTCCCTCGGTGAAGACGCCGGGGCCGTAGACGACGCCGGGATAGACGCGAACCAGCGGCGCGCCGTCGCCGACCGCCTGGTCCGCTGCGCGATCGGCGGCCACCTTGGTCCGCTGATAGTCGTTGGCTTCGATCGTCGCATTGCGATCGCGCGGCGGCAGCGCGACGAACGACGAGGTGTAGAGGACGCGCGGGATCTGCCGCGCGCGCGCGACCGCCAGCACATGCCGCAGCCCGCCGACGTTGACGTCGTCGAAGTCGGCCGGCCGGCGCCGCCAGATGCTGACCAGCGCCGCCGAGTGCGAGATCGCGTCGCAGCCGGTGGCGGCGCGTTCGAGCGCATCGAGATCGCGCACGTCGCCGTCGACGAGGCGGCCGGGAAGACCGCTGCGGGACGCGCTGCGCGCGAAGACCACCAGGCCGTGGCCGCGCGCTGCGAGGGCGCGCACTACGGCGCGGCCGAGATACCCGGTGCCGCCGGTGACGAGCACGTTCATGACGGCCTGCTGCGCCAGTACTCGAGCAGATCGTCGAGCGTCTGCTCGAGCGGAATCTCGGCACGCCAGCCCAGCTCGTCGCGCAGGCGGCTCGGGTCGCCCACGAGCAGCGGCGTGTCGTTGGGACGATACCTGGCCGGGTCCACTTTCACCGCAACCGGGACGCGCGCGCGCGCCAGCAGCTGGTCGAGCAGGTGGCGGATGGCAATGGCGCGCCCCGAGCACACATTGTAGGCGCGGCCCGGTGTGCCGCGCTCGAGGATCGAGGTGTAGGCGCGCACCGTGTCGCGCACGTCGGTGAGATCGCGGCGCGCCTCGAGGTTGCCGACCGAGATCTCGGGCTCCCAGAGGCCGCGCTCGATATCGGCGATCCGGCGGGCGAAGCCGGAGGCGGCAAACTGCGGATCCTGACGCGGGCCGAGGTGATTGAACGCCCGCGCGATGGTGACCGCCAACCCTCCGTTCGCGCGCAGGCCGAGCATCTCCTGCGCCAGCTTGCTCAGCCCGTAGGGGCTGTTCGGTACGAGCGGGTGCGCCTCGGTGAGCGGTTCGCCTGCACCGCGGTAGACCAGCGCGGAACTTGGAATGAGGACGCGCGCGTTCCCGCCGGCGCGCTCGAGCGCGCGCAGCAGGTGATGCGTTCCGCGGACGTTGGCGGCGAAGGTCGTCTCGGTCGAGTCCCACGCCCGGCCGACGTGCGCGGCGCCGGCGCAGTGGTAGACCGCCGACGGGCGCAACCGCGCGATCGCGGTGTCGACGCCCTCGGCGTCGAGCAGATCGACGCCGTCCCAGCGCGTGCCGGGCACCTGTCGCATCGGCGGATGGCCGGGACGATGCCAGGCCACGACGTCGGCGCCGCACCCGACGAGGTGGTCGACGAGATGGCTGCCCGCGAACCCCGCGGCGCCGGTGACGAGAACTTCGCCGGCCATACTCGTGCGCCGGCGCTACCGCGGCACCTGGCTGAGCCCGCCGTTGAACGGCGAGAAGTTGCCGAGGCCGGCGAGCGTGAACGACAGGAAGAAGCGCTGGTCGAGCGGGATCGGGGAGACGGAGTTCGACCCGTAGTTGTAGGTCTGATACTCGAACGCGATGCCGCAGCACTGCGCGTTGTAGAAGGCGGACATGCGCTGCTGCGTCACCAGGGACCTGAGAACATCGTAGGCGACCGAGTAGATGCCGCCGACGCGGTTGTCGACCGTATGGATGTTGGTCGTGGCGTTGAAGTAGTGGTTGAGAACGCCCTGGTTGACCTGCCCGGGGGCCGGGATGAACAGGCGCTTGTTCCAGCTCGCGCTCGTCTGCACGCGGCCGGTCCAGTTGTGAGAGCCCTGGGCCGACACCTGCTGAAGCTTGCGCGTCTTGCTGTCGAACTCGAATCGTAGATTCGCGGTGATGGTATCGGTCGGCACGACACGGGTGTTCAACGCCAGCACGGAGAAATGACTCGGCGGCGACTGGCCCGTCGTCGATTGCTGCGTGTCCCACTGGGCCGATCGCTGATCGGTGTAATAGGTCTGCGACAGCTCGACCGAGGCGATTTCCCGCGACACCGCCTGGGCTCCGGGCGTCAGCTTCCGTTTTGCGTAGAAGCGATTGTTCAACGCGTAGGTGACGTTGGTCCCGCCGACGTACTGGTCGATGCCGTCGAAGAACAGGATCTGGTTGAAATTATCGACCGAGGACAGCCGCTGCAGCGTCACCGTCGGTTCAATCGTGTGCTTGAACTTCTCGGCGTAGCCGTTGTCCGGCGTATCCCAGATGCGGTTGAACACCGGCCCGACGAACTGCGATTGAAAAATGAACACCGGGCGATTCAGGTTGTCTTCAACCACGGGCGGTGTCTGTCTGGGGTCCTCTTGCGGTCCGTAGCTGCGCGTGTAATACGTCTCGTGCCACGTCAGAGTCGAGTTGACCGTGAACCACTGCCACTTCTTGAATGGGTAGCGGATCTGCGGCGCGACGTCGAAGCGCTGCAGCCCCGTATCGACCTCGACGTCGTTGTTCGTCGTACTGCGCAGGATGCTGGTGTACTCGCTGCTCAGCGAGAAGTAGGCCGGCGAGTTCAGGATCGGCCGCTCGCTGCGGGTGAACGCGACGCGCGGCCACGTTCCCGACAACACGGAGCTCTTCGTGTCGTAGAAGTATTCCCGGTGATCGAAGGTGGAGTTGAGCGAGTACTTGCCCCACGAGCCGACGATGTTGCCGCCGAACGACCGGCTGTTGCGCGACAGGTCGTAGATGTTGACGTTGTTCAGCTGCGAGCTCTCGATGCTGGAGAAGTAGGAGACGTTCGCCCGCGCGCGGAGGTGGAAGGGCAAGCCCTGCGTGGCGTTGCCGCGGATGTCGTAGCTGCGTGACTCGGGCAGACTGTTGCCGTTGTCGTACGCGGTAGCGTGCTGGTCGCGCAGCCGGGCCATCAGATTGCCCTCGCCGACCCCCATGTTGTAGCGATACTCGCCGCCGGTCTCTTGTCCGGTCTTTGAAAACCAGGAATGCTCGATCGTGGCGTCCTGGCTGCGGTTGATCGCCCAGAAGAACGCGTTGTGAATCGAGTGTCCATTGAGCGTCGACGAGCCGTAGGTCGGGATGAGGAAGCCGGTCGCGCGGTCCTCGCGCTTGGTCGGGTAGTACATGATCGGCAGGTAGAACATCGGCACCCCCTTCACCCGCAGCACCGCCTGTTTCAGCAGCGTGTAGTGATCGATATTGAGGACGACGGTGCCGGCGTTGAGGTCCCAGCGCGGCGTCGGCTGGACGCAGGTGGAGAAGCCGCCGTTGGTGATCCGGTATTTCTTCGGGCCGATCTTCTCGATCTTCTCGCCGAAGAAATAGACCACCAGCTCCTGGTTGGTCATCTGCGGCGCGACGATGGTGCCGGGACGCGCGGTCTGCACCGGCGGCTTGATCGTCGACAGCCCCCACGCGTTGTAGAACGTGCCGAGCCGCGTCTCGGTGTCGAACTCGGCGCGCTCGGCCGAGATGCGGTTGTTCCCCTGCGCGAACAGCACGTTGCCGGTAGCGATCGCCTTGTTCTCTCCCGTGTACGCCCAGACATCGTCGGCGTAGATCTTCGTGTCGCCGCCGCGATCCATCTCGACGTTGCCGATGAAGTGCCAGTCCTTCTGGTTGTTCGATGCCTCGCGGCTGGTGCTCAGCGTGGTCTCGGTGACCGGAGGCGAACCGGGCGCGGCCGGCGCGGGCGCTGTCGCAGGAGCGGGGGCTGCCGGCGGCGCTGGCGGTTGTGCAGGCGACGGCGGCGGCTGAGCATACGCGCGCGCGCCGTGTCCGATCACGGCGAGCACGACGAGAACACAGGGCAGATTCACGGGGTTTCGTGTCTCGATCGAAGGGTATCACGTCCCATCGACGAGCTTGAGCACGTCGCCGAGCAGGAAGATCGAGCCGGCGACGACGATGCTGCGCGAATGACGCCACGCCTCTGCGAGCGCGTCGCTGATGAGCGGCTCGATCGATACCGGCAGGCCAGGTGCGATCGCTCGCGCGCGTTCGGCCAGCGCTTCAGGCTCGGCCGAACGACTGTTCGATGCGCGCGTCACGATCAGACGGCTGACGGCCGGCAGCAGCGCCGCGAACATGCCGGCGACATCCTTGTCGCGCATCGCCGCGAAGACGAGCGGACGCCTGGTGCCTTCCTCCTCGAGGTAGGACGCCAGCGCCGCGGCGCCGGCCGGGTTGTGCGCCGCGTCGACGAGCAACGTCCGTCCGTCGGCAAGCGTGCGCGTGTCGAGACGGCCCGGCCACTCAGGCCGTGCGAGGCCCTCGGCGATCGCCTCGTCTGGAACCCGGATGCCGCGCTGGTCGACGATTTCGAGCAGCCGGACGGCAATCGCCGCGTTCGCCGCCTGATGCGAACCGCGCAGCCCAATCGACCGGCCGGCGGCGTCCGCGGCGGTTGCGCGGACGACCGGCGCGCCCCGCTCGCGAGCCGCGCGCTCGATCGCCTCCATCGGCTCCGGGTCGAGCGGGCCGACGACGAGCGGCACGCCGGCTTTGACGATGCCCGCCTTCTCGATCGCGATCTCCCGCAGCGTCGAGCCGAGATACAGCTGATGGTCGAATGCGATCGACGTGATCGCGGTGGCGACGAGGTGCGGCGGCGCAACCACGTTGGTCGCGTCGAGCCGGCCGCCGAGGCCGACTTCGAGCACGGCGATCTCGACCTGCGCGCGGCGGAACAGCTCGAAGGCGACCGCGGTCGTCACCTCGAAGAAGGTCGGCTGCACGGCCAGCACGCCGGCGTCGCGCAGGCTGTCGACAACGGTGCGAACCGCTGCGACCGCGGCGATGAGATCGCGCTGATCGACCGGACGGCCGCCGATGACGAACCGCTCGGACAGGTCGACCAGGTGCGGCGAGGTGTAGCGCGCCGACCGGTGGCCGGCCGCGCGCAGCGCGGCGTCGACCATCGCGGTGACCGATCCCTTCCCGTTGGTGCCGGCGATGTGAACGGATGTGAAGGCGCGCTCCGGATGGCCGAGCCGCTCGACGATCGCGCCGATATTCTCGAGACCGAACTTGATCCCGAACTGTTCGAGGCCGAGAAGATACTGGAGGGCATCCACAGCCGGCGGCCGGTGGACCGATCAGGCTTGAGGCGCGGGCTCGGCGGCGACCGCCGCGACGTCGGGCGCCGCGACCAGGACCTCGGTCTTCGCCCCCATGAATCGAAGCGCGCCGGCGATCGCCGACTTCATCTCGCGCCGATCGACGATCAGATCGAGCATGCCCTTTTCCAGCAGGAACTCGCTGCGCTGAAAGCCCTCGGGGAGCGTCTGCCGGATCGTCTGCTCGATGACGCGCGGTCCGGCGAACCCGATCAGCGCCTTCGGCTCGGCGACGTTGAGATCGCCGAGCATCGCGAAGCTGGCGGTGACGCCGCCGGTGGTCGGGTCGGTGAGCACCGAGATGAACGGCAGGCCGGCGCGATCGAGCCGCGCCAGCGCCGCGCACACCTTCGCCATCTGCATCAGCGACAGCGCCCCTTCCATCATCCTCGCGCCGCCC
>Ga0207675_100002717_pt1 | contig 17433 bp, 13 predicted proteins | sample KBSSwiS42_FD_184305 | JGI IMG/M metagenome (GOLD analysis project Ga0207675, IMG submission 184305) | Switchgrass rhizosphere microbial communities from Kellogg Biological Station, Michigan, USA - KBS Switchgrass S4-2 (SPAdes) (version 2) | ecosystem: Host-associated > Plants > Roots >... | reverse complement strand
CAAGAGCACGCGCCGCCCCGCGAGCGGCAGCCCGCTCAACGCGTCGATCAGCTCGGCGGACGTGAAGGGCTCGCGCGCGGTGAGCGATGGCGGGACGCCGAACCCCCGCAGCGCGGCAGTGGGCTTGGGGCCGCGCGCCACGATCAGCGCCCGCTGCAAACCAGAAACCAGCTCCTGGCGCCGCCCCGCGAGCTCCGCCGCTTCAAACAGCAGCGAGGCGGCCAGTCCGGTCATGAAGATCACGATCTCGTGCCGGCCCTGCGCCAGCTCGTCGAGCAACTCGGCCGTGGCCTCCGGCGAGGCCGCCGCCACCTCGCGCAGGGCGGGCACGCAGATGGGGTTTCCGCCGTGTTTCTCCACCAGGCGCGAGAGCTCGCGGCTCATGCGCGACTCGAGCAAGGCGATGCGCGGCGAGCGCCCGGCGTCTGGCTCGCGTTCGACAGGCGGAGTGGTTCGCTGCGCAGACAACGAGCGTCAGTAGAGCAAGCCATGTGCCAGCGCCGCGCGCCCTGCAGCGATCAGCGGCAAACTAGCGTGCGCCGGAGCTGAAGAAACTCTGGTGCAACAGCGTGGATCGCCGAACGGGCGACAAGTTTGTCGGAAGCGAGCGCGCAGGCGACGCAATTGTCGGAGAGCAAAGGGGTCCGACCCCTCGACCCCTTCCTCGGCCCCTACTCCGGCTCTCTCAGCCCCTGAACGTCGATGCCGTAGAGCGACGCTTTGTAGCGCACGACGCGCTCGCTCACGCCGAGCTCGCGGGCGGCTCGGGCGCAGTTGCCGCGGGCGCGTCCGAGCGCGTCCGCGAGCATGCGCAGCTCGAGCGCGGCGACCGCCTCTTTCAAGGTGGAGCGGGGCGCGACGCCAGAGGTGGCCGGCAGGCGCACGGCCGCGGGCAAGTGCTGCTCCTGGATGACAAAGCCGTCGCACACGACGACGGCGCGTTCGATGGCATTCTCCAGCTCGCGCACGTTGCCCGGCCAGGCATGCTCGGAGAGCAGATCGAGCGCCCGGTGCGCGATGCCGGTCACGGCGCGCCGGTGCTGGGCGGCGTACTTGCTCACGAAGTACTCGCTCAAGGCACAGATGTCGGCGCGCCGCCCGCGCAGCGGGGGCACCGCGATGCTGAATACATTCAAGCGGTAGTACAGGTCCTGGCGGAAGGTGCCGCTGTGCACCAGCTCTTCCAGGTTGCGGTTCGTGGCGGCGATGATGCGGGCGTCGCTGCGCAAGGTCTCACTGCCGCCCACGCGCTCGTACTCGTGCGATTGCAGGACGCGCAGCAGCTTGGCCTGCATGGCCAGCGACAGCTCGCCGATTTCGTCCAGGAACAGCGTGCCCGCCGCAGCCAGCTCGAAGCGCCCGCGCCGGCGTGCATGAGCCCCGGTGTAGGCGCCGCGCTCGTGCCCGAACAGCTCCGACTCGAACAGTGTCTCCGGCAGCGCCGCGCAGTTGACCTTGACCAGCGGCTCCGACGAGCGCTCGGAGTTCTGATGGATGGCGCACGCCACCAGCTCTTTGCCGGTGCCCGATTCGCCGCGGATCAGCGTGGTCGCGTTGGTGCGCGCGACCTGCGCGATCTCTTCGTACACCTGCCGGATGGCGGCGCTCGTGCCGACCAGGTTCGCGTACTCGAACGGCGTCTCCGAGCGACCGCGCGCGCGGCTCGAGGGCTCGGAGGGCTGCGCCGGACCCGGCAACCGCGAGCGTTCGAGCGCGCTGGCCAGGAGCGACGCGACCTCGCCCACGTCGAGCGGCGCCGCGCCCGTGGCAGCGCGTTCGCCGCGCGAGTAGCAGGAGAGCACGCCGACCAGCTCGCGGCCGACGGGCTGCGTGCCGATGCAGAGCGGCAAGGCCAGCAGGCTCCAGCCTGGATCGAGCCAGGCCTCCGGGTCCGCGAGCTCGCTCAACGCCATGGGGTCGAGGCGCACCTGAGGCACCACGATGCGCTGCTGGCTCTGCGCCGCTCGCCCGGCCACCCCACTGCCCAGGCGCGGGCGATAATGGCGTGCCGCGAGCCCGTGCTGGGCGACGATCTCGAGCTGCTGTGTGCGCGGATCGAGCGCGTAGATCACCGAGCGGTCGATGGCAGCGTGTAGCTCCAGGCTCGCCAGCACCCCCTGCCAGCGCTCCAACCAGCTGGCGTCGGTACCGAGCGCACGCCCGACCTCCTGCGCGAGCGTGCGCGCGCTCGGCGCGAGCGAGAGCCCGGGCTCGAGCCGGCTCGCAGCGCCGGAACGTCGGGAAGCCCGGGGGTCGAGATCCGGAACGGGGGGAGTCATCGGAGCTCTCACGGTGCCGCGGTGGCGTTTGCGGCGCGGTTTCTCAGCCGTGTCGGCCAGTCGGGCCCGGGCGGGTAGCCCACAGCACGGCCAGCACACCGAGCGGCTGCAACACCAGGCAGCCGAGCGCAGCTCCGAGGCCGAACGAGCGCGCGATCGCCCCCAGCGCCGCCGGCGCCAGCACCTCGAATACGACCGCGATCTGCGACAGCGCGCGCACCAAACCGGGGCGGCCCGGCAGCTCCGCGTAGGCACGAGCCTCCAGCAGTGCATAGTGCGGTGCGGCTGTGACACCGAGCAGAAACAACGCCGGCATCAACCAGGCGGACGTGGGCGCGGCCACCACCAGGCCGAGCGCGAGCACGCAGCTGAGAGCGCTGTCGCGCAGCAGACGCCGCGCCGGCAGGCTCGCCAGCAGGCGCTCGGTGAGCATGGCACCGAGCGTCGCGCCGAGCGAGATGGCGACGCCGCAGCTGGCCGCGAGCGCGTCGGAGGCGCCCAGATCCAGGCGCATGCGCAGCGCGGCAAACGCCAGCACGATCTCGTCCAGCAGCGTGCACAGGGCCGAGCCCAGCACCCACAGCCACAGGCGGCGCTGGCCGATCGCCGCGCGCAGCGCTGCGCCGAAGGACGGCTCCGATTCCGACTCCGGCTCTGGTTCCGATCGCGATTCCGACTCCGATTCTGACGTCGGCTCTGGTTCCGATCGCGATTCCGACTCCGATTCCGACGTCGGCGCGGATGCCGGCGCTGCCGTTGCGGACGCGAGCGACTGGTGCGCGGCGCGCAGGGCCGAGAGCGTCTGCCAGGCAAACAGCGCCGCCACGACGGCCAGTGCGTGGCGATAGGAGCCGCCGAGCGCGAGCAGCGCGCCGACCAGGAGCGGGCTCGCCAGGTCGCCGATGCCCCCGAACAGCACCCAGCGGGTGAGGGCGACGTCGCCGGCGGCGGGATCGCTCGCGATCAGCTCGCCTTGCGCCGCCGAGCACGAAAGGCCGCTCGCTGCACCCGCCAGGGCCAGCCCCAACGTGAGCCAGCCCAGCGATGGCGCGAGCGCCATCAGCGTGAGCGACAAGCTCAGCCCGCCCAGGCCCACGGCTCTCAGGCGCTGCCGCGGCAGCCAGTCGCAGAGCAACGACAGCGCAGCATCGAGCAGCGCCGACAGCAAGAGCGGCAGCGCGAAGACGAAGAGCGCGTAGCCGCGGTGGTCGAGACCTTGCTCGCGCTCCAGTGACGGCGCTGCGACCACCGCCACGCCGCTCCACAGCTCATCGTCGAAGGCGACCAGCAGCAGCCCGAACGGCGCCGCCGTGAACGCCCTGGCCCGAGATCAAATGCGCTCAGTGAAGTGCATGCCGCAAGTCTAACGCCGCCCACCCGCGAGGCAAGCTCGAGGGACTAGTGCCGCGCGCCGGGGAGCGAAAGAGCCTGGAGATCGAACGCGCAGCGGAAGCCGACGTTGTGGGCACGGCTGTCGGCGTTCAGATACTGGGGGGTGGCGTGCGAGCCGAGGCGGCTCGCGTCTGGTTGCAGGCCAGCGCCGAGCACCGCGTACAGCTGACGGCGTGCGTCGCCTTCGGCCGCGCTCGGCAGGCTCACTTGTCCGGTGGTCCACTCCGAGACGTTGCCCAGCAGATCCAGCACGCCTTCGGGGTTGGCGCCCGATGGGAAGGCACCGACGGGCAGCGTGCCGGGGTGGGTCTCGCGCAGATCGGGAATGACCTCCTCGGCGGCGTACTGCCATTCGGCTTGGCTGGGCAGACGCCCGCCGCGCCAGGCGCAGAACTGCTGGGCCTGCTGGAAGGTGACACAGTTGATCGGGTGGCGGTCGCGGCCCGCCTGCCCGGAGTTGCACTGGGGAGCGGGCGTGGCTGGAATGGGCCCGGGCGCAGCGCTGGCGGGCGCAGCGCCGGCCGGGGGCGACCCGATCTGGGTCCGACGCAGCTGGTACTCACGCTCCGCCGGCGCGCAGCCATTCGCCGCCACGCAGGCCTCGAACTCCGCCACCGTGACCTCCCAGCGCGCCAGGCAGAAAGGCGAAGTCCGCGGCTCGGGCGCGCCCTCGGCGGTCTCGGGCTGCGGCTGCGCGACGAGCGGTCCGCCGGCGATGCGCGCCAAGCCGAGCGGACAGTTGCCGTCGCGAGCCGCCGCTGTCCAGTCGCTGGCGCTGGCGACGGCGCTCGGCTTCGCTCGGGCAGGGTCGCTGCCCTGGCGTACGCTCCAGAAGCCGATGGTAAAGGCAAAGGCGACGACGCCCGCGCCCGCCGCGGCGCTCAGCCAGAGGCGACGGCGCAGCGCTCCGAACTGCGTGAGCCGCGCGAACAGCGAGGTCGCGAGGGGCAGGAAGCTGCGCTCGGAAGCGCTCGACGAGTCCGCTGGCTCGGAGCTCGGCCGCAGCCCGTCCGGGGAGCTGGGCCGCGGCTTGTCCATCAACAGCTCCTGTTCCAGCAGCCCGGCGATCTCGGTCAGCGTCTCGAGCTCGGGGGAGGTGCGGGTCGAGATCACCCGCTCGACGCTGCTCACGCCGTCAAAGGCGCGCAGCATCTGCCAGGTCTCCGGTGCCAGGCGCGCTTCGGCGGCCCAGGCGCTGGGGCTCGCCACGTACACGGCGCTGGTGTCGCCGATGCGCGCGCGCAGCTGGCGACACTCGTCGTAGCGCTTGGCCGCCTCCAGCAGCAGCGCGGCCGTGGATGCGTGGATCGTGCGCAGGCGTTCGGCGCGCACGAAGCGCGCATACACTCGCCCGTGGCGCAGCGAGAGCAGCCGATACACCGCAGCGCTGCCCGTGAGCGGCCCAGAACGCGCGTCGACGACTTGCCCCTGCTCGCACCAGATGTGGCTTTGCTGGCCGTCATGGTCGACGCGGATCTGGGCGTCCTTGCGGCCGTACTCGATGGTCTGGATCAACTCCGCGAGCGCCAGGCTGTCGAGGCTGCCAGTGAACTCGCTGACGGGAGCGTCTTCGGGGGGCAGTCCGCGCGCCGCCAGCGCCGCCGTCAGCTGCTCCTCTATCAGCTGCCGCTGGGTCCGGCGATAGGCACCGACCCACTCCTGGAGCTGGCTGTCGCTCAGACCCTGCTCGCGGCAGGCTTCTTCGGCCGTGATGTCGCCGCTCAGAATGCGCACGACCAGGGCAGCCTTCTGCTCATCTGGGCGATCTTGCGCTGTCTCTGAACTCATCGAGTTCCCGGTCCGGGGTCCTTCTCAGGACCTGCCGGCAGTAGAAAGGGACGGCAGCGCCGCTGGCTCGCTGAAGGTTAACTCAGTTAGCGTTCAGTTTTCGAAAGGGCCGGGCTCAAGGGGAAACCGCTGTCGGCGCCATCCAGCCCGGTTCCCAGCGCACGCCCTGCGTGACCAGGTTGCCCCAATCCGCGTCCGTCAGGCGCTGCAGCCCGCCGTTGAGGTGCTCCTGATAGTCGAAGACCGCGCCCACGTATGCCCGGGGCCCCGAGCAGGAGTCCACCGCGAGCACCATCAAGCGCGGTCGACCGGTGGCAACGTGCAGGACGCTGGGCCCGCGAGCCACCGGAAATTGCCCGCCGGGATCGGTGTGCACGTCGGCGATCGTGGGCGCTTCCTCGATGCTGGCCGCGTCATCCGAGAACAGCTGCGCGTACCAACCGGTCTGGCCGCTCGGCGAGCCGCAGCCTGGCCGCAGCGCGATGGACTGGTTGATGAAGGCGATGTCATCGGCCGTGTGCGGAGCACCGCTGCGCTGGGCATCCGCCATCCTGCCGAGTCTGCCCATCACCTCCGCGAGCGTGGCGAAGTAGCCGTGCAGGCGAATGCCGAGCGCCGCATCGTCGCCACTCAGACCGAGCGCGTCGACAGCGCGCTGGCCGACGTCGGCGTAGCGGGCGAGCGCGCGGAAAAACTCCGGATACGGCTCGATATACGCATCGGGATACTCGCAGCTATTGGCGGTCGTATAGGACTGCTTGGCGTACAAGATCGTGTCGTGACGCAGCTGCGCCCAGGAGCCGAGCTGCGTGTTCAACAGGCGCCGTCCCCAGGTTTCGCTGCGTGCCAGGCTGGGCAAGCTGGGATCCGAGACGTTGTTGCCCGGAGCTCCGGGCGACAGCGCGCGCAGCGCATCCAGCCAGGACGTGTACAGGCTGCCGCTCCAGTATGCCGGCTGGTGCGCGTTGACCAGCGTGCGCAGCGCAGCGAGCTGCCCGGGGTAGTCGTCCTGATCGAGCTCGGCGCCGATCAGCGAGATCGCCTGGTCGTTGCCGAGCGCGGCGAACGCGACGTCCAGCGAGCTCGGCAAGATGCGGCCGCGCACGCGATCGTAGACCACGCTCGAAAACACGTGGCTGTCGATCACGTAGCGCTGGCCGAACAGGGCGAAGCTCGCGTCCAGCGGCAACGTGGCGAGGTTGCCATCGTTGATCATCATCTGGCTCAAGATGCGCTGCTCGCCATAGCGACCATCCACGATGGCCTGAGCGACGCGGCTGTCCGGAAGCGCCGCCACGCCGCGGCGATCGGGCACGCCCAGATCCTGCAGCAGCCCAGCCAGCTCCGGCACCGTCATGTAGTCGTGCTCGCCGACAAAGGCGCCGATCAGCTGGTCGATCGCCGTCCAGTCGCCGAGGCTCTGTTGGTCCATCAGCGCAGCCAGCCCGAGCGCGCCATTCAGCTGCCGGCGCCGGAACGAGCGGCTGCCATCGCTCTGGGTCTCGATCAGGCGCAGCTCGGTGCGCCCAAACCAGATCATGGCGCGGAAATAGCGCGCCAGCGCCGGGTCGTTGGCGTAGTGCCCGCGAGGGGCGAACTGCGAGAAGTCGAGCTCCCTCGGATTACCGAACAGCAAGAGCGTGCCCGCGCCGCTCGCCGCCTGCGCGCGGCCCACCAGGTCCGCGATCTGCAGCGCGTCCGCGCCGCGCACCGGCGCGACCGTCGAGCCATCGAGCAAGCGCTGGCCCACGCTCAGAAACAGATCCAGATCGGCGCCGAGCGTGGCATCCGCCTCGAACTCGGCGCTGCCGAGCCGGGCGCGCATGCGCGCCAGGAGGGCGCTCAGGCGCGGCGCGAGCACGGCGAGCTCGAGCTGCTCCAGGATCGCGTCGTACGAGCGATGGACCGCCTCGAGCAGCATGTCGGCGCTGACGAAGACGGGCAGGTCCTGCGAGTAAATCTCCGCGTAGGCGTAAGGAAAGCTCGGATACTCGTGGCGCGGCAGGATCACGAAGCCCTTCTGGCCGAGCTGTGCGAGCTCGTCGCTCGTGATCGAGAGCGCCGACGCCTGGATGCGCTCGAGGCCCGCCGCCGTCACTGCCGAGTAGCCGAGGGCGCTGCGGAAGGGCAGCGCATGCGCGGCTCGCAGCCCCGCCGCGTCGCTGGCGCGCGCCGCGTTCAGCTGGGCCTGGAGCGGGTCGAACGCGGTCGTCGCCAGCCGCACTGAAACGCTCACGCCCGGATCGACGGGCACGTCTCCCGTCCTGGTCCCGGCGTCGCCGACCGGCGGAGGCAACGGCAGGAACTCTTCTCCGTACAGCCCGCGGCTCGGCGCCGAGCCGCAGCCAGCGAGCCCGACGGCGCCGGCCCCTTGCAGCGCCAGCGCGCGCAAACAGACGCCCGTGTGCTTCCCGTCGCGATGGCTCCTGGCCCCCCGCGCTTCTGGCCCGCGCTGCAACATTGCCAACCTGATCCTCCGTGGGCGCCCGAGCGCTCGCACGGCGCGGCCCTACGTTGATCTACCCTCCGTGGCGGGTACGTGCCAGGCTCGCTGACCCTTCTCACGGCGCTGCCGCTCTGGTACCTACGCCGGCGCCCGCTGTAGGTAGCGAGCACGGTTGCCCAGAAAAGCTGCTAGGAGTCGGGCGCTCGCAGCAGCCTGGCGAGCAGGTGTCCAGGGAGAAGCCAAGAACCAGAGACTCGAGCGCAGCGAAAGTGATTCGGAGGAGTGGCCGAGTGGTTGATGGCACCGGTCTTGAAAACCGGCGTAGTCGTAAGGCTACCGTGGGTTCGAATCCCTCCTCCTCCGCCGATAAGATTCACCGAGGGGAACCTCGGGATGCCGCGCGGCTCAGACGCGATCCCGAAAGTCGACCTTGACCTCCGGATAGCCGAGCGAGCGCACCAGGCTCCTCACGGTGCGCGCCACCGATTCCTGCGCGCGCTCGACGATGCCCGAGTCTTCGGCGGCGGCGCGCAGGGTCTGCTCTGCCGCCTGGCGCGCCTGTGTTTCGAGCGCCTCGTTGCGCTGCGCCAGCAGGTCGGTCTTGCGCGTGTGCACGTACGTGCGCGCGTTGTCGAGCCGGGACGAGAACACCTCGGCAGGCGGCAGCCGGATCAGCACCGAACGCCGATCGGGAGCCACCACGACATCCTCCGGCTGGAGCTTGGCGAGATCGACTCCCGCCACCACTTCGCCACTCGCCACCAGCAAGATGGCGTCATTCGCCGAGACCAGGCCGTACAGCATGCGCTGCTGATCCTTCAGATCCACGACCCGCTCGACGTGGTAGCTCACGCCCTCGAGCCGCGACAGTTCCCGCACCTGGGTGACGACGTCCGGGCGCCGCAGCTGCTCGGCGCCGCGCTCCAGCCAGCGCGAGCCAAACCTTCCGATCAGGGCTCCTGCGCCCAGCAGGGCGGCGGCCAGCAGCCAGGTGGAAGCGGTGGGCGAGGGACGCATACCCGACAACGATAGCACCCTCGGCCGGCGCCGGGGTCGGAGCTGCAGCTGTTGCGGAAATGCCCGCCGAGGGCGCGCAACCCGGGCGCCGCGCAGCGGAATGAGCTGCAGAGATGGCGTGGTTTTGCTACCCCGTTCCGATGCCGGACCGCATCGAGATCGCCGCCAGCGGCCGCGCTCGCTGCCGCGCTTGTCGGCGAGCGATCGGCAAGGGCGAGGAGCGCTTCGCGGAAGCCGCGCCGAACCCCGTCGCGGCAGGTGAGACACAACACTACTACCACGTGCCTTGCGCCGCGGAGCGCCGCCCCAAGGCGTTCGCGGCCCTGCTCGCGGCCGGCGTGCCGCCGCGCACGGACCTGGAGGCGCTCTCGGCGGCGGCAGCGCTGGCCAGCGCGCATCAGCGCCTGGAGCGGCTCGGTCTGCTCGAACGCGCCAAGAGCGCGCGCGCCGCCTGTCGCAACTGTCGCGAGCCGATCGAGAAAGGTGCCTGGCGCGTCGCCATCCAGCCCATGGAAGAGGGCCGGATGGCTTCCTGGGGCTTCATCCACTTGCGTTGCGTCGCTGCCTACGCGGGAGTGAAGCCGAGCCCCGAGCGCTTGCTCCGGTACAGCGAGCTCACTCCGGAAGAGGCCCAGGAGATCACGCAAGCGCTGGAGGCGCTCCCCGAACCGGACCCGAACGTTCCGCTGACGCCCGAACCGGAGCCCGACGGCGAGTCGGCGTAGCGCCAGGGGGACGTGCTGATCTTCAGCGCTGCCCGGAACGCGGGGATTCGCTGAAGACCTCGTGGACATCCAGCAATTCCGGGCCAATGAAGGTCTCGTGCAGCGCTCGCCGCGAGCCCGCCTGAGCGAACGCGGGGCTCTGCGTCCAGTCTTCAAAATCCTGCAGGCTGCGCCACCAGGTCTTGACCTCGTACTGGCCCGGCCGCTGAGATCCGGGCACGAATTGCCCCAGCTTGGGCTCGAAGCGCAGCGCGCACGGGCGGTGCACCTCGTTGCGGATCAGCCCCGGCGGTCGCTCGAGCAGCTGCACGCCCTCGCGCAGACGCTGCTCGAAATCGCTCTCTTGACCCTCGGCTACCGCAAAGCGGCTCGTCACGACAATCACGCTGCAACACCTCCGATGCGCCGGGGATGCCGGCAACGGGCGCGCTGTCATAGAAAGAACCATGCGTTGTCGCAAGTCCGCAGCAATCCGCAGATTTCTTGCTTTCTGAGACGGCGTCAGTCCCGCGGCTGAGCTGGGCTCGGCCCGGGGCTGTGTCGGCACGCCACGGCTGTCGAGACGAGGTAGAACGCTCTCGACAGCGAACCTGCGCAGGCACAGCATGGCGCCGTGACTGCGAGCGGCGGAGGGCACGTGCAGGCAGGCCGCGCAGGCAGCGCGTTCTTCTGGTCGACGGAGCGCGAGCCGCACCCGCAGCGGCGCCGGGAGATGTTGCAGAAGTATCCGCAGATCAAGGAGCTCTACGGGCCCTGTGGGCGCACCAAGTACATCTGCAGCGCGCTCGTCGCAGCGCAGTTGAGCCTCGCGTATGCGCTCTCGGCGGCGCCCTGGTGGCTGCTGCTGCTGGTCGCGTACGGCGTGGGCGGCGTCCTCAACCAGGCCCTGTTGCTCGCGATTCACGAGCTGAGCCACAACCTGGCATTTCGCAAGCCGTGGCAGAACCGGCTGTTCGCGCTGTTCATCAACCTACCCGTGGGCGTACCGGTGGCGGAGACCTTTCGCTACTATCACCTGCTGCATCACGTGCATCAGGGAGAGGCGGCGCTGGATACGGATCTGCCCACGGAGCTCGAAGCGCGCTGGGTCCGCGGCCCGCTGCGCAAGGCGCTGTGGCTTTCCGTGCAGGGGTTCGCCTACGCGCTCCGCCCGCTGTTCGTGCATCCCAAGGCGCCGAGCGCCGCCGAAATCGCCAACCTGCTGCTGCAGCTCGCGTTCAATCTGGCGGTCTTCCACTTCTGGGGCGGCAAGGCCCTTTCGTACTTGCCCATCAGCTCCCTCATCGTCATGGGCCTGCATCCCGTCGCGGGGCACTACATCTCCGAGCACTACGTGTTTGTGCCGGGGCAAGAGACGTACTCCTACTACGGCCCTCTGAACCGGCTCACGTTCAACGTGGGCTACCACAACGAGCACCACGATTTCCCCTACATACCCGGCTCGCGCCTGGCGCGGCTGCGCAGCATGGCCCCCGAGTTCTACGCCGACCTGATGCATCACAGCTCCTGGACAGCGACGCTCTGGCAGTACGTGACGCGACCCAGCCTCGGTGGCCACAGCCGCGTCCAGCGCGCATCCGTGCGCTAGAACTCTGCTGCTACTGCTTCGCCACAGGCGGGGAGAGCAGCCGCTCACGCAGGAAGCGATCGATCAGCTCCAGATGCGGAGCGTCCGTGAAGGCAGCACCGCCGTGCCCGGCGCCCGCCACGACCGTGAGTTGCACCGGCAACCCGAGCTTGCCATAAGCTGCGTGCAGCTCGCGCGACTGCTCGATGGGCATCTGATCGTCCTGATCGCCATGCAGCAGCAACAACGGCGGATCGCTCGCGTCGACGTGAAACACCGGGCTCGCCAGCCGCGCCAGCTCCGGCAGCGCCTCGGGCTGCCCGCCGAGCAGCAGCTCCAGCGCGGGCACGCGCACGCTCAGCCCATGCGGGCTCGACTGCGCGAGGATGCTGGTCAGGTTGCTCGCGCCGTACAGGCTCACGACCGCCTGCACGGCGGAGGATACCTTCCGCTCAGCCCCGACACTGCCCTCCAGCTCGGGCTCGCCGTTGCTCAGCCCGACCAGCGCCGCCAGGTGGCCGCCTGCCGAAGAGCCCGCGATCACGTACGGCGCCTGGGGCAAGCCGTACTCGGCGGCATGCGCGCGCAGAAAGCGCACGGCCGCCTTGATGTCGAAGATCTGCGCCGGGAAGCGCGCCACGGTCGAGAGCCGGTAGTCGACGCTGGCCAGCGCCCAGCCGCGCGCCGTCAGCCCGGCGAGGCCGGGCGCGGCGCGCGAACCGGCTCGCCAGGCGCCGCCGTGCACCCAGACGATGAGCCCCAGAGGCTTGGCTCCGCCATCCGGCGGATACACGTCGAGCAGCAACGGAGTGCCGTCCACCGTCGCAAAACTCACGTCGCGCAGGGCTTTGCCCGCCGGGCTCGCCGCCCCGGCGCTGGCCTCGCCCGCGCAGCCCAGCGCCAAGAGCACAGTCAGCAGCCCCGACGAAAGCGATCGTTGCATGGCTTCTCTCTCACGGTCTGCGGCTCTCAGGTGACGGGCCAGGGTTCCTTGCGCGGCCCGGCTTGCCAGTTGTTGTGCCGTCCGTCCCAGTAGATGACGTCGAGCGTGTTCGGGTCCACGCCGTCCAGCGTGTTGGCGTTCACGGACACGAAGTCACCGCCCACCTCGGCGAGGTGGCCGCGGCCAAAGGTCTGGACACCGCAGTGCGAGCAAAAGTAGCGCTTGGAAACCTTAGCGCCCCACTCGTACGCGCCGACCTCACCTTCACCGGCGAGCTGGCGGAACGCACTGGGCTTGACGATGTAGCTGGCGGCAGCCGTCATGGTGCAAATGCTGCAGTTGCAGCGGCTCGCGGGGCTGTGCAGATCGATCTCCACCTCGTAGCGCACGCGCCCGCAGTGACAGCCGCCCTCGAGCTTCTGGGGGCGAGCGGCGTTTTCGGTGGCGGAAGTTTGGTTGGTCTGGGCAGTCATCTTTCGTGTCCTTTTTGCACTGGAGTCGGAGATTGAGCTAGCTCCGATTAGAGGGCCGAGCCGACCAGAGTGGGGGTTCATGCCGCATCTCATGGTTTGCAAACGAACTGACGGTTTGCAAACGGATCACTCGGGCGGCATCAAGAAAAGCACGCCCCGTCAGAGCTGCGCCGGGGCGCTGCTCGGGCTCGCGGCGGAGCTACCGTCGGCTGCGCCGGGCTCTGCACTCGGCGGATCGGCTCGCGCACTCTCGGGGTCTTCCGGGTCCACCGGGCTGGGCGGGCTCGGCGATGGCAAGCGCGGCTTGCTGCCGCCGGGCCCGGGCTCGCCGCCGGGACGCCAGTTGGTGTTGCTGCCTTCCACGCTGCCCGCGGCGTCGCCCTTGCTCACCACCTGGCGCTCGGCGCCCTGCTCCGGGGCCACGCCCGCTGCCTCCGCCCGGGCACGCTCCGCTGCCGTGTCTTGCGGCGAGCCGTCCCCGTCCTGCGGCGAGCCGTGGTCACCGCCGGCGCACGCCAGGATCGAACACCAGCCCACGGAAACCAGCGCAGCTAGCTTGCCCATCACGAGACCTCTCCTTCGCTGCCGACTTTCTCCCTCGCAGAGTCCACCGGCGCCTGCACGTTCTGCCCCATACGCGCGCCGCGCTCGAGCTTGGCCGCGATCGGCCACGTGCGCGAGCGGCGCGCGCACGCCCGCGGCGGTGCACAGGTGAGCGATCAGCACCGTCGTCTGGCGCACGATGGCGTCCACCAGCAGTTTGGTATCCATAGGCGCCGGACCTCGATAGTATCGCCAGGCACGGACAGTTCGTACAGATGCCCTGCCGTTCACCGGCCGGCTCCGGCGGCTCACCGGGCGCCGGTGAACGCCGCATCATCTGCCGCCGCGCCCGCTCGGGTGCCAGACTGCTGGCGAGGTGGAAATCATGGCGAAATCGCTTTCAATCGGCGCTGTCGGGGGCCTCGCAGGGCTGCTGCTCGCGGGTCTGGCGCTAGCTGGCGCAGCTTGCAGCTCGAGCTCCGATGCGTCCCTCGAGCGGGCAAGAGACACGAACAGCGCATCCGAGAGCGGCCCGGGGCAGGCGGCCGTCCGAGGCGACGGCGTCAGCGCGCCAGCAGAGGAAGGAGCGCTCGACGCAGCCGAGGTTCCCCGAACCACCGTCTGCAATGGTTCCTGTGAAGAGCGCTGTGACTGCCTGGAGCAGGCGTGTTCGAGCACGCAGCCGAGCTGGAGCTGCCGACGCGCCACCACGGCATGCCGGGACGGATGCGGCAAGTCCACCTGTACGTCAGCGGATCCCTCCTGCGCTGGTCTCCCACCAGCGCCGAACGGCGCACGCGACCCAGAAGATCCCGCGCCACCGCCGGGCGGCCCGGGTCCCGATCCGAACCCGGTGGATGCGCCTGCCGGAAACGCCAGCGCGCGTTAGGGCCGCAGCGCCCACGCCCAGGCAGAGCCCGGCTTCAGCCGAGCTCTTTCGCGGGTTCCTCGGCTCGAGCTAGATCCTCGCCGCGCCCCGCATGACGGATCTACAGTTCAAGCTGCTGCTGACGGGCGTCGCCTTCGGCACCTCCGTCGTGTCCGGCATCCTGGGCATGGCGGGCGGGCTGATCTTGCTGTCAGCGCTGCTCGTGAAGCTGGACCCGGTGGTGGCGGTACCGGTGCACGGGCTGGTGCAGCTGGTGGCGAACGCCTCGCGCGCTTGGTTGTTGCGGCAGCACGTGAGCTGGAAAGCGGTAGTGCGCTTCGCTTGGCCGCTCCTGCCGGCGGGCGCGCTCGGGCTGTTGCTGTTGCAGCGCATGCCGGCAGCGGCGGGCCGCATCCTGATCGGGCTCTTCGTACTGGTGGCCACTTGGCTGCCCAAAGCGCCGCGCGAAGCAGGCCCTTCTGCCCACGCCTGGCGCGGCTTGCCCTTGGGCGGCGCGCTGGTCGGCTTCTTCTCCACGCTGGTCGGCGCCACGGGGCCGCTGCTCGGGCCGTTCATCGTGGCGCTGGAGCTGGGTCCGCAGGGCACGATCGGCACGCTTGCCGGCTGCCAGATCTTTCAGCACGCGAGCAAGGTGCTGCTGTTCGGGCTGGGCGGCTTTGATTTCGGAGCCTACCTGCTCTGGACGCTCGGGCTGTGCCTGTCGGCGCTGATCGGCACGGCCGTGGGCACGCGCTTGCTCGACAATCTGCGGCCCGAGACCTTCAAGCTGGTGATTCGCCTGGTGATCAGCGGGCTCGCGCTGCAGCTGCTCGGCTCGGGCGCGTGGGACCTGTGGGGCCCCACGCCCGGTGCAGATGGCCGGGGTCCGCATCGTCCCGAACGGGCCCTGGATGGCGCGAGCAGCCTGCAATCTGCGGTGGGCCACTCCTGGTGCCTGAAATGCGAGCGCACGCGATTCAGGAGCGGTCGGCTCAAACCTCCGGAGCGGCCTCGAGGACGTGCTTCTTCCACAGCTCCTCCGCCAGGCGTCGCGGGTCCGAGCTGACGGCGAAGCGCGCGAAGTAGCTGGATACGCGCTCCAGATCGCGCACGAAGAGAGCGAAGGCCTGCGGGTTCTGCTCGGCGGCCACCACCTGAGGGAAGTCGATCAGCGTCGGCCTGCCGTCTTGGTACAGCACGTTGTGCGGGGACAGATCGCCATGCACCCAGCCGAAGGATAGGAGCAGCTCGACGTTCCACAGGATGCGGTCGAACGCAGACTTGGCCTCTCGTGGCTCGAGCACGACGTTGGCGAGAATCGGTGCTGCGCCTGCCGCATCGCCGACGAATTCCATGAGCAGCACGTGCCCGCCGTGCATCAGCGGCTCGGGCACGTCGGCGCCCGCTCGGTGCATTTGCTCGAGGCGCGCGTATTCATGCTGCAGCCACGAAGCTTGAGTGGCCTCGCGCCCCGCGCCGGAGCTCTTGGCGATGGCCTTTTGCATGCGCCAGTCGCGCGCCAGCACCGGGCGCCCCTCGCTGTCGAGCACATCGCGCCCCAGCTGGTAGAGCTGCTTGTTGGCGTTGGTGCGCCTGGAGATCGGGTGATAGACCTTGGCGGCGATGCGCTCGCGTGCGCTGCCTGCCGGGGTGGTGCAGAGATAGACCGTGGCTTCTTTGCCCGCGCGAATCCGCTCGACGACGTCGGCGACGACCTCGCGCTGATGGAAGGGGCCGAGCTCGCTGCTCAGCCAGCGCCGCTCCGCCTTACGTGCGCTGAGCGTGGGGGAGAAACCGCCGGCATCGGGCGCCTCCGGTGCGACGAGCTCGGCTGCTCGGGCCTGTTCGGCCCGCGTGGGCCATTTCGGTCGGGCCTCTTCGCTTCGGCGCCGGCGCGCGTGCAAGGACTCGTCGTTGACGTCGGCGGCGGAATCGGAATCGGAATCGGAATTGATGTGCTTCATCTCGCGTTCTCGGCGAAGGAGCTGCAGCGCCCCACCGCCAAGGCGGAGGCGAAGGCAACTCGGATGCGCTGACTCGGCGAGACAGCGCGGGAGGACGAGCGCAAGCGCACTCGGCTGACGCCGGCACTTCCGTTCGTGGATCGAGCGTGGCTCCGCCAACGCTCGAGTCGCATCGAGTCGCATCGACGGATGATCCTCCCGCGCAGAACGACATCCGCGGGGCGCCGGGGCCCCGCGGCACCAACAACTAGCTCAGTCGTTCAGACACACAGGAGGAGGAAACGAAGGCAAGGGCAATGACCAAGGCTTTCATCCGTACAATCCTCCTGCGTTTGGGCCTCCAGATTGAGGCCCGACAAAGCTAGCAGAGCCGATTGGCAAGTCAATTCAGAGGCGGGCTCCACCTGCTCAACCGGGCACGCCCGCGTCCGCCGCCGGCTTGTCGAGGGCGCGCCACAGGTACCAGGTGGCCACCGAGCGGTAGGGCCGCCAGCGCTCGCCGCGCTTCTCGACGTCCTTCTTCGAGGGGAGCTCCTTCTTCCGGAACGCCACGCCGAAACCCTTGCGCACGCCGTAGTCGTCCACGGGCAGCACATCGGGGCGCCCCAGCCGGAAGATGAGCAGCATCTCTGCCGTCCAGCGCCCGATGCCGCGCACGGCCGTCAGCCGTTCGATGATGCTCTCGTCGTCCAGGCGCCGCACTTCGGCCAGCGTTGGCAGCTCTCCGGACTTGGCCTTGCGCGCCAGGTCCTGGAGCGAGAGCACCTTGGAGCGCGAGAGCCCTGCCGAACGCAACCGCTCGTCACCGGCGCGCAGGATCTGCTCCGGCGTGAGCCCGTCGGCGGTGTTGCGGAACAGCCCGCACAGGCGCGCGAAGATGGTAGCTGCCGCCTTGCCGGTGAGCTGCTGGTACACAATCGCCTGCGCCAGCGCACCAAACACGCTGGGGATGCGCTGCAACTCCAGACGGAACGGACCCACCTTGTCGATCAATCGTGACAGCAGGGGGTCGCCCGCGCGCAGCTGCGCCACCGCCGCCTCGGGATCGAAGCCGAAGGCCGCCTCCGCGTCCGTGAGCGAGACGCCGGTCCTCGGCGCCTCCAGCGCGAGCAAGCGCAGCTTGGTGCTCACGCCGCCGTTGGCGGAGAAGCCGCCCAGCTTGCCGTTGGCGGCGAGCACGCGGTGGCAGGGCACGACGATGGGGAAGGGGTTGCGCCCCAGCGCTTGCCCCACGGCGCGCGCCGAGCCTGGTGTCCCCAGCTGCAGTGCCAGCTCCCCATAGCTGAGCTTGCTACCGGGAGGGATGCGCCGAGCCTGCTCGTAGACCCGGCGATGGAACGGTGGCACCGCGCCCATGTCCAGCTCCAGCTCGGACAGATCGACCGCTTCACCGGAGAGCAAGCGCTTGATGGCAGCCATCGCGCTCTG
>Ga0207675_100002716_pt1 | contig 17434 bp, 9 predicted proteins | sample KBSSwiS42_FD_184305 | JGI IMG/M metagenome (GOLD analysis project Ga0207675, IMG submission 184305) | Switchgrass rhizosphere microbial communities from Kellogg Biological Station, Michigan, USA - KBS Switchgrass S4-2 (SPAdes) (version 2) | ecosystem: Host-associated > Plants > Roots >... | reverse complement strand
ATGGTCTGTTCTGATCACGGAATGAAACGCTGCCCAACCTGTAATCGCGTTGAGACTGACGAGACGCTGAGGTTCCGTCGAGTTGACGACGCTCTTCTTATTGGAACTGAGTCGTCGCCGACGCTTATTCTCCCGGACGCAACCGGAAATTCGGCGGGCCACGATGACGACCAGACATCGATAGGCGTTTTGCCGTTCGTCAATATGAGCGCCGATCCAGAGAACGAATTCTTCTGTGACGGACTTGCTGAGGAACTAATCAACACCCTTACCAGAATAGAAAAGCTGCATGTGGTGGCGCGAACTTCTTCAGGCCTACCTCGCGGTTGGAGCCACGACTCGGTCTGATGCGCGCTTTGGACGCCTACTTGCTCGCGTGGGTTTGGCCTGATTTGTGGTCTTAATCATCCGTTTCAAATAAGATACCCCCGCCGTTTTTTTTCAGATCCCCCTGAGATACTTTCCAAGCCCATCCAGTGAGCCTGACGTCGGGGACAAGACTCGGCCGTTACGAAATCCGCTCGAAGATTGGCGAAGGCGGAATGGGAGAAGTTTATCTGGCCGAAGATACCAGGCTTCACCGTAAAGTTGCCCTTAAACTCCTGCCGGCCGAGCTCGCGTCCAATCAGGTTCGAATGCGCCGCTTCGAGCAGGAGGCCACTGCCGCTGCCGCCCTTAATCATCCGAACATCGCCCACATCTATGAGATTGCCAGTAGCCCCACCGTATGGGAGGGCGCCGACAAAAGTCAGATCGCCGATGAAACCCATTTCATCGCTATGGAGTTTATCGATGGACGGACACTGAAAGAAAAGATCCATCGCGAACACACGCCGCTGCGAAAACTGCTGCGCTATCTGCAGCAAGTGGCTGAGGGCCTGGCGAAGGCGCATGCTGCCGGCATCGTGCACCGTGATCTGAAACCCGACAACGTGATGATCGCGCGCGATGGTTACGCGAAGATTCTCGACTTTGGCCTGGCCAAGCTTACCGAACAAACCAAGCCGCCCAGTGTCGAGTCACAAGCAACAACTGCGGTGATGCAGCCGCCGCTGTCAACGCCGGGCGTGGTCATAGGCACCGTCGGCTATATGTCGCCAGAACAGGCGCAAGGCCGTGCCGTCGATCATCGCTCTGATATCTTTTCATTCGGGTGCATTCTTTACGAGGCCGCTACCGGCCAACGGGCCTTCGAAAGCGAATCGACCATCGACACATTGCACAAGATCGTTCATGCGCCAGTGCCGTTGGTGAAGGATGTGAACACTTCAGCACCGGCTGACTTGACGCGCATAGTGCGCCGTTGTCTGGCAAAGGATCCCGACGACCGGTACCAGTCAATCAGGGAAGCGGCCATCGAGTTGCGAGAGTTACGGCGTGAGCAGGAGGGCGCAGCAGAATTGGACTCTACCGTCCCGCCCAGTTCAGTTGGCTCGACTGTCAGCTCAGAAACCGGCGGCGAAGTGGCGGCATCAGCCGCGACAGCGCCCGTTTCAAGCGCCGAATTCATCGTCTCCGGAATCAAACAGCACAAACTGGCCGCGCCCCTTATAGCGATTGCGCTGGTCGCTGGTGCTGTCGCTTTCGCTATGTATCTGCGCGGGCGCAACAAGGAAGTCGCGATCGACTCGATCGCCGTCTTGCCGTTTGTTAACCAGAACCGTGATACGGACACGGAGTATCTGTCGGATGGTTTGACCGAGAGCATTATCAACAATCTGACGCAGCTACCCTCTTTGCACGTCAGCCCGAGGAGCACAGTCTTTCAGTACAAAGGAAAAGATACGGATCCGTTGAAGGTGGGTCACGACCTGGGTGTGCGCGCGGTGGTGACCGGGCGACTACTGCAACGTGGCGATAGTCTTATCGTGAGCGCAGAGTTGCTGGACGTGCGGGACAACAAGCAGGTTTGGGGCGAGCAGTACAACCGCAAGCTTGCTGATGCGCTCGCTGTTCAGCAGGAGATCTCGCGCGAAATTTCCGAACGGCTCCGCACGAAGTTGAGCGGCGAAGAGCAGCGACAGCTGACCAGACGCGATACCAGCAGTCCGGAAGCGTATGCTTTCTATTTGAAAGGCCGGTATTACTGGAACAAAAGGACCCCGAGCAACCTTAGGAAAGCAATCGAGCAATTTCAATTGGCCGCCGACAAAGATCCGAACTACGCCCTGGCATATGTGGGACTAGCCGATTGTTACTCACTGTTGGAGTTCTACGCAGGCACTCCTGGCAGCGAGACTTTACCGAAGGCCAAAGCCTTCGCCGAGCGTGCTCTCCAACTCGATAATTCGTTGGCTGAAGCCCACACCTCTTTGGCGTACGCCTATGATGAGCTGTGGCAATTGGAAAAGGGTGAGGAAGAATTCAAACGCGCCCTTGAGTTAAACCCAAATTATCCCACGGCACATCACTGGTATGGCATCTTGCTGCTTGATAAGGGACGATTTGACGAAGCACTAAGAGAGGCGAAGCGCGCCCAGGAGCTCGATCCTCTTTCCCTGGCTATCAACCAAAACGTTTCCCAAACTTATCTCGCTCGCGGCGATGTGGATTCAGCTATCGTTGAAGCCCGTAAAGTCATTGAGCTCGATCCGCGTTATCCGAGAGGACATATGTATCTGGGCTTGGCATATCTCAAACAGGGCAATTACGCGGAGGCAATCGCGGAGCTGCGGAAAGCGGCTGATTTACCTGAACGGGACCGTTCAATACCTGGCAGCCTGGGATACGGTTACGCAGTGTCCGGAAGGCGTGCCGAAGCGTTGGCGATACTCAAAGAGCTCGAGGAAAAGTATGGAAGGCATGAGGCGGTCGGCCAGGACCTGGCTGCCGTTTACGCGGGGCTGGGAGATAAGGATCAGGCTTTTGCCTGGCTGGAAAAGGACTTTCAAGCTCACAGTGGTCTATTGCCAAGAGTCAGATGGTATGTGGCCTATGAGTCGCTCCGCAGCGACCCGCGGTACGCCGATCTACAGCGGCGCATGGGGCTAGAGCCGTAACGCAAACTGTTAGTTTGCGTTGGTAGGGTTCTTCGTTGGAAAAAGATCGCAAGCTGACACTTGTCTTACAAGAAAATGAAACGTTGTCCCTCATGCAATCGCGTTGAGACTGATGAGTCGCTCGCCTTCTGCCGCGCGTGGCACAGCCCTGGTAAGTGATTCTTCATCGACTCCTGGAAACTCAAGCTCATCATTTGCCTCTGCGAACGCGTCGAGCGAGATTGAAACCAGCATTCTTCCGCATTCCACGGATGCCGGCATTAGTCGTGCGACCGCCGTGACGACTGTATTCAACGCGCAAACTGTCTGAGCGCGCCCGCACGTTCGGCCGTCTGCGCAACACAGTCGTATTGCCAGCGGGTTGGTATCTCACCGGGTTAGCTTCACCAGCAACGATTCAAAACACTCCCGAACGGGTGCGTGTCAGTCTATGTCGTTAATCCGCGGAATGATGACGTGCGGGTGTATTTGCGCGCGCGCCAACGCCCTTGAAAGACGTGGTCTTAATCAGCGGATTCAAATAAGATACGTCCGCCGTTATTGCGTCGCTGAGTCCTTCAAACCATCCGTGAGCCTGTCACCTGGGGCAAAACTTGGTCGTTACGAAATCCGCTCAAAGATTGGCGAGGGCGGCATGGGCGAGGTTTATCTTGCTCGCGATACACAACTCGGCCGCGACGTGGCCGTTAAGGTTTTGCCTTCAACTTATTCCGACGACAAGGAACGTCTCCATCGATTCGAGCAGGAGGCTTGCGCCGCGAGTGCGCTCAATCACCCGAACATTCTTTCAATTTATGATGTGGGTACGCATGACGGCTCACCGTATGTTGTCTCTGAATTATTACAAGGACAGACACTGCGTCAGCGAATCAGCGGCGTGGCGTTATCCCCGAGAAGAACGATCGACTTTGCACTTCAATTTGCGCAGGGGCTGGCGGCCGCGCACGAGAAAGGCATCGTTCATCGCGATCTCAAACCGGACAACCTGTTCATTACCAACGATGGACGCGTGAAGATTCTTGACTTTGGACTGGCGAAGCTTACCGGCGCAGGAAATACGGAACTCTCACAAACGAGTATTCCGACTCGTCGGGTTGATACTGATCCAGGAAAAGTCATGGGCACCGTGGGCTACATGTCACCGGAACAGTTGAAAGGACGCGAGGTCGATCAGCGTTCAGACATCTTTTCGTTTGGCACCATTCTCTACGAGATGCTTTCCGGCCGGCGCGCTTTTCACGGCGAGTCAGCAGCCGAAACGATGAGCGCGATTCTGAAAGAAGATCCGACGGATCTTTCTGAAACCAACCAGCGAATTTCTCCCGCGTTGGAGCGACTGGTCAATCACTGTCTGGAAAAGAATCCGGAAGAGCGATTCCACTCGGCAAGAGATCTGGCATTCGCGCTCGAAGCGCTGTCGGGATCATCGTCCGGCGCAACTCAAACGCAGACGGTAATGGTATCGGCGACCACGCAACGATGGATCAGACGTCATCCGATCGCCGGATGGATCGTAGCGGCCTCTGTACTTCTGCTCGCGGCGCTCGCTTTCATCTTTCTCTACTTCCGACGTGCGCCGACCGCTGAGGCGACCGAAGCCACACGCTTCACGATCCCGCTGCCGGAGAAGGCTGTAACAATCGGCCCTCCGGTTATTTCACCGGACGGACGTCGCCTCATCTTCCGGCTCACTACGGAGGACGGGAAAGAGTTTCTTTGGATGCGGCCGCTAGCTTCGCTCGACGCGCAGCCCCTGGCCGGAACTGAGAGCGGCATCCAACCTTTTTGGTCGCCGGATGGTCGCTCGATCGCTTTTTCCTCAAGAGGAAAACTGAAACGACTGGATCTTTCCGCCGGTGCACCGCAGACACTATGCGACGCACCGTCTAACGTGAGCGGAACATGGGGTACGAGTGGATGGATCCTCTTCTCGCGAGGCGTTGCCGACGGGCTTTACCGCGTCCCAGCGACGGGCGGCACACCCGAGCGCGTCACGCAGGTGGACGCATCGCACAACGAACTCGAACACACGTGGCCGGTTTTCCTGCCTGATGGCCGGCACTTCCTTTACCTGGCGCGGAACGCACAGCCGGAGAATAGCGCGATCTATGTCGGATCACTCGACTCCAAAGAGACGAAGCGGCTGCTGCAAGCTCATTCGAGCGCGGAGTACGCGCCGGGATATGTACTCTTCGTACGTGAGAACACATTGGTAGCCCAGGGGTTCGATATCGCGAGACTGGAAATGAAAGGTGATGCTTTCCCGATTGCCGAGCAAGTGCCGCGCAACCCTCAGAATGGACGCGCAATGTTCTCCGTGTCCGAAAATGGTGTGCTCGCTCTCCGGACCGGCGGCCTTGTTCAAAATGAACTCATCTGGTTTGACCGTGCGGGCAAACAACTCGGAGAGGTCACCCAGCCGGGTTCTTACAGTGCGCCTTCGTTTTCCGCGGACGATAAGCGAGTAGCGGTGCGCCGCGCCGATCCCCAAACGAACAACGCGGATATTTGGTTGATCGATCTGGAGCGCGGCGTTCCGATACGGTTCACTACCGATCTGGGCATCGACAATTTTCCCGCGTGGTCACCCGATGGTAGCCGCATTGCCTTCATCTCAACGCGTAATGGGCAGACGAGTATTTATCAAAAGTCTTCCAGCGGCGCAGGCGCCGAGGAAGCACTCATTACCTCTGCAGAGCTGAAATACAATCCCCAATGGTCTCCCGACGGGCGATATATAGTGTATTCACAAATTAACGCGACGACGAATGTTGATCTGCTTTTGCTTCCACTCTCGGGCGAGCGGAAGCCCCAGCCGTTTCTGCAAACCAACTTCATCGAAGCACAAGGTCGCTTTTCACCGGACGGTCGGTGGGTGGCTTACATCTCGAATGAGACGGGCCAGTTTGAGGTCTATGTTCAGAGTTTCCCCGCCACCAGCGGCAAGGTGCCGATTTCAACCGGGGGCGGCTCACAGCCGCAGTGGCGAGGCGATGGGCGCGAACTCTACTACTACACGCCTGATCGGAAATTGATGGCGGTGGAAGTAAATGGCGAGGGTTCGACATTCAAAGTCGGTGTCCCCCGACCCTTGTTCAATATTCGCGTCGTCGGCGCGGGGATCGATCAAGGTTTCCCTGGAAACGGATATTATGCGCCGGCGCGCGACGGCAAACGTTTCCTCGTTACGACATCGCCTGAGTCCCCGGAGCGTCAGCAGATCAACGTCGTCCTGAACTGGACGGCGGATTTGAAAAGATGAGTCTCGATCCCGGCACAAAACTTGGTCGTTACGAAATCCGCGCGAAGATCGGCGAAGGCGGCATGGGCGAGGTGTATCGCGCCTACGACGAAGCGATGCATCGCGACGTGGCGATCAAAGTCTTGCCCACTGCATTAACCAGCGACAAAGAACGACTCGCGCGATTCGAACAGGAAGCGCAGACCGCGGGTTCGCTTAATCACCCGAACATCCTCGTCATCCATCACATCGAAACGCACGAAGGCGCGCCATACATCGTTTCAGAACTGTTGGATGGAGAAACGCTGCGTGATCGCATGGGCGGGGTGGCGTTATCGCAACGCAAAGCGATCGACTACGCGCTGCAAATTGCGCAAGGTCTGGCAGCCGCGCACGAAAAAGGAATCGTTCATCGGGATCTGAAACCTGAAAACATCTTCGTCACCAAAGATGGCCGCGTGAAGATCCTCGATTTTGGTCTCGCCAAGCTAGCCGGCACTGATGGCAGTCACACACAGACGGAAGTTCCCACGCGACGGGTAAACACCGATCCCGGCATGGTGATGGGGACGATCGGTTACATGTCGCCGGAGCAGTTGCGTGGCCAACCCGCGGATCATCGCTCGGACATATTTTCGTTCGGCGCGATTCTGTACGAGATGCTGTCCGGTCGTCGCGCGTTTCGCGGCGAATCAACGGCCGACACGATCAGTTCTATCCTGCGTGAGGATCCACGCGATCTTTCGTCAACGAATCGCAACATCAATCCGGCGCTGGAACGTGTCGTCAATCATTGCCTCGAGAAGAATCCGGAAGAGCGATTCAATTCGGCCCGCGATCTGGCATTTGCGGTTGAAGCTCTCTCCGGCCCTGCGACAACTTCGGATTCAACCACCGTAATACCGCTGACGCGCGCGGTCCCCTGGCGAAAACGGCGCGAGCTCGTTCCCTGGATTGTTGCAGGTGTCCTGTTACTCACCACTGCCGTCTTCGCCGTGCTGTATTTCCTGCCGCGCTCGGTCGACAAACGGCCGATCAGTTTTACGATTGAAATGCCTGACAAGGTGGCCGAGATCAAAACCCCGATGATTTCTCCTGATGGCCGGCTCATTGTTTTTCAGGGCACTCAAGACGGAAAGATTGCTCTGTATCTGCGAAACCTCGAGTCCGTCAACACACAGCGCTTGCCTGGCACGGATGACGGGGCATTTCCGTTCTGGTCACCGGACAGCAGATACATCGCGTTCTTCGGCGAGGGCAAATTAAAGAAGATTGATGTCAGTGGTGGCACGCCCCAAACGATCTGCCCGCTGGCAACCGAGCCATTGGGAGGCTCCTGGAACCGTGACGGCGTGATTCTAATGTCTCAGGGCGGCCAGGGAATTAGCCGAGTTTCGGCTTCAGGAGGGCAGCCATCAGTTCTGCTCTCGTTGGACACGGCTCACAGCGAGATCGACCAGGATTTTCCTTCGTTTCTGCCGGATGGAAAACACTTTCTCTATTACAGTTTCACGGGCGCGCGCGCAGGCACAGGTATTCATGTTGGATCACTGGCGGGTGATCGCAAGTTGCTGCTGCGAACCGATTCAAATGTGGCTTACGTCGCGCCCGGATACTTGCTCTTCGCTCGCGAGTTCACCTTAATGGCGCAGGCGTTCGACGCGACCAAGCTGGAACTCATCGGCGAACCTTTTACCGTGATGGAGAATGTCGCTTACTCAGCCAGCGCCGGCTTTTCACATTTCTCTATTGCAGACAATGGCACTCTGGTTTTTTGGAAAGGAATCGATGCGGGTCGGCAATTGTCCTGGGTGGATCGCAGTGGAAAAGTCCTGAGCAACGCAGGTCCACCGGGATCGTACAACGACGTCGTGCTCTCGTGGGACGGCAAACGCGCGGCCATACAAAGGCTTGACGGCGGAAACAGTGATATTTGGATCATGGATCTGGTCCGCGGCGTACCGCTGAGGTTCACTTTTGGCGCGGGTTCTAATGACAATCCGTCATGGTCGACGGACGGTAACTTTCTCTTCTATACCTCCGCCAGCGAGGGCAAAACTACCTTCTTCAAGAAGAATTCAAACGGCACCGGCAAGGAAGAAAAACTTTATGAAGTTACCTACGGAATTGACGATGGTATCGATGTGTCGCCGGACGGCAAGAGTCTTTTGTTCGAAGAGTTTGGCGAAAAGACGCAGGCGGACATTTGGCTGCTGCCCCTCGATGGCAGTGGAAATCCACGTCCGTTGTTGGGAGCCCAGTTCGCGGAATTTCATGCACGCTTCTCGCCCGATGGTCGGTGGATCGCGTATGCGTCCAACGAGTCGGGCCGGCCGGAGATTTACGTCCAAAGTTTTCCGCTCGCAGGTGGGAAATGGCAAGTATCAACCGCAGGTGGCGCGCAACCGCGCTGGCGGCGTGACGGGAAGGAACTCTACTTCATCGCTCCCGATCGCAAGCTGATGGCAGTCGATATCAAAACTGGAGCCGGCTTCGAAATGGGAACTCAGGCGCCGCTGTTTCAAACCCAGGTGTCCAGCGTCAGCTCTCCAAATCGTTACGACGCATCGGCTGACGGCCAGCGTTTTCTCGTCAACACTACAGTTGAAGAGCCGAGCCGTACGCCCATTGTAGTGATTTTGAATTGGGCTACGGGCATAAAAAAATAGCGAAACAGGCGTTCGGTGACTTATTGACGCGCCGGCCCAAGTAACTGATCCACTTCGGCGCTCACTGCATCGAATTCCTTCTTCAAAACTGCATAGCGTTCAATCGCGTCGCGACCAATTTTCTGATCGACGTTGGCAGTCATGCTCGTGAGATACGTGATATGTGCTTGTAAGCCCGGCTTCCCGTAACGCACCGGCTCACTGAAAAGTTTTGCGGCGATGGCCTTCAAACGCGCGGACGTGTCACCGTCACCGTTGGCCGCTGCCGGCGCCTTGTTCTGAGCTTCGCGCACCCGTGCCACAAGTCGATTGACGCCATTCACCAGGGCTCGCATGCGCAGGTTGTGTTCGTACTGCTCCTGCAAATCCGCGACTGTCACTCCGTCGGCGGCGACGCGCGGATCGATCAGCACGTTGAAAGGTTGAGTTTGACTAGCCGCGCCGAATTTCACACGGGCCTGATATTGCCCGGGCGGCAATGTCACACCGTCTTTGTTCCGCAAATCCCAGACGACACGATTCATGCCTGCATTCTTCGTCACACGGGGCGGCGGCGGACCGAAGCGACGTGCCGACGGAGCGTCGGGATCATCCGACTGACCCGCGTCGCCACGCGCCGGACGCTCGGGCGTAGCTGTCTCGCTGCTGTACGAATTCACCACGGCACCCTTCGCATCAACAATTTCAATCGTGACCGGCGAGTTAGCGGACGGCAGGTAGTAATCAACCTGCGGCCCAAGATTGGTCGGCGCCGTGCGCGTGCGGTAGCCATCACGTGGCTTGAACAAATGTGGTTCAGACTGACTTATCTGCGCCGAAAGCTCACGCAACGAACTGATGTTGTCCATGATCCAAAACGCGCGGCCTTGCGTCGAGACAATTAGATCGTTGTGATGAATCTTGATGTCGGTAACCGGCACGTTCGGCAGATTCAATTGAAATGTTTGCCAGTGCGCGCCGTTGTCGAACGAAATAAACATGCCGAATTCCGTTCCGGCGTAAAGTAAACCGTCGCGTGCCGGATCTTCGCGCACCACACGCGTTGGCCAATCTGCCGGAATTCCGTTCTTCCCGTTCGTCAAACGCGTCCACGTTTTCCCGTAATCGTCAGTGCGATAAATGTAAGGTTCGAAATCGCCGAGCAGATAACGATAGACTGCGTAATAAGCCGAACCCTTGCGATGCGGCGAGGGCTCGAGGTATTGCACGCGGCCGCCTTTCGGTAGATCGGGTGGCGTCACATTCGTCCATGTCTTCCCGTTATTGCGTGTGACATGAAAAGGTCCGTCGTTAGAGCCGGTCCAAATCACACCTTTCTCCAACGGTGATTCCGCGATCGCATAAAGCGTCGAATAGAACTCTTCGCCCGTCACGTCACGTGTGATTGGCTCGCCGCTCACACCCTGACAGCATTCCGGGTGCGCGGTGAGGTCAGGCGAGATCTTTTCCCAAGTGACGCCTCTGTCGCGCGTGCGATGCACGTACTGCGAACCGTAGTACAAGACGTCCGGATCGTGCGGCGAGGTCGCCATCGGCGAGACGCGCTGAAATCTCAGGATCAGATCGCTGGCGGGATTGCCGTAGAGCGACTGCGCGCCGACCCAGTAACTCTTCTCCTGGCCCACGCTCAGATTCATTACTCCGTATTGGCCTTTGCACGAGCCGTACACGATATTCGGATCGCGCGGGTGCGGCATGATTGGCCCGGTCTCGCAACCCGGTCCGGCGCGCCAGTCATTCACGTTGTAGGGATCCGCTTGACTGGAGATTATGACGGTCGAGTTGTCCTGCTGCGCGCCGTAAAGTTTGTAAGGAAACTGATCGTCCATCCACACGCCGTAAATCTCCGAGGTCGGTTGATTCATCTGACTCGACCACGTGCGACCACCGTCAAACGAAACATTCGCGCCGCCGTCATTCGACTGAATCATGATGTTTCCGTCTTTCGGATTGATCCAGATGTCGTGATTGTCACCGTGCGGGGTGCGAAAGACTGAAAACGTTTTGCCGCCGTCAGTGGATTTCCAGAAACCTTCCGCGCCGGTGTACACAACGTCGGCGTTCGTGGGATCGGCGCCGAGCGCGACGTAGTAAAACGGCCGCTGAATCATCGCGGCGGCAATGTTAGCGGGCTGCGAATTCATCGCTTGCCAAGTCTGTCCGGCATCATCGGAACGATAAAGACCGCCGCCGGGTTTTGCTTCCACCAGCGCATAAATTCGATTTGGTTTTGCCGCCGTCACGGCGAGGTTCGCTTTGCCAATCAATTCATTCGGCAGGCCGTCCGTGATCTTCGTAAAGTGGTCGCCACCGTCAGTCGACTTGTAGAAGCCGCCTTCACGGCCACCGCTGATGATCGTCCAGGGCTTTCTTTCCAAACGCGACATCCACGCGTAAACGACATCTGGATTTCCGGGTTGCAACTCAAGGTCCATCGCGCCAACTTGATCTGAAACGAACAAAACTTTATGCCACGTCTTGCCGCCGTCAGTTGTCTTGAAAACTCCGCGTTCCGCGTTGGATTTGAACGTGTCGCCTTGCGCCGCGACCCAGGCGATGTTCGGATTTGTCGGATGAATCCGCACGGCACCGATCTGACCTGCGTCGTACAGCCCTACAAAAGCCCACGTCTGACCGCCATCGGTCGTCTTGTAAATCCCGCGGCCGGTCGACACGTTGCTACGCACATCGTCCGAACCTGTGCCGAGATAGATCACGTTCGGATCGGAATCCGCGACCGCCACTGAGCCGGTCGATCCCAAAGGCACTTTGCCGTCGGTGATCGGAGTCCAGGACGCACCACCGTCCGTGGTGCGAAACAGCCCGCCGCTCGCCACGCCCATGTAGAACGTTTTCGGCTGTGATGGCACACCTGTCACCGTCGTTACGCGCCCACCCCGTGATGGACCGACCAGTCGATAACGCATTCCCTGAAAAAATTCAGGCGCGACGCCGGACGTTGTTGACGACTGATTAGGTCGATTTTGGGCAGCGCTCGTGATGGAAAGAACAAACAAGAGCGCTGCGACTAGCGCTACAGGTTTTTGAAACATCGTGGCTCCTCCGTGGGCCGCAAGAGAATATCACTTTCGCGCATGACCGTAGACGGAATTCGCCCAAATAAGAACAAACGTTCTTCGGATTTGCTTTGCACTGTGATAAATCTCTTCGCCATGAAACGAATATTGATCGCCCCCCTAACCCTGATTGCCTGTTTTCTGATATTTGGTTCCGTCGCCGCCCAGCCGCGCACCGCGCGAGACCAGGCTCTTTGGCAGAGAGCGCTCGCGATTCACCGTCGCGCCATCGTTGTTGACACGCACAACGACGTGACGACGCCGATGACGAATGACGATTTCGATTTAAAAGGCACGCCGCCGTCACCGTACCGGACGAATATTGAGCGGATGAAGAAAGGCGGTCTGACCGCTGAATTCTTTTCGCTTTACATCAAGCCATCGTATGTGACGCATGGCGGCGCGGCGCGCCGCACGCTCGACATGATCGATTCGGTTTATCGCGCGGTCGAGCGCCATCCTACCGAATTGATGATTGCGACCACTGCCGCGGACATTCGTCGCGCGAAAGCCCAAAACAAGATCGCCTGCTTGATGGGCATCGAAGGCGGGCACGCGATCGAAAATTCACTGCCGACGCTGCGTGAGTTTCACCGTTTGGGCGTTCGCTACATGACGCTGACATGGAACAACGCCAATGACTGGGCCGATTCAAACCGCGAAAGCAAACACAACGGACTGACCGACTTTGGCAAAGAAGTCGTGCGAGAGATGAATCGTCTCGGAATGCTCGTTGATGTTTCGCACGTCGGCGACAAAACGATGAGTGATGTGCTCGACATTTCCAAGGCGCCGATCATCGCTTCGCACTCCTCCGCCCGCGCCTTGAGTAACGTACCGCGAAACATTCCGGACGATCTGCTCAAGCGCATCGCGAAAAATGGCGGTGTCGTGCAGGTGAATTTCTACAGCATGTTCGTCGATGCGACGACCGTTGCGCCGCAAAATGCCGCGCGGAATGAAAAGCTGAGAGCGCAACAGGCAGAACTGAACGAAAAATATAAAGACGATCCCGAGCGGCTTTCGGAAGAAAGCGACAAACTCGAAGCTGCGAATCCGCTCCCGCCGCTGCCGATTTCAAAGCTAATCGACCACATCGACCATATCGTGAAAGTTGCCGGCATCGATCACGTCGGCATCGGCGCGGATTTCGACGGCGCGAATGACATGCCCGAAGGCGCACGCGACGTTTCCATGCTGCCAAACATCACTTACGAGTTGTTGAAGCGTGGTTACAGCGAACAGGACATTCGCAAAATCCTCGGCGAGAATCTTCTGCGCGTGATGACGCAGGCCGAACGCGTGGCGCACAAAATGAGCCGGAATATTAGTGGCGAAGGCAGCACTAAACGAATCAACAAGTAAGAACGTCCGCAGATTACGCAGATTACACAGATTGGAAAAGCACCGCAGAGAACGATTCTGCTGAGTCCCTTAACTGGTCGCGCTGTGTTTTCTGAATCTGTGCAATCTGCGTAATCTGCGGATAAGTCCTAAAAAAACATCAAGGCCCACGGGTGACATACTTCTCAAACGTCACGCGTGAGCCCCGGGTGTGGACAGCACCACTTTTAGCGACGACTGTCCTGCTCGTTCTGTCCGCCTTCTTTGAAGCTGCCGCCGTCGCCGCCTTTGTCCGGATCGAATCCGCCGCCTTGTTGGCCGCCCTGCTGACCGCCTTGTTGGCCACCCTGCTGACCGCCCGCTGAACGATCGTCCTGCGGATTGCGGCCCGGCGCATGTTGGCCGCCACCTTCACCGGTACCTTGTTTCATCCCCTGATTTCTCTCTCTGTCGTCTGCCATATGGATCCTCCCCTGTTGTGTTCGTTGATTGAAATTGTCAGGCCGTCCAAAGTTGCGGCCTCGAAAATTTCCGTTTCAATCATCATGCCAAAACCATAATTGCGATGAATGCTGAAACGAGTGATGTGCGACTGGTGTCGCGTGAGCATTCAAACAATACAGTCAGCATAGAAGCAGAACAGAAAGCAGTGAGCCGTAAGCAGAACGCTCTGCCGATATCGCGACAAAATCAGAATGTGATCGAGTCTCCTTGAATCTTTCTGCGTAATCTGCGTAATCTGCGGATGCATCATGTCGCCGGCAGGAATTTACATTCACACTCCGTTCTGTCGCTCGCGTTGTTCGTACTGCGACTTCGCGACGGGAATGTACGACGCCAACGCGGCGGCGCGTTACGTGCGCGCGCTTACGAAAGAGATTTCGAGCTGGAATGAAGTAACTCCTGAGAAGGTCGACACGATATATTTTGGGGGCGGCACTCCATCTTTGCTGAGCGTCGATCAGCTCGCGGCGGTTTTGACCGTGGTGCGCAAGAGGTTCGCGGTTAATGAAGACGCCGAAATCACGCTTGAAATTAATCCAGGGGACGGCGGTTCAACACGGCTTTCTCGAGCAGTAGCGATGCGGGCGTGGCGGCAGCTCGGGATCAATCGCGGAAGCTTCGGTGCGCAGACATTCGACGATCGCGAATTGAAGATGCTTGGCCGCACGCACGATTCCGCCGACATCCCCCAAACCTTTGAGCTGCTGCGCGAAGCAGGGTTTGCCAACATCAATTTCGATTTGATTGCAGGTTTGCCGCATCAGACGCTTGCCGGCTGGCAGCGAAATCTCGAGCGCGCTTTACAGCTCCGTCCTGAGCATCTTTCACTGTATTTGCTGGATGTTCACGAAGGTACGCCGCTGCACGATCAAATCGAGCGTGGCATGCGACCGAAACCCGATGAAGATGCTGCGGCTGAGATGTACTCGCTGATGATCAGAGAAGTTTGCGCCGCCGGCTATGAGCAGTACGAGATTTCCAATTTCTGCCGGCCCGGATTTGAATCGCGACACAATACGAAATATTGGAAGCGCGAGCCGTACTATGGCTTTGGAAATTCAGCACATTCGCACGACGGCGCGCGCCGGCGTTGGGCGAATGAACGCGATGCAATCAGGTACGTTGAGGTGATCGAGGGCGGCGATTCGCCGATTGTGGAACGAAATGAGTTGAGCGAAGAGGATGCTCGATCGGAAGCGATCTTCCTCGGATTACGCCTGATGCGAGGGATCGACTTGCCCAGTTATCAAACGGACTTCGGAAGCGATTTGCGTGCGCAATTTAATGAATTAAATCGGTTGAAAGACGCAGGTCTCATCGACCTAGACGATACGTCTTTGAAGCTGACTACGCGCGGCGCGCTGCTGTCGAATGAAGTGTTTGCGGCGTTGGCGTGATCGCGGCGCCGTAGGCGCGAAATATTTATAGTTCCCGTTCAGAACCTAAATTCTCCCGCATGAGCGGCGCAGCCGCTCATGCGGATTACTCTTCAACGGCAATCGAGTCTATAGACATTTCGCTCCTACGGAGCTTTGAACTAAATCTCGTGACTCAATAACCCATCCCTTAGCTTCGGCTCGAACCATGTCGATTTGGGCGGCATAATCTCACCAGCGTCACTGACCTTCAGCAAATCATCAATCGTGGTGGCGAACATTGAGAACGCTACTGCCGCTTTTTCTTCGTCAACGAGCTTTTCTAATTCCTCAGTTCCGCGGATACCGCCAACAAAGTCGATACGCTTGTCGGTGCGGACATCTTTGATTCCGAGAATCGGATCAAGCAGACGATCCTGAAGCAGGCTAACGTCGAGTGACTCGACCGCGCCCGCCGGTCGGGATGAATCGTCGCGCAACTTCAAGCCATGCCAACGACCGTCCAGGTACATGCTCCAGTTTCCGCGCGCGTTTGGCGACGGCCTCGCACCGTCGCTAACGTTGAACTGTTCGCGCACGCGCGCCAGAAATTCATCGGCCGGGATGCCGTTTAAGTCGCGCACAATTCGGTTGTAAGGAAGAATCTGCAACTGATTGTCCGGAAAAATCACGCATTGAAAAAAGTTGTATTCTTCATTGCCGATGAAGCTGAAGCCGTGTTCTTTCAATTCCGCGCGCGCGCGGCTAGCGCTGGCGGCGCGATGATGACCGTCAGCAATGTAAAGGTAAGGGACATCCGCGAAGGCCTGGACGAGCGCGTCAGAATTCGGGACGCGCCAGATCGTGTGACGAATGTCGTCATTCGCGACGAAATCATAAAGCGGCGGATTCCGGTCTAAAGCTTCTTTCACCAGCGAATCGATTTTCGCCTGCGCGCGATATGTGAGAAACACAGGGCCCGTCTGTGCGCGCAACACGAGAATGTGGCGCGTGCGATCGTCTTCTTTGTCGCGGCGCGTTCGTTCGTGCTTGCGAATAATGTCGCGATCGTATTCGTCGACTGAGCAGCACGCCACCACGCCAATCTGCTCGTGATTTCCCATGATCAGCCGGTAGAGATAAAGGCTCGGTGTCTCTTCAAGCTCCAGCGGACAGTCTTTTTTCAGTTTTTCAAAATTCCTGACGGCCTGCGCGTAAACTTCATCGCTGTAAATCGGTGTCCCGTCTGGCAGATCGATTTCCGGCCGCGACACGTGCAGAAAACTCCACGGATTGCCGGATACCAGCGCACGCGCCTCTTCCGTATTCACCACGTCGTACGGCACCGCCGCTACCTGCGGCGCGCGCGAAACTTCCGGCCGAAGCGCATTAAAAGGACGAATGACTGCCATCCTGAATCCTCACTTGATTGGATTTTGGAAACGCCGTGCGGTAAGACTAACCGTCGGAAGATCAGTTTGCCAAGCGCAGCACGGAGGCACGATGACAGAAATCGATCGGATTCTGGATCAACTGAAACACGCGTACGAAGGTAATGCGTGGCATGGCCCGTCGGTACGCGAAGTTCTTGAGGGTGTCACAGCCGCGCAGGCGCACGCGCGACCGCTCGCCAACAGTCACACAATCTATGAACTTGTGCGGCACATCGCCGTGTGGGAAGACGTTGGCCGTCGACGTTTGCAAGGCGATCCGGCGGACGTTGAGATCTCTTCACCCGCAGACTGGCCGCCGCCGGATGACACCAGCGAAGAAGCCTGGAAACGCGCTAAGGCCGCGTTAGATCGCGGACACCAGGCACTGGTTGAAGCGATTTCGAATGTAGCTGAATCGCGCCTTGATGAGCCAGTCTATGAAGGGAAGTCGAGTGTCTACGTCACGTTGCACGGAGTGATCCAGCACGATTTATATCACGCGGGTCAGATCGCGATTTTGAAGAAGGGACTGACTTAATCCGCAGATTACGCAGATTACAAAAACATTGGCCACGAAAAGGCACAAAAAGCACCAAGCAAAAAGTCCAGTCGCTGCTAGCGAATTTGTTTGTGCCTCTTGTGACTTTGTGGCTGACTTTTTCTGCGTAATCTGTGTAATCCGCGGATGAATTCAGACGGGTCGCCGGCCAAACTCCCGGAGCAGCGGCTTCAGATTTTCAATCACCAAGTCATGCGCGACTCCGTTTGTCGCGACCACTCCGTTGCGGTTGTCGATGCGAGGATGGTTGTAT
>Ga0207675_100002713_pt1 | contig 17442 bp, 13 predicted proteins | sample KBSSwiS42_FD_184305 | JGI IMG/M metagenome (GOLD analysis project Ga0207675, IMG submission 184305) | Switchgrass rhizosphere microbial communities from Kellogg Biological Station, Michigan, USA - KBS Switchgrass S4-2 (SPAdes) (version 2) | ecosystem: Host-associated > Plants > Roots >... | reverse complement strand
AGTTCCATCGCGCACGATGGACTTGGCTGTCAGAGCCAATTACTCTCTTGATCGCGAGCCCGCAGCTCTGATCAACGCCATTCGGCTGAGCGTCAGCAAAATCGATTCGGAACAGGCGATCCACAACATCGCGACAATGGAGCAACGGTTGTCGCAATCGATCGCGCCGCAACGCTTCGTCGCGTTACTGCTCAACCTCTTTGCCACCCTCGCCCTGATTCAGGCCTTGATCGGGATTTATGGCGTGATGTCCTATGCCGTGACGCAACGCAGGCAAGAACTGGGCATTCGTATGGCGCTCGGAGCGCACGCCGGGAACATACTAAGTCTGGTCCTCAGGCGAGGAATGAAATTGACACTCATCGGCATGGCGCTCGGATTGATAGGTGCTGTCGCCTCGACCCGGCTCCTACGCGATATGCTTTTCGGCATTAAGCCGTTTGATCCGCTGACGTTTGCAGCCATGACGCTCTTATTGATTTCCATCTCGCTCGTTGCTTGCTTCCTGCCGGCACGCCGCGCGACGAAAGTTGATCCTATGAACGTGTTGCGAAACGAGTAAGTATTCGCGTCACCAACTTCTCCATTTGGTGCGCTAACGCGATCGCAAGTGACGCGCTCTTTTGGACCAGCCTGATCGCATTCAAACCCGCAACTCCTCCTCCGACCACACACAAGGTAGGTAGGTAGAAGAACTGTGGGTTCCGTCATAAAGTGAAATCCGCCTGTTTTTAGAATCAATAACTTACGCGGACAGTTCCGGCATTAAATGAAATTCTTGTCCGTCATAACTTGAAATTTTTCTCAACGCGCATTAACCGCTTGCCACAGATGTAGCGTGGGATTCATAGCTCCAAGGTCGTCGGTTCAAGGCCGACCCCCGGCTAATCGGGCTTATCTTCCCAATCGAACAGATTTTGATTCTGAACTTGCCTGGCTCGATGAAGGTGACCCAGCAAGCTGTTCTGTGTCAGTCCAAGTCGCGTGGCAGCGGTTCGCATGCTCCCACCTGTTGCCTCATGAACCATGGCTTGTCAGCTCAAAAACCAATTCCTAAGTGAACGAACATTCCTTGGATAATCAAATACAAAAGACGGCTGTCATCGCACCCGCAAAACGGTTAGAACAGATTGTGAAGTCCTGCTCAACGTAAGCGAACTGACTCGGATACCTGCAAAAACTACTAGGACTGTAGAAGAGAAATCAGCCGTAGCATTCCCCGATGCTATTGGCTTCACTTTTAAGTGATGCTGGAATCCAAGACTCCGAATAGAGGTCAAATATGAGTCAGTACAATCAACTATACACGCCACAGGACAGCGCGGTCGTTTTCATTGATCACCAGCCGCAGATGCTCTTTGGCGTGGCAAATTGTGACCGAGCAAACCTGGTCAACAATGTCACGCTGCTTGCGAAGGTCGCCAAGGAGTTTGGCGTGCCTGCCGTGCTAACGGCGGTAGAAACAGAGTCTTTCAGCGGTTACCTCTGGCCACAGTTATTGGACGTTTTCCCTGGCCAGGAGGTCATCGAACGTAGCTCGATGAATTCGTGGGACGACGCTGGTTTTCGCAAGGCCATCGAAGCCACTGGTCGAAAGAACATTATTCTGACCGGCTTGTGGACGGAAGTGTGTGTCACCTGGCCCGCGATTCAAATGGCAGCGGAGGGCTACAACGTTTATGTCGTCGAGGATTGCTGTGGCGCAACTTCGACTGCCGCCCAGGATGCCGCTTTGTCGCGCATGGTCCAAGCCGGAGTCTCGCGCCTTACCACGGTCGCTGCTCTGCTCGAATGGCAGCGTGACTGGAAGAACCATGACCATTACGACGCGTTGATGAGCTTGCTCAAACAGTATGCAGGCGCCTATGGCATCGGCGTCGAGTACGCGTACACGATGGTGCACAAAGCTCCGCAGTCGGCCAAAGTACCGCATAAGGTTGCCAAGGCCGCTACCGCTTAAGGAGGTGGTCCATGCAGACCGATCGTGCGCCCGATGTGATCCTTCACAACGGGCGAATAAGTACACTTGACCGCTTACGGCCAGAAGTAGGGAGTCTATCTATCCAAAACGGTCACATTCAAACCGCAGGAAACGTGTCCAAACATCAACGCGGCAATGACACCTTAGTGATCGATCTCAAAGGTCGGCGCGTGATTCCAGGACTTAACGACTCACATACGCATCCGATCCGCGGCGGTTTGAACTACAACATGGAACTGCGATGGGATGGCATTCCCAGCCTCGCAGACGCGCTTCGAATGCTGAAGGAGCAGGCCAGGAGGACACCCGCTCCGCAGTGGGTGCGCGTCGTCGGCGGCTGGTCGGAGTTTCAGTTCCAGGAGAGGCGATTGCCGACGCTGGATGAGATCAATGCTGCCGCACCGGACACGCCGGTCTTCATTCTTCATTTGTATGCACAGGCGATGCTCAACAAAGCCGCATTACGTGCGGTTGGTTATACGAAAGACACCCCCGATCCTCCCGGCGGCGTCATCGAGCGCGATAAACACGGCAATCCCACAGGGCTGCTCGTTGCCAAGCCAAACGCGCTGATCCTTTATTCGACTCTGGCGAAGGGACCGAAGCTCAGCTTTGATGACCAAGTCAATTCCTCACGTCATTTCATGCGGGAACTCAATCGGCTTGGAGTAACGAGCGTTATCGACGCGGGCGGCGGATTCCAGAACTATCCTGACGACTACGCGGTCATCGAGCAACTGCATTGCGATGATCAATTGACTTTGCGCATCGCCTACAATCTCTTCACTCAGAAGCCTAAGGGCGAGTTGGCCGATTTTCAAAGTTGGGCCAAGGTGGTCAAGCCTGGACAGGGTGACGATTACTTCAGACACAACGGCGCCGGCGAGATGCTGGTCTATACCGCAGCAGACTTCGAAGACTTTTTGGAACCGCGTCCGGAGATGGCCGCCTCCCTGGAGGACGAGCTGCGGCAAGTAGTCACGTTTTTAGCCAGGAACCGTTGGCCTTTCCGCCTGCACGCTACGTACGACGAAACTATCGATCGGGCGCTGAACGTCTACGAGGAAGTCAATCGCGAGGTGCCGTTCGACGGACTTCATTGGTTCTTCGATCACGCAGAGACTATCTCAGACCGGAATATCGAACGCATAAAAGCCCTCGGCGGCGGCATTGCCGTTCAGCATCGGATGGCCTACCAGGGCGAATACTTTATCAACCGGTATGGTGCAGAACGCACCAAGCGCACACCGCCGATAAAGCGAATGCTGGAATTAGGTGTGCCGGTCGGAGCGGGCACAGATGCAACACGGGTGGCGAGTTATAACCCCTGGGTATCACTTTACTGGCTGGTGAGCGGACGCACTGTCGGTGGCACCGCGATGTACGATAAGTCAAACCGTCTGCATCGTATCGAGGCTTTGCGGTTATGGACCGAGGGGAGTAGTTGGTTCTCGTCAGAGCAGGGAAAGAAAGGAGCACTATCGCCGGGACAGTTGGCCGACCTGTCCGTGTTATCTGCGGACTATTTCAGCGTCGCGGAAGAAGAGATCAAATCGATCGAGTCGGTGCTGACAATGGTCGGTGGCAAGGTGGTCTATGCGGCTGACGAATTTGCTTCATTGAGTCCGCCGGCACTGCCTGTGAGTCCCGACTGGTCACCAGTGGCTAATTTCGGCGGCTATGCTAAAGCCGCGACCTCGCGCGTTGCGCACGATCACTTTTGCGTCGAGCATTCGTTCGCAGAGAGTCTGCGGAAACGAGCACGGACCTGGGTCGAAAGTAGATCCGGGCTTTGGGCACTCGGTTGCGACTGTTTCGCCACGTAAGGTTCGACGTAGGATCGAATCGTGTCATCACCAGATAAGGCGGATCTTGCCGACACCAGTTTGCGAGCCGCGCTCCTGATACTTAGTCTGGTTACCGGAATCGTTGATGCGGTAAGCGTCCTCGGATTTGGTGTCTTCACTGCGAACATGACGGGAAATGTTGTCTTCCTCGGTTTCGCGGTGGCTGGAGCGTCCGGATTTTCCATTGCGCGCTCCGCAACTTCTTTAGGTGCTTTTTTGATCGGTGCATTGATCGGTGGTCGCCTGGGATCTGCACAGGCTGGCGTTCGCCGTAGCTGGCTCACAACCGTAGCGGTTTGCGAAGCCGCTTTACTCTTTTTCGCGGCAGTCGCGTCTTTAGCTTTCGATGGTGGGTCGGTAAAACCTGCGTACAGCCTTTACGGTGTGATCATCTTCATGGCAATAGCAATGGGTTTGCGGAATGCGACTGTTCGGCAACTCGCCGTCCCTGATCTAACCACAACGGTTTTGACGCTTACGCTTACGGGCATAGCCGCTGACTCGTCACTCGCCGGCGGCAAGAATCCACGGATCTGGCGGCGCGTTGGTTCGGTCGCTGCAATGTTTGTTGGTGCTGTTGTAGGGACACTGTTGCTGAGATATGGAATGGCGCTTCCACTCGCGCTGAGCGGCGTCTGTGTTTTGGTAGTGACATTTATCTATGTTTCCCAACTGCCGTCTTCGAGGAACGAGGAGAAATGAAGGCCGCAGCAAGCAAGTACGAATCGACAAAAGGTAGCCCGGCAGAAACAGTTGCGTTCATCGTCACGCATAAAGTAAGAACCGGTGAGGAGGAGCGTTACGAAGCGTGGCTCGCGGATATTTTCATAGCCAGTAGCGGTTTCTCCGGCTACCTCGGCAGAGAGATATTTCGCCCTTCTGATGGAAGCAGGAAATATACAAGCGTCGTGCGTTTTGATTCACAGGACAGCCTGAATGCATGGGCGGAATCGGAGACGCGAAAGTCATTTGTTAGCAAGGTCCATGACCTGTTAGAACAAGGCGACCAGGTCGAGATAAGAAGTGGAATCGATTTCTGGTTCACACCGGAAGGCTTAAAGCCACCGAAGCTCTGGAAGCAGTTCGTGCTGACTGTTTCTGCGGTCTATCCGCTAAGCCTCATCATCCCACTCTTGCTAGGTCGCCTCGGTAAGCTCGTGCCTGTGCTTGGCAATGAGTTCGTCACGGCATTTCTCATGGCCGTCATTCTCACCGCAATGCTGACTTTTGTAATCATGCCTCGCTACACGCGACTGATGAAGCGGTGGTTGTATGACGAGGAAGAATAGCTATGCTTCATATGTTCTGACGATCACAGCCGTCACATTCTTTTTTGCAGTTAGAACATTCTGCCAAGCACAAACCTCAACCTCGTCACCGACGCCGCCAACCCCCGAGGGTGCGCCGATACGCCCAGATTACAAACAATTGCGGTATGACGAGGACTGGAGCCTCATGCGAGATCCTTCTCAGCGTAAGGACTACCTGGACGCTGTAAAGTACATACCACTAGGACATCGAGAGAATTGGTACCTTACCTTAGGAGGCGAGGCTCGGCCTTACTATGAGTGGTTCAAGAATGAGGATTGGGGCGACGCGCCGGAGGACCAGAATGGATTTTTGCTACAGCGGTACATGTTCCATGCCGATCTGCATTTGGGAAAGAGCTTTCGGTTTTTTGGACTGTTGAAAAGCGGCATTGAAAGTGGACGGAACGGCGGCCCTCGCCCGCCTGACGAGGACAAACTCGATGTTCACCAGGCCTTTGTTGACCTCACCGTGCAGTCCCACAAGAACCGATCGATCGTATTGCGCGTCGGTCGTCAGGAAATGAGCTTTGGCTCGCAACGACTCATCTCAACACGCGAAGGACCAAACGTACGGGAGAGCTTCGACGGAGTTCGTCTCCTATTAAAGGAGTCGCAGTGGAAGATTGACGCGTTTGTTACTAAGCCGGTCAAAACTAAGCAGGGTTTTTTTGATGACACGGCTGACAATGCGGTGACCTTTTGGGGATTGTACGCTGTGCGGCCCTTATCGATTTTGCCGTTCAAAGGCAGGGTTGATCTTTATTATCTCGGCCTCGACAAAAAGCAGGCACGCTTTGATCAGGGAGTTGGTCGCGAGTCGCGTCATTCGGTCGGAACCAGACTCTGGAACTCTGGCGAGGCTGTCGATTACAACTTCGAACTCGTTTATCAGTTTGGCGCCTTTCACAGCATCAAGAAAGGCGACATTCGGGCATGGACGGTTGCAGCTGATATTGGCTATAGATTCCGCCTGCCCTTGAAACCGCGACTCGGTTTCAAGGCTAATGCTACGAGCGGTGATAAGGATCCAAATGATTCCGACCTCGAAACCTTTAATCCGCTCTTTCCAAAAGGCAACTACTTTGGGCAATTGACACCGGTTGGCCCACTCAACCACCGTGACTTCCATCCGGATCTGCAACTGACTTTGTTGAAAAACGTCTCGCTAATCGCGGACTGGGTTTTCTATTGGCGACAGAGCACTCGCGATGCGGTTTACGGTATTCCGGGCAACATCCAGCGAACTGGGCAACTCAGTAGGGCGCGCTTTGTAGGACATCAGCCGGGAATCGAAGTGACTGTGCAAGCAGATCGTCACACTACAATCAGCTTTGACATAGCCAAGTTCCTCGCCGGGCCTTTCTTGCGCGAAACACCGCCTGGCGAAAACACCACCTATTTTGCCGCCTGGCTGACTTACAAGTTCTGACGGCTTTCCTGTCAAAATTGCCAGTACGGGCGTGAAGGAATCGGCATTAGCTTATTGTCGAATAAGCTCGCCTAACTCTGCGTAGAGCCACATGCAAAGGAGGTAGTTATGATTCTAGTCACTGGAGGCACCGGAATGGTCGGTAGTGAGATCGTACGGTTGCTATCGCAACAGGGTGTCGCAGCACGAGCCCTATTCCGCGAGCCGTGGAACGGCCAAAAGCTGCCCGGCATTACTTGGGTGGCTGGGGATTTGTCCAAGCCAGAAACATTGACCACTGCCTTTGCTGGCGCTCAGACGCTGTTCCTTATCTCAAGCATTCACCAAGACACGGTGGCCGTACAGCATAACGCCATCGAAGCAGCGCGCAACGCGGGCGTCAAGCACATCGTCAAGCTCTCGGCATTTGGAGCTTCGGACCACTCAAAGGCGCCCATCTGTCTATGGCATTACCAAGTTGAAAAGGAGATGCAAGTGTCAGGGATGGATTGGACGATCCTTCGCCCTCATCACTTTATGCAGAACCTGCTTGGCCAGGCCGAATACATCTTAGATGAGGGCATGGTCTATTCGGCCTCGGGCGACGGAAAGATCCCCTACATCGACGCTCGCGACATCGCTGCGGTAGCCGCAGTCACGCTCACTAAGCCAGGACACGAAGGAAAGAAGTATGTGATCACCGGCAGCGAAGCGCTTTCTTACCGAGACGCTACGGAGATCATCGGCAAAACGATCGGCAAACAACTGCGGTTCGTCGACGAATCACCGGAAGAATCTCGCGCACGTCGAATGCAAGAGGGATATTCGGCGGGGATTCTCGAAAGCGCCCTCGCGATCAGTGCATACCAGCGTGCGGGTGGAAAAACAGTGACTATAACGAACGTCGTTGCTGATCTCACTGGCCGGTCTCCGCGTACCTTCGCTGAATTCGCCCGTGACTACGCCGTCTCGTTCGGAGGTAGGCGTCAAGCAATCGGTTCACAAAGTTCAACTGCGACGTGAAACTTGAAATGCGATCCGACATAGTTACAGGCGCTGTCTTTCCAGACTACGAACTTTCCGATCATACTGGAAAACGCCGGAAGCTCTCGGAATTTCAGCAGCAAGATCCGATGATAGTGGTGCTCAGCCGCGGTGCTTACTGTCCAAAGGACCGGCGACAGCACGAGGGTTTAGTGGAACTGCATCGCGAGCTGGAGGTTGGGTATTGTCGATTAGTCACGATAAGCACCGGCAATCTGATTGAGACCAACGAATTTCGCACGGGAGTTGGTGCGCATTGGCCTTTTCTTTCCGACCCAAAACGCATCGTGCAACAAGATCTCGACATCACCGAGTATACCGATCCACATCACAATCCCATGATCCCACACACCATCGTCCTCGAACCCGGTTTGGTGATTCACAAGATTTACATGGGCTACTGGTTCTTCGGACGACCTACGACGGAAGAGTTACGCCAGGATTTGCGAACGGTGACTAAGAAATGTCGATCGGATTGGGACATTACAACGGAAGAAATGAGAGTGGCATGGCAGCAAGGTCAAAAGAAACTCTTCTATCCGTATGGAAAAACGTTAGCCGAAATCATTGCTCACCAGAGTTGATGTTGATCAGCTTACACATCGCATCTAACGCACTTAAAACCTACCGAAATCATAGATTCACTTTTACTGGCCGCCGATTTGGGGGTCATGCGTGCAATTTCATTTAATGACCGAACCCACAAGAACCCACCATTGCCCCTGTGGTTCTTCCTGCCTCTTGATGAATGAGCGCTCATTCAGTATCATGAGGGACCTGACTTAGTATGCTGGATTTCGTGTCGAAAGAAGTCGTGTCGAAAGAAGGAAGAAGAGCTCGATGATGCGCATTGAGAAGGCGGCGGTGTTGGGAGCGGGAACTATGGGGGCGCAGATTGCCGCGCACCTCGCTAATGCAGGAGTGCCCACACTGCTGCTCGATATCGCGCCGCGCGAGCTCACACCCGAAGAACAAGCGAAAGGGCTCACGCTCGAAAGTTCGCAGGTGCGCAATCGGATCGCGCGCAACGGCCTTGACGCTGCCAAAAACGCCAAACCCGCAGCGTTCTTTACACCCGATACCGCTTCACTCGTCACCTTCGGAAACTTCGACGACGATCTTGCGAAACTAAAAGATCGCGATCTGATCGTTGAAGCAGTCGTCGAGAACCTCGACATCAAACGTTCGCTATTCGAACGCGTCGAGAAACATCGGAAGCCTGGGTCAATTGTCGCGTCGAACACGAGTGGCATTCCGATTCACCTGTTGGCCGAAGGACGCTCGGACGATTTCAAGCAACATTTCCTCGGCGTTCACTTCTTCAATCCGCCGCGCTATCTCCACCTCGTCGAAATAATTCGCACTGAATGGACCAAGCCGGAAGTCGCCTGTTTTCTCTATGGCTTTCTCGACGAGCGTTTGGGTAAAGGCGTCGTGCCGGCGAAAGATCGACCGAACTTCATTGCCAATCGCATCGGCACGTTCGGCGCGCTCTACACGATCAAGACGATGCTCGACGACGGTTACAAGATCGAGGAGGTCGACAAGATCACTGGTCCCGCCGCCGGCCGTCCGAAGAGCGCCACCTTCCGCACGTTTGATATCGTCGGTCTCGATGTTTTTACGCACGTCATCAAGAACCTCTACGAGAATCTGCCGGACGATGAAGAGCGCGAGATGTTCGTTGTACCCGCTGTGCTCGCGCAGATGGTTCAACGTGGTCTCCTCGGTAACAAAACGAAGGGCGGCTTCTACCGCAAACAGAAGGGCGAGGGCGATAAACGCGAGATCTGGACACTCGACACCGCCACGCTCGATTACCGTCCGTCCGAGAAAGTCAAACTTCCGGCGCTCGACGTGGCGAAGAACATCGAAGATCTGCCCGAGCGAATCAAGACGCTGGTGTGGGGCAAGGATCGCGTCGCGTCGTTTCTGTGGAAGACGCTGTCGCGCACGCTCCTTTATTCCGCGAAGCGCATTCCGGAGATCGCCAACAACGTCGTGGAAGTGGATCGCGCTATGCGCTGGGGCTTTAGTTGGGAACTCGGACCGTTTGAGATTTGGGACGCGATCGGCGTGCAGAAGTCTGTTGGGCGAATGGAGGAAGAAGGACTGTCGATCCCATCGAACGTCGAAGAGATGCTCGCAACCGGCGCGACGTCGTTCTACAAAAAGGAGAACGGCCAACAGTTTTACTTCGATTTCGAGAGCGGTAAGTACGTGCCACTTGCAGACCCGCCGGGAGTCTTGATTCTCAAGTCGATCAAGGATCGCACCGGAGTGATTAAGAAGAGCGCTGGCGCGTCGTTAGTCGATATCGGCGACGGCGTTGCGTGTCTCGAGTTTCATTCGAAGATGAACGCGATCGGCGGCGACACGCTCCAGATGCTGAAGTTTGCGCTCTCGGAAGTAGACAAAAACTTCGTCGGTCTCGTCGTCGGTAATCAAGGTCCAAACTTCTGCGTCGGCGCGAACATCATGCTGATGTTGATGGAAGCGCAGGAAGAGAACTGGGACGAACTCGACATGATGGCGCGCGTTTTCCAGGTTTCGACGATGAGTTTGCGTTACTCGCCGAAGCCTGTCGTCGTAGCGCCGTTTCAGATGGTTTTTGGTGGCGGATGCGAGATGGTGCTGCACGCCGATCGCGTACGCGCCGCGGGGGAAACTTACATCGGTTTGGTTGAAGTAGGAGTGGGGATTATCCCGGCCGGGGGTGGCACTAAAGAATTATTGCTGCGGACATCGGACTCTATTCCAAAGGATGCGAGCGACGCTGATCCGTTTCCTTTTGTGAAGCGCGCGTTCGAGACGATTGCGCTGGCAAAAGTTGCGACGTCGGCTGAAGAAGCACGAGCGTTGGGCTTCTTATCGGCAGATGATACGGTTTCCATGAATCAGGATCGTCTGATTGCGGACGCGAAGAAAGAGGTGTTGGCACTGGCCGCGAGTGGTTACGTTGCGCCGCAGCCGCGCACGGACATTCTTGCGCTCGGCAATCCAGCGCTCGCGACGTTGAAGCTCGGCATTCATCAGATGAAGCGAGCCGGGTACATCTCAGATCACGATGCGGAAATCGGAACGCAGTTGGCGCGCGTTTTGACTGGTGGAGACTTGAACCATCCAACGCGGGTTTCCGAGCAGTACGTTTTGGATTTGGAGCGTGAGGCTTTCCTGAAACTGGTCAGCACACGCAAAACGCAGGAACGAATCGCGCACATGTTGAAGACTGGTAAGCCGCTGAGAAACTAACGGTTCGCTTCGTTTACGCCAAGGGAAGCGGGACTAAAGCAAAAAAAGTCGGATTAAAGCGCAAAACAAAAGAAGTAGGAAAGAATGAGAGAAGCACTAATCGTATCGGCAGTTCGCACGGCGGTTGGCAAAGCTCCGAAGGGTACGTTGAGAACGACGCGTCCCGACGAGATGGGCGCAGCCGTGATCAAAGAAGCAGTGACTCGCGTGCCCGGACTCGAAACTTCGTCAATCGAAGACGTGATCATGGGTTGTGCGATGCCCGAAGCAGAACAGGGAATGAACGTCGCGCGCGCCGCCGCGATTCGTGCCGGACTGCCGGTTGAGACGAGCGCGATGACGATCAATCGATTCTGTTCGTCAGGTTTGCAATCGATCGCGATGGCGGCAGATCGAATCAAGACCGGCGCTGCTGACGTCATCGTCGCGGGTGGTTTGGAAACGATGTCGCTGATCCCGATGGGCGGACACATCATCAGGCCAAACCCGTACCTCGTCGAGCACTATCCCGATTTCTACTTGAATATGGGACTCGCAACCGAGAACGTTGCACGAAAGTATGAAGTGAGCCGCGACGAGCAGGACGAGTTTGCACTGCGTTCACACAAGCGTGCGGCGGCGGCTTTGGAGGCGGACAAGTTCAAAGATGAGACCGTTCCGATGAACGTGGTGCTCGAAGAGCTTGACGAAAACGGGAAGAAGCAACGACGCGAAGTTGTGTTTGATAAGGATGAAGGTGTGCGGCGTGACACGTCGGCGGAAGGTTTGGCGAAACTCAAACCCGCGTTTCATGTGAAGGGCACGATAACAGCCGGTAACGCGTCGCAAATGTCAGATGGCGCGGCGGCCGCTGTCGTGATGTCGGATTCGCGGGCGCGTGAACTGGGCGCGAAGCCGCTGGCGCGCTTTGTTGCTTATGCAACGGCCGGGTGTCCGCCGGAAGAGATGGGAATTGGTCCGGTGTTTGCGATTCCGAAAGTCTTGAAACTTGCTGGTCTCACGTTGAACGACATCGACGTTATCGAGTTGAACGAAGCATTCGCGGCGCAGTCGCTTGCAGTGATGAAAACGTTAGGACTCGATCCGGACAAAGTTAACGTGAACGGCGGAGCGATCGCATTGGGTCATCCGCTCGGTTGTACGGGCGCGAAACTTACCGCAAGCATTCTGCGGGAGCTTGAACGGCGAAACGGGCGGTACGGAATGGTGACGATGTGTGTGGGCGGTGGTATGGGTGCAGCAGGAATTCTCGAAAGGTTATAAAAACGACAAAAAGTCAGAAGAAAGGATCGAAACCAATGTCAGCAGTAGCCGAACAGAAAAAGATCTTCAAAGGCGGATCGTTCTTGATTGAAGAGCGAACTCCTGAAGAGATCTTCACGCCGGAAGACTTCACCGAAGAGCATCGCATGATTGCTGACACCACGCGACAGTTTATCGATAACGAAGTCTCGACGCGCATCGATGAACTGGAAAAACACGATTGGAAACTCTCGCGCGAGCTCGTCAGCAAGGCGGCTGATCTGGGATTGATTGGCGCAAACATACCTGAGGAGTTCGGGGGTCTTGGATTGGACCAGACGAGCGGCGCGCTCATCGGCGAAAACATCGGACGTTCGGCTTCGTTTGCCACCACGCTCGGTGCGGAAAGCGGCATCGGTCTTTTGCCGATCGTTTATTTTGCGACTGAAGCCGCGAAGGAGAAATACTTACCGCGGATTGCTTCCGGCGAGTTAATCACTGCCTACGCGTTGACTGAAGCGGGTTCCGGTTCGGACGCGATGGCGGCCAAGGCTACAGCGCGTCTTAGCGACGACGGCAGGGAATACATTCTCAACGGCGAGAAGATGTGGATCACCAACGGCGGCTTTGCAGACCTCTTCATCGTGTTTGCAAAAGTTGACGGTGACAAGTTCACAGCGTTCATTGTTGAACGTCAACCTGGTCTAACGTCCGGCGCGGAAGAGCACAAGATGGGCATCAAGGGTTCGAGCACGACAGCGCTCGTGCTTTCTGACGTGCGCACTCCGGTTGAAAACCTGCTCGGCGAAGTCGGCAAGGGACACAAGATTGCTTTCAACGTGCTGAACATCGGCCGGTTCAAATTAGGCGCGATGTGTGTGGGTGGCATGAAGTTGATGGTCCATGAGTCGGTGCGGTACGCCAATGAGCGACATCAATTTGGAAAGTCGATTTCGTCGTTTGGCGCGATCAAGGCGAAGCTCGCGGAGCAGGCGATTCGCACCTGGGTGGGTGAATCGATGATCTACCGCACGCTCGGAATGATCGAAGCGGGCATCGGCGCCGTGGATTCCAAAGATATGGATGCGAGGTTGAAAGCGATCGAGGAGTATGCGGCTGAATGTTCGATCGTCAAGGTGGCGCTGTCGGAGTACTGCGACTACGTTGTTGACGAGATGGTCCAGATCTACGGCGGTTACGGTTACTCGGCAGACTATCCGGCCGAACGCGCCTATCGCGATTCGCGCATCAATCGAATCTTCGAAGGTACGAACGAAATCAATCGCATGCTGATTCCGGGACGTTTGATGAAGAGCGCGCTCAGCGGCAACCTCGCTTTATTGCCCGCCGCGCAGGCGTTGATGGATGAAGTGCTTTCACCGCAAATGGCGAGTCTCGACGATGAGGATGAGTTATTGGCTGCCGAAGGGAAGCTGACCGCCAACGCGAAGAAAGTTGCGCTCATGACGCTCGGCACAGCGGCGCAGAAGTACATGATGAAACTCGGCGACCAGCAGGAAATTCTGATGGGGATTGCAGACATCATCATGGACACGTACGCCATGGAGACCGCCATCCTTCGCGCGCGCAAACTGGTGGGCTCGCAGGGTGAAGCGGCGTCGGCTCGATATCTCGACATGACTCGCGTCTTTTGTAACGACGCTGTCGGACGAATCGAAGCGCGAGCGAAGAGCACGCTGGCGGGAATGTCGGAAGGCGACGAGCTTAGGACGTTGCTGGCGGCGTTGCGCCGTTTCACGAAGCAGCAACCAATGAACACGATTGCCGCGCGCCAACGCATTGCCGGCGATCTAATCGCAGCCAACAAGTACATTTTCTAGCCACAAAAAGGCACAAAAAACGCAAAGCAAAAGAGTGCGCGTCGTTCCTATCTCAGTGCCCACGCCTTTCTACGTCGGTCCGGTAAATGTCTATCTGATCGCAGAAGACCCGGTGACGATCATCGACACCGGCCCAAAGACCAGGGAAGCGATCGCGGCCCTGCGCGCGGGTTTACGTGCCGCCGGCTTTCTTCTCTCCGACATCCGTCGCATCGTTCTCACACATGCCCATGAGGATCACTGCGGACTTGCGCGTGCTGTGCGCGACGAGGCGAAGCACGCAGAGGTTCTCGTGCACGAGTGGGAGACTGGTCATCGTCACAGCCGGCTCGAGTATGAAGAGCATCGTCAGCTCCTGGTTCGTGCGGGCGTTCCTCAAGGCGAGATCGAGTCGATGCGACGCATGTACGAAGGCGTGCGGCAATACGCGGATTCGCTTGACGATGATGAATACGCTCCGCTTTGGGACGACGCGGAGCTTCAGTTTGAATCGGGAAGTTTGCGGATTCTGCATACGCCGGGACACACCCCCGGCTCCTGTTCGTTTCTGCGCGAGGCAGATCGCACGATCATCGCGGGCGATTGTGTTTTGAAGCGGATCACTCCAAACCCGGTGCTCTCGCCTGACCCGTTAAATCCGGCAAAGCGGTTTCCGTCGTTGGGCGAGTATCTCGTTAGCCTGGCGCGGTTGCGTTCGTTTTCACCGACGCTTGTTTACGGTGGTCATGGAGATCCTGTCCATGATTTTGAAGAACTCTTCCACCGATATTATCGGGCGGTGCAGCAACGGCAGGGACAGGTAATCAGCTTCATTAATAAGGACGGTGTAACGGCGTGGGACGTCGCGCTGAAGATGTTTCCTGACGCAGACGACGTGCACCGGTTTTTGGCGGTTTCAGAGGCAGTTGCACACCTTGATTTGGCGCAGAGCGAAGGCAAGATTGCGGTTGAGCTGAAGGGGCCGGTTGAGGTTTACAAGGCCCTTAACGGTCGCTAGGCCGAGTACAGAGGGGAAAAATTTTTAGAAAGCAAATCTTCAAAAACAAACTGGAACCTCCGCCTCACGCCAGCGTGTGACACGCAAACTCTTCCGGAGGAATTCTGTAATGAAAGCCAAATACGTAGTCGGTCTTCTGACCGCTATCATTCTGAGTACTGCCGGCGTGGTTCTTGCCCAGGAACCTACGCCACCGCCAACACCACCCGAAGATTTGAACACCTTTTCGTTTTTCGTCGACGGCGGCGGCTTTCTCGGTGTCTATGGCGAGGACATCAATCGTGAAAACATGGGCCGCTATCGCCTTAGCGAGCCACGCGGCGTAGGCATCACTCAGGTCGTTCAGGACAGTCCGGCGGCGAAAGCAGGTTTGCGCAAAGACGACGTGATCCTGCGTCTTGACGGGGAAAATGTGACGAGCGTCCGCAAACTGAACCGCCTCGTTTCCGAGATCGCTCCGGACCACTCGGTACGCATCGCCATTAGTCGCAACGGCGCCGAACAGGAAATCAGCGCCACGATAGGCAAACGCAACAACTCGAGCACCGTTCGAGACCTGATGTCTCAGCAGCCGAAGGTCTGGAAATGGGAAGGACCACTTTTCGACAAAGACAATTTCCCGAACGCCAAGGAAAACGATCTGACATTCTTCTTCGGCAACAGCCGCCGCATCGGTGTCAGTACGGTTGAATTGACTAAACAGCTCGCCGACTATTTTGGTATCACGGGCGGCCGCGGCGTCTTAGTCACGTCCGTTTCCGAAGATGGACCAGCGGCGAAGGCGGGCCTTAAGGCAGGTGACGTTATTACCGCTGTAGACGGCGAAGCAATTGACTCGCCGGGCGACATCTCGAGTGTGATCAACCGCAAGAAAGAAGGCGACGTTACACTCACCGTCATTCGTAACAAGAGTCAGCAGACTTTTCGTGTGACTCCGCGGCAGGGCAGGCTGTCAGGCACGATCAGGGATGACATGGCGCGGTCGATCAAGGACTCGATCAGGGAGTCGATCAGGGATCAGGTCGGACGGCAGATCGTGATACCGCGGATCGAGTTTCCCGAAGTAAACATCTCGCTACCTCGTGTGCGCGTAAATCCCGGGCTGATCAGGATCTCGCGCCGCGTGTACGGGCCGATCTGAAGGCTCAGAGTTCCTCCGCTTGCACCCACGGCACGGGTTGTGTGATGATTCGGGATGATGAATGTCCGATTACATACAAGCCCTGATCTTTTGAGGAGTGCATAAAGAGTGAAAGCGGAATTAGAGAAGTTAATCGCTCTGCAGAAACTAGACACAACCATACGAAAACTGGAAAAAGAGCTGGAAGCGATTCCCCAAAGGCGCGCAGAGATCGAAAGAGAGTTCGATCAGCGCGCCTTTGAAATTAGGGCCCTGGAAAGTCGCCGTGATGAGGCAAAACACACCAGAGCCCGCTTGGAAAACGAAGTTGTCGAACAACGAGGCCGCGCTGAAAGAGCAGAACGAAATCTGATGTCGTCCAAAAAGCAGGACGAGTACACCGCTGCGATTCGCGAAGCTGATGCCGCGCGCAAACAGATCTCGACGCTCGAGACACAAATCCTCGAACAGATGGAAATCCTCGAAAACGCCGAAGCAGCCCTGAGCGAACGAGCCGATGAGATCGCCACACTCAACTCCGACCGAGAAGCAAGATTGAAAGCATCTGACGAAGAGACTCGCCGGCAGTCAGAGCAACTGGTCGCGGCACACAAAGAACGCGATCAGGTGTTTGCTAATCTTCCGAAGCCGTTAAGTGCGATGTATTCTCGGATCAGCGCGCGCATTCGCGACGGCGTGGCTGTGGCTGAAGCGCGGAATCGTTCGTGTACAGCATGTTTTATGTCGCTTCGGCCGCAAGTGATGGCGGAGATTCGACGCGGCGAGGACATCATCACTTGCGATAACTGCGGTAGGATTCTCTATTACGTCCCTTCGGATTCCCTCCAAACAGACGCTGTTGCGACCCAGCCTAACGTAGCCATTACTTAAATGCGCGTGCTTGTTACCGGAGGCGCCGGCTACATCGGCAGCGTGGTAACCGAACAACTCTTGTCCGACGGCAACCAGGTTGTCGTTTATGACAATCTGTCGAAAGGTCATCATGAGGCGGTGGTTGAGGGCGTTGAGCTTGTGCAAGCCGAACTCCTCGATGCCGACACGCTGAAACAAACCCTTCACGATCGACAAATCGAGGCTGTGATTCACATGGCTGCCTCATCGCTGGTGGGCGAATCGGTCGAACATCCCAACAAGTATTACCAAAACAACGTCATTGCCAGTTTGGTGTTGCTCGACGCGATGCTCGCTTGCGACGTGAAGCGGTTGGTCTTCTCGTCAACTGCCGCTACATACGGCGAGCCTGAGGCGCATCCGATCGAAGAGACTGCTCCCACTAACCCAACAAATCCATACGGCGAAGCAAAACTCGCGTTCGAACGTGCAATGCAGTGGTACGACCGCGCTTACGGTCTGCGATACGCGTCGTTGCGTTACTTCAA
>Ga0207675_100002711_pt1 | contig 17450 bp, 17 predicted proteins | sample KBSSwiS42_FD_184305 | JGI IMG/M metagenome (GOLD analysis project Ga0207675, IMG submission 184305) | Switchgrass rhizosphere microbial communities from Kellogg Biological Station, Michigan, USA - KBS Switchgrass S4-2 (SPAdes) (version 2) | ecosystem: Host-associated > Plants > Roots >... | reverse complement strand
CGCGGAGGACGCGCCGCGTCACCTTGAGGTCGCCATACGTTACGAGCAGGACAGGGTCGGCGGGCGCCGCGACAAAGAAAACCTTGATCCCGCCGATGATGAGCGCGAGTGTCCGTCGAACAAGGAGAACGACATGCACCGGACGATGATCGCCACGTCGACGATATTGCTTGCGCTCGCGACGCACGCCGCCGCGCAGGATTGGCCCACCCGGCCGATGACCCTGGTGGTTCCATTTTCGGCCGGCGGCGGCGTCGACGTGAGCGCCCGCATCCAGGCGCAGCGGATGGGCGAGCTGCTCGGCCAGACCATCATCGTGGAGAATGTCGGCGCGGCGGCCGGCATGGCCGGCGGCCAGCGCGTCGCCAAGGCGGCACCCGACGGCTACACCTTCCTGATCGGCAACACCGGCACCCACGCCTTCAACCAGAGCCTCTACAAAAAGCCGCTCTACAATGCCGCGACCGACTTCCAGCCGGTCGGGCTGGTGTCGGAATCGCCGCGCATCCTGGTCGCGCGCAAGGACCTGCCGGTGACCAATCTCAAGGAGCTCATCGCCTACATCAAGGCGAACGAAAGCAAGATGCAGTACGGCTCGGCCGGCGTTGGCTCCGGCACGCATCTGCCCTGCGCGCTGTTCAACCAGGCGATCGGAGCCAACGTCACGCACGTGCCCTATCGCGGCGAAGGCCCGGTGATGCAGGATCTGATCGGTGGCCGCATCGATTACATGTGCGCCACCATCCAGAGCGGTGCGGCGCAGTCCAGGGAGGGCACCGTCAGAGGGATCGCCGTGATGGCGGAGAAACGGGCGCCGATCATCCCCGACCTTGCCACGACCGGCGAGCAGGGCCTGCCCGGCGTCGAGGCGAGCGTATGGAACGCATTCTTCCTGCCGAAGGGAACGCCGGATCCGATCGTGCGCAAGCTCAACAAGGCGATGAGCGATACGGTCGACGATCCCACCATCCGCAAGCGGCTGGAGGAGCTGGGGCTCGAAATCGTGCCGCCCGACCACCGCTCGCCGGAATATCTCGCCAAATATCTGCCGCAGGAAATCGAGCGCTGGGCCAAGCCGATCCAGGCCGGCGGCATCAGCGCGGACTGAATCCCGATCATCCACGGGGCAACTGGAGATCAGGTCGCGCCAAGATTGCTACGACGCGGGCGTACGAGGAGTGCCGCTTGCGCCCGAACGAGAGGACAAGGACAATCGGCATCCGTTAAGAGACGCACAAAGCGTCCCAACCCCGCGGGAGGAAAGCTTGGTGAGGACCATTGTCGCGACGGCTACCGCCTTTTTTCTTATCTCTGCCGGCACCGCACAGGCGGAGGACTGGCCGACGCGAGCCATTACCATGGTGGTGCCCTATGCCGCCGGCGGCCCGGTCGACACGATCGGACGGATCCTTGCCGCGCGCCTGAGCGAAATTCTCGGTCAGCAGGTGGTGATCGAAAACGCCGGTGGCGCCGGGGGGATGACCGGCGCCGCGCGGGTCGCGAAGTCAGCGCCCGACGGCTACACCGTTCTGCTCTCGGGTAGCGCCGTTCTCGCCATCAACCAGACGCTCTACAAGAAGCCGCTCTACAACGCCGTCACCGACTTCGAGCATGTCGTGCTGTTTTCGGATTCCGCGCGTGTGCTGATCACGCGCAAGGACCTTCCGGCGAACACGCTGCCCGAATTCGTGGCCTATGCCAAAGCCAACCAGGGGAAGATGCAATACGGCTCCGCCGGGGTCGGCGCGGGAACGCATGTGTGCGCCGTCCTGCTCGACGTCGCCATGGGCACCAAGATTATTCATGTGCCCTACCGCGGCGCCGGGCCGGCGATGCAAGATTTGATCGGGGGCCGCATCGATTTCATTGCCGAACAGATCTCGACGGCGCTGCCCCAGATCCAAGGCAACGCGGTGAAGGCAATCGTCACGCTCGCGCTCGACCGCGCGCCCGGCATTGAAGATCTTCCGACCGCGCAGGAGATGGGCCTCTCCGGTCTCGACTGCGGCAGCTGGGGCTCGTTGTCTTTTCCCAAGGGCACGCCTGACGACATCGTGCGGCGCCTCGCCAAGGCTTCGAACGAAGCAGTGGAGACGCCGGCTGTCCGCGAGCGGTTCAAAAGCATCGGCGTGACCATCCCGGCGGCGGAGCGCAGAACCCCGGAATATCTGACCAAGTTCGTTCCAAGCGAGATCGAGCGATGGGCCGGCCCGATCAAGGCAAGCGGAGCGAACGCCGACTGAATGGCCGCACGCCCGGGACTTGTCCGGGATTTCAACGCTGACATTCACCGGCGGCTATCGCGAACCGACAGCGAACGACCGCTGAAACCGCAAGAAGCGCAGGAAGCGTTCGAACCGGAGGGTGAGGCAATGCTGACAAGGCTCATCGCCGCCGCGCTCGCTGTGGTCGTGCTGACGCCGCTTCATCCCCTCAATGCCCAGGATTGGCCGGCCCGCACCGTTACCATGGTCGTGCCCTTCCCCGCCGGCGGCCCGCTCGATGTGGTTGCGAGGATCCTGGCGCAGCCCATGGGCGAACTGCTCGGCCAGCAGATCATCATCGAGAATATCGGCGGCGCCGGCGGATCGACCGGCTCGAGCCGCGTCGCCAAGGCGGCACCCGACGGCTACGTTTTCCTCTACGGCAACAGCGGGACCCACGCCTACAGCCAATTGCTCACCAAGAAGCCGCCATATGACGCGGTCAACGACTTCGCGCCGGTCGCCGTATTCGTCGAGAATTCGAAGGTGCTGGTGACGCGCAAGGATCTCCCCGCCGACACGCTGGGCGAGTTCATCGCCTACGCCAAAGCCAACCAGGCACGGATGCAATACGGATCGGCCGGCGGAGGCTCCGCCACGCATGTGAGCTGTGTCCTGCTCAACGTCGCGATCGGCGTCGATGTCACCCATGTTCCCTATCGCGGAACGGGACCGGCCATGCAGGATCTCATGGGCGGTCGCATCGACTACATCTGTGACGTGATCTCGACTGCGCTCCCGCTCATTCGCAACAAGGCCGTGAAGGCCATCGCGCTGCTCTCGCCCCAGCGCAGCAGCGTTCTGCCGGACCTCGCGACCGCCCAGGAGCAAGGCCTCGCCGGTTTCGACGCCGATGGCTGGAACGCTTTCTTCCTGCCCCGCGGTACGCCCGAGCCGATCGTGCGCCGCCTCGCCAAGGTCACAAGCGACACGCTCGACCTGGCGTGGGTGCGCGAACGCCTGGAGGGCCTGGGACTGAACATCACGCCGCCGGAACGCCGCACGCCGGAATATCTCGCCAAGCTGATCCCGAGCGAACTCGTAAAATGGGCGGACGCGGTCAAGGCGAGCGGGGCCGCAGCCTCCGATTGATGCTCCATCCGCGCCTCCTTAGCCACCCGCTCACGCCTGCAATCAGGGACAACATTGACGATGGCAAAGGCGACAGCATTGGCGCTCGCAACCATGATGACGCTCACGGCGGCGGCCGCCGCGCAGGAGTGGCCGACCCGTCCGGTGACCATGGTCGTACCGTTCACCGCCGGCGGTCCGGTCGATGTCGCGGCACGCCTCATTGCCCCACGCGTGAGTGAAAGCCTCGGGCAGCAGATCGTGGTGGAAAACATGGGCGGCGCGGGCGGCATGACCGGCTCGAACCGCGTGGCCAAGGCCGCGCCCGATGGCTATCTGCTCGTGCTCGGCAACGGCGGCACCCATGCCTACAACCAGTCGCTCTACAAGAAGCCGCTGTACAATTCCGAGAGCGACTTCGCGCCCGTCGGCGTCGTGGTGGAAAACACCAAAGTGCTCATCGTGCGCAATGACTTTCCCGCCAACTCGTTGCCCGAGTTTGTCGCCTATGTGAAAGCCAATCAGGACAAGCTGCAATACGGTTCGGCAGGGGCCGGATCCGCCACGCATATCGCCTGCCTGTTGCTCAACTATCGCATGCGCACGAATGTCACCCATGTTCCCTACCGCGGCGCCGGGCCGGCGCTGCAGGATCTGATCGCGGGCCGGATCGACTTCATGTGCGAGGTGATCTCGACTGGGCTGCCACCGATCCAGAGCAAGCTGGTGAAACCCATTGCCCTCCTCTCGACGCGCCGCGCGTCGGTGCTGCCGCAACTGCCCACGGCGCTCGAGCAGGGCCTTCCCGACGTCGATGCCGACGGCTGGAACGCCTTCTTCTTCCCGAAGGGAACGCCCGACCCGATCGTCCGCCGGCTCAATGCCGCCACCAGCAAGGCACTGGACAACCCGGCGCTCAGCGTTCGCATGGAAGAATTGGGGCTGACCGTGCCACCGGCCGACCGACGCACGCCTGAGCACCTCGGCGAGCTGGTCCGGATGGAGATCGGGAAATGGGCGCCCCCGATCAAGGCGAGCGGCTTCAGCGCGGACTGACTATGAGCGCGTCAGGCACGGTGCCGCAGCACGATGAGCGCGCTGTCGTCGTAATTGCGCCGTTCGATCTCATCGAATCCTTCGGGCGTGGTGAAACTGGGCTTGGCGGCCTCTTCCACGACGACCAGCGCGCCGGGCGCCAGCCATCCACCCGTTCGTGCCGAGGCGAGAGCGTGTTCGGCAAGGCCGCGGCCGTAAGGCGGATCGAGGAAAGCCACGGAGAACGGCTCGATCGGATGCGCCGCCCCGAGCTTGGTGGCATCGCGCCGAAAGATGCGGGTGGTGCCGCCCAACCCCAAGGTCGCCACGTTCTCGCGCAGCAGCGCTCTGGCCTCCGCTCCCTCGTCGATGAACAGAGCAAATGCCGCGCCGCGGGACAGCGCCTCGAGCCCGAGCGCGCCCGTCCCGGCAAAGAGATCGAGCACGCGCGCATCCGTGATGGGATCGCCGTAGGCATGGACGAGAATGTTGAACAGCGATTCCCGCAGCCGATCGGCGGTCGGCCTGATCGCCTGCGACGCCGGGGCCGCGAGCAGGCGCCCGCGCAAACGCCCGCCCACGATGCGCATCAGCGCCTCTTGCCCGGCGGGGACCGGCGGCCGCGCGCCTTTTTCTCCCGACGCGCAAGTTCCGGCTGACCGAAACGCTCTGCATCGCGCTGGCGCTTCTTGCGCGTACGCGGCGGACGCTTGCGCTCGCCTGCATCCGGAGGCGCGGGGCGGACCCGGGCATCGGGGGACGCCGGCGCGGAACGCCCCACCCGTCTGCGCGGATCGCCTTGGGCGCCCGTCGCGGGGTGACGGTGCGGGGCAGAGACCGCGTCCGCCTCCCGCTCAATCCTGTCGCGCTCGATCCTGGGCCCGGAGAAATCTGCACCGGCCAAAGCCGCGATCCGGTCGCCGAGCTGATCACGCAAGGTCCGCGTTTTCACCTCTTCGATTGCGCCTTCAGACAGGTCGCCGAGCCGGAACGGTCCGAACGAAACCCGGATCAGGCGGTTCACCGCCAGCCCGAGATGACCGAGCACGTTCTTCACCTCGCGATTCTTGCCTTCCCGGATTGCGAAGGTGAGCCAGACGTTGCTGCCCTGCGCGCGGTCGACGGTGGCCTCGATCTCACCATATCGCACGCCATCGATGGTGATGCCGCGTCGCAACGCATCCAGCTGCGCCTGCGCCACGCTGCCGTGGGCGCGCACGCGATAGCGCCGCAGCCATCCGGTCGCCGGCAGTTCGAGCGCGCGGGCAAGACCACCATCGTTCGTGAGCAATAAAAGACCCTCGGTGTTGAGGTCGAGGCGGCCCACGCTGATGAGACGCGGCAGCTCCTTCGGCAGCACGCTGAAGATGGTCGGACGCCCGCCGGGGTCGGCGTGCGTCGTCAACAGGCCGCGTTGCTTGTGATAGAGAAAGAGCCGCGTGCGCTCGCGCGTGGGCAGCGGCTGACCATCGACTTCGATGCGGTCGCGAGCCCCGACGTTGAGCGCGGGCGACGCGACCAGCTTGCCGTTGACTGCAACGCGCCCGGCCGCGATCCAGGCCTCCGCCTCGCGGCGCGAGGCAAGGCCGGCCCGCGCGATCACCTTGGCGATGCGCTCGCCGGCTGGCGGATGCTCGTTTTGCTTGTCCATGTGCCCTATCGTTAGGCTCGTCGCTCAAGACGCCGCGTGATAGCAAAGTTATGGATGCGTGTCCCGAAACGCGGCGGTTCGCCGAGCCCACGCGGCGGACCCTGACCTGACCGAGACTATGCCGACGCATACTTTCATGGAACTTGCGCTCGACGAGGCGTACGCGGCGGCCGATGCCGGCGAAGTGCCGATCGGCTGCGTGATCGTGTGCGATGGCGATTTGATCGCGCAGGCCGGCAACCGGACGCTTGCGGAGCGCGACCCCACCGCGCATGCGGAGATGGTCGCGATCCGGCGGGCGGCGGAGGCGCTCGGGAGCGAGCGGCTGGTCGACTGCGACCTCTACGTGACGCTCGAGCCCTGCACCATGTGCGCGGCAGCGATCTCGTTCGCCCGCATCCGGCGGCTCTATTACGGCGCCGCCGATCCCAAAGGCGGCGCGGTCGAAAGCGGCGTGCGCTATTTCTCGGCCGCCACTTGCTTGCACCGGCCGGAGGTCTACGGCGGCATCGGCGAGACCGAGGCTGCGGCGCTGCTGCGCCAATTTTTTGCCGCGCGCCGCTGAGCGTGAGATGCGGGTGAGTTGCGCCCGTCCGAATCGCGCGGGATCATGCTCTCCTATCGGCCAAATGCCCGAACCGAGGAGGAACCCATGAAGAAACTGTGCGCGCTCGCCGTTGCCTGCATCGCGATTGTCCAAGCCGCGGAGGGGGTCGCCCAGGAGCAGCAATCGTTCAAGACCGTCATCGGGAAGAGCTACGAGATCAAGAACGTAACCTTCGCGCGCGGAGAAGCGACCGACAATCGCGAAATCTTCGTGGTGACGTTGCAGAAGGACAAGTCGGTGGCGGTCTGCTATTTCGCCGCCGCCAATTGGATCAATCTCAGCCCCGCCGCGCTCGAGGATTCCAAGCGCTGCGACGTGCGCTAACCAGCCCTTAGTTCGGTGCTAGCGGTCCAGCAGCGCACTCAACTTGTCCCTGACTTCCGCCTTGACCGGTTCGGCCGCCCGCAGGATTGCGCTCGCCTGCAGGAAATCGAGCGCGCGGAACGAACCGACCTTGGGCCGCACGATCAGGTCGGGTGCGCCGTGCTTGATCTTCTCGGCCGTGATGGCATTGCCCATGACGAGCACCGTCGTGAGCAGGCACTCCCACGGATTGGGGATGTCGCGGCGCTCGGCTGGCTCGCCGGAAATGTCCACCGCGACGACGATGTCGGCAAGCGCACCCAAGTGGTCGAATGGGAGCGGATTGGTCGCGCCGCCGTCGATCAGAATCCGGTCGTTCACGATGACCGGCCGCATGACTGTCGGCAGCGCGATCGAGGCGGCCAGCGCCGGCCTGAGCGCGCCCGATGAGAACACCGCCTGCTGCCGCCGATAGAGATCGGTGGCGACGATGGTCAGCGGAATTTCGAGCTCTTCGAAATCATCCGGGACGTCGTCGGGCATGAACTGCCGGCAGAATTTTTCCGCATCGACCAAGGTGGCGCTGCCAAAGCCAATGCTGAACAGATCGGCGAACGTGCCCGCGCGCGTGGCGATGAGCCGGCGGAACACGTCCGCGCGGTTGTGGGCGAGCCTGATGACAAAGCGCCGGATCCGCTTGCCTGACATCCCGGCGGCATAGGCGGCGCCGATCAACGAGCCGATTGACGTTCCGGCGATGGCGACCGGCTTCCTGCCCATATCGTCGAGCGCTTCGAGCACTGCGATATGGGCGAGCCCACGGGCTCCGCCCCCGCCAAGCGCGAGCGCAAAGGTCTTCTCGCGCGCAAGGTTCTTGGTCATCGTGCGCCCGCCTCGCGTGCAAAATCCCAGGCCGTGGCGGCGAGCGGGCGCACCAGCGGCGCCATGTTGGCGGCAGTCTCGCTGGCGGCGGTGCCGTCGCGCGCACGACCGGCGATGCCCTGCAAGATCGCCGCCAGTCGGAAGAAATTGTAGGCGAGATAGACCGCCAGATGCGGCCGCGGATCGAGGCCGGTACGCGCCACGTAGGTGTCCACATAGTCTGCCCGCGCCGGAATCCCGAGGCGGCCAAGATCATGCCCGAGCAACGTGCCGACACCGGCGCCGGTTTCAGACGGCGGCATGTGCCACTGCATCAGGTGATACGCGAGGTCGGCGAGCGGATCGCCCAACGTCGACAGTTCCCAGTCGAGCACCGCGAGGATGTCGGGCCCGTGCGACGACAGGATGATGTTGTCGAGCCGGTAGTCGCCGTGCACGAGCCGCACCGGCGCCGGCGGAGGCAGATGCGCCGGAAGCCAAGCCATCAGCCGCTCCATCTCGTCGATCTTTTCGATCTCGGAGGCACGGTACTGCTTCGACCAGCGCTCGACCTGACGCCCGACATAATTCTCGCCCCGGCCGAAATCCGCCAGACCGAGCGCCGCCGGATCCAGAGCATGGAGCCGCGCGAGCGTGGCATTCATCGCGTCATAGACCGCCGCGCGCTCGCCCGCCTCGGCATCGGGTATGTGCGGCTCCCAGATCACGCGACCGTCGACATGGCTCATCACATAAAACGGCGTGCCGACGATGCCGGCCTCATCGCAGAAGAGCACCGGCGTGGGGACGGGAAAGCCCTGGGCATGGAGCGCGCTGATGACCCGGAACTCGCGGTCGACCGCATGCGCGGACGGCAACAGCTTGCCCGGCGGCTTGCGGCGCAGCACGAAGCGACGCGCGGGCGTCTCCAGCAGATAGGTGGGATTCGATTGCCCGCCCTTGAACTGCCGCACCCGCAAGGGACCTTTGAAATCCGGCAGTCGTGAAGCCAGCAATGTTTCGAGCCGCGCGGCATCGATTGCCAGCGCGCCGGCAACGTCCTTCGTTCCCGCAAAGGTGGCCTGACGGTCGATCGGCATCACTCGATATACACTCGCGATGCCGTCCCTACGCAAGCGGGAACGCTTGAGGACGAGCGCGAGCGGTACCGATCTACGCCGCCCTGAAAAACGCGATCAGCGCTTCGGCTGTCGCCTGTGGCGCCTCTTCGGCGAGGTAATGCCCGCTGTCGATGGGAAAACCTTGCACGTCGACGGCCCATTCGCGCCAAGTCGCGAGCGGATCGTCGGTCTCGGCTGGGATGCCGCCGGCACCGCCCCAGATCGCCAGCATCGGACAGGTGATTTTCTTGGCCGCGGCGCGCGACTCCTCGTCGTGGGTGAGATCGGTGGTGCGACCGGCGCGGTAGTCCTCGCAAGTGGCGTGAATGCGGACGGGGTCGTTGAAGAACGCATGGTAATGCGCAAGCGCGCGCGGGTCGAATGCCGAGAGGCTCTTGATCTTGGTTCCTGCCGCCGCGCGTGCATCGAAAAAGAACAAAGGATCCTTGCCGATCATGGTCTCTGGAAACGGAGCCGGCAGCGCCAGGAACATCCAGTGCCAGGCACGGTTGGCGAGCCGGGCGTCCATGCGGCGCCACATCGCCCAGGTCGGCACGATGTCGAGGGTGGCGAGCCTGGCGAGTCGTCCGGGGTGATCGAGCGCGAGCCGATAGGCAACGCGGCCGCCGCGATCGTGGCCGGCGAGGCGGAAATGCACGTGGCCCAGCGCCTCCATCACCTCGATCATGGCGTTCGCCATGGCGCGCTTGGTGTAGGGCGCATGCGCCGCGTCGCTGGCGGGCGCGGCGGACCAGCCGTAGCCGGGCAAATCCGGCATGATCAGGCTGAAATGCCGCGCCAGAGCCGGCGCCACGCGGTGCCACATGACATTGGTCTGCGGATAGCCGTGGAGCAGAAGGAGCGGCGGCCCCTCCCCTCCGGTGCGCGCGAAGATGCGTCCAGCGGTGGTGTCGACCCACTTGGAGGCGAAGCCTGGAAAGAGGTCGGCAAGATCGGGCATGACCTAGCCCTCGCGCTCCCGCTCCACTGCCCGGAACCCGATATCGCGGCGGCAGAACCCGTCGGCCCAGCGGATGCGATCGACCGCCTGGTACGCCCGCGCCTGCGCCTGCGCGACTGTCTTGCCGAGCGCTGAGACGTTGAGCACGCGACCGCCGTTCGCGAGAACGCGCCCGCCATCGGCTTTGGTGCCGGCGTGAAAGATCTCGACGCCTTCGACCTCGGCGGCGGCATCGAGCCCCTCGATGACCGTTCCCTTGGTCGTGGGACCGGGATACCCCTTGGCCGCCATCACCACGGTCAGCGCGGCGTCGGGGTACCAACGCAGATCGAAGTTCTTCAGCATGCCGTCACAACAGGCGAGCAGCGCCGGCACCAAATCCGACATCAGGCGCAGCATCAGCACCTGACATTCCGGGTCGCCGAAACGCACGTTGTATTCGATCAGCTTCGGCCCGTCGGCGGTGATCATCAGCCCGGCAAAGAGCACGCCCTTGTAGGGTGCGCCCATCGCCTTCATGGCACGCACGGTGGGAAGCACGATCTCGTCCATGGCACGCCGTGAGACCTCGGGCGTCATCACCGGGGCGGGCGAATAGGCGCCCATGCCGCCGGTGTTCGGACCTTCATCCCCATCGAACACGCGCTTGTGGTCTTGGGCCGAGGCGAACGCAATAGCGGTCTCGCCGTCGCAGAGCGCGAAAAAGGAGGCTTCCTCCCCGCGAAGAAATTCTTCCACGACCACGTCGGCGCCGGCCTCGCCCAGTCCGCCGCCGAACATCATGTCGATCGCGGCTTCCGCTTCCGCGATGCTGGTTGCGACAACCACGCCTTTGCCGGCGGCAAGCCCGTCGGCCTTGACCACGATCGGCGTGCCTTGCGCGCGCACATAGCGCTTGGCCGCCTCGGCTGCGGTGAAGCGTTCATAGGCCGCGGTTGGAATGTCGTTCGCCTTGCAAAGATCTTTGGTGAAGCCCTTGGAGCCTTCGAGTTGCGCCGCCGCCCGGCTGGGCCCGAAAGCCTTGATGCCGGCGGCGGTGAGATCGTCCACGATGCCGGCGCAGAGCGGCGCCTCGGGTCCGACCACCACTAGGTCGATTTTTTCCGCCCGGCAGAACGCGATCACCGCGCCGTGGTCGGCGGCATCGAGCGCCACCACCTCGCATTCGCGCGCGATACCGGCATTGCCCGGCGCGCAGACGAGCCGTCGCACGAGCGGGCTCGACGCCATTTTCCAGGCCAGCGCATGCTCACGCCCGCCCGAGCCAAGGAGGAGAATGTTCATGGATGCGCTACCGGACCGCAGGCAAGACTGGCGGCGGGTGGTGTAGCATGACGGCAAGCTCCTGCAAGGGAGCAGGTTCCCTGCGGAATCATGATCGAGTGCGGGACGCGGAGGAAGCGGTGACGACCAATTTGATACGCATCGCGGTCCTGCTTTTTGCGGCGCTGTCGGGTGCCGTGGCGCAGGCGCAAGCCCCCTTTCCGTCCCGGCCGATCAGGATCCTGGTGACGATCCCGCCGGGCGGCGCCCCGGACATATCCGCGCGGCTGCTCGCCCATTACATGCAGGAAACGCTGGGGTGGTCGGTCGTGATCGAAAACCGACCCGGGGCCAACGGCAACATTGCCTCCGAGGCGGTCGCGAAATCCGCCCCCGACGGATATACGCTCCTCCTGCATGCCGACAGCGGGATCACGATCAATCCGCATGTCTATTCCAAGCTGAGCTTCGACCCTCTCAATGACCTTTTGCCGGTCACGAGCGTCGCAACCAACCAGTTCATGCTGTCGGTCAATCCGGAGCTGCCGGTCAAGACGTTCCAGGGGTTCATCGAATACGCGCGCAACACCAAACCGCCGCTGCCCTATGCGTCAGGCGGGAACGGCAGCCAGCACCAGCTCTGCATGGAGTTGCTCAAGCAGCGGGCGGGCATCGACCTTCTGCATGTTCCTTTCAGAGGCGCCGCACCGGCGACCACGGCCACGGTCGCAGGGGACACGAAGGTGCTGTTCTCGGGGTCCGCGAGTGCCTCGCTGATCCAAGGCGGCCAGTTACGCGCGCTCGCGACCAGCGGGAAGAGTCGCTCCAAGCGCTTCCCCGACCTGCCGACCATCGGTGAGTTCTATCCCGGATATGCGATCGACATCTGGCTCGGCTTGTTCGCTCCGGCGGGCACGCCGGAACCGATCGTGACCATGCTGCGCACCGAAATACAAAAGATCCTGGCGCGCGCAGACTTCGCGGAGAAGCTCAACGTGTCGGGCAGCCTCGAGCCCCTGATCCTGCCGCCCGCGGAGTTCGCGCAGCTCATTCGCAGCGACTACGAAAAGTACGGCAAGTTGATCAAGGACATCGGCATCAAGCTCGACTAGCAGCCGCGCAGCATCGGGATTGGGCGGCGTTGGCCGTTTGCCAACGAAGCGCGCCCACAACCGTCCTATCCGATCCCGCGCAGCGCCTGCGCATCAGCACCGCGCCCTTCGGGCTGCCGTCGATCCATGCTAGGAGTGCCGCACGCAGCTGGAGGAAAACGCAGACATGGATATCAAACCGCTGGGCGCCACGCCTTCACGCCGCATGGGCGCCGACTCGTTCACCGGCACCGTCTGGCAGGAGCCCATCATCGAGGCACCGGCGCCGGCGCGGATCAGAGGCGCGTGGGTACGATTCGAGCCGAAAGCACGCACGGCATGGCACACCCATCCGCTGGGCCAAACCCTGCACGTGGTCTCCGGCGTGGGCCGGGTTCAACTGTGGGGCGGCCCGCTGCGCGAAATCCGCGCTGGCGACACGGTCTGGATCGCGCCTGGAGAAAAGCATTGGCATGGCGCCGGTCCCGACACCAATATGGTGCACATTGCCCTGCAAGAGGCTCTCGACGGCACGCATGTCGCGTGGCTGGAGCACGTCACCGATGAGCAATACAACGCCAAGCTCGGCGGCTAGCTTTTCGCAAGCAGCAGCGCTCATGGCGTCTGCGCGCCGGCGGGATCGGCCCTTGGGTTGACGCAGCCCGCGGATGGTGATTCACGGGGTCGCAATGAACGAGCAAGCGCGCCTCAACGTTCCGGAATGGACCGTCTCCGAGCTCTCGGCGGCGCTCAAGAAGACCGTCGAGGACGCGTTCGGCTTTGTGCGCGTCCGCGGCGAAATTTCCGGATACCGCGGACCGCACTCCTCCGGACACTGTTATTTTGCGTTGAAAGATGCAGGCGCCAAGATTGAGGCGGTGATCTGGAAGACCGCTTTCGGACGCATGCGTCTCAAGCCCGAGGAAGGGCTCGAAGTCTTCGTTACCGGGCGACTGACGACCTATCCCGGACAGTCGAAATACCAGATCGTTATCGAGACACTGGAGCCTGCCGGGCTCGGTGCATTGATGGCGCTGGTCGAGGAGCGCAAGAAGAAACTCGCCGCCGAAGGCTTGTTCGACGCAGCGCGAAAGCAGCAGTTGCCGTTCCTGCCGGAACTGATCGGCGTCATCACCTCGCCGACCGGCGCCGTCATCCGCGACATCTTGCATCGGCTTGCCGACCGCTTCCCCCGCCACGTGCTGGTGTGGCCGGTACGCGTGCAGGGCGAAGGCTCCGCCGAGGAGGTGGCCGCCGCTATCAAGGGCTTCAACGCGCTTCCCGTGGACGGACCGATCCGCAGGCCAAACTTGCTCATCGTTGCGCGCGGCGGCGGCTCGCTCGAGGATTTGTGGTCGTTCAACGACGAAATCGTCGTACGCGCCGCGGCCGCGAGCATGATCCCGCTGATCGCCGCGGTCGGCCATGAGACCGACGTCACGCTGATCGACTTTGCCGCCGACGTGCGCGCGCCGACGCCGACCGCGGCCGCCGAGCGGGCAGTGCCGGTGCGCGCGGAGTTGCTGGTGCGCGTCGACGGCCTGGGGCAGCGCTCGCTCGCCCGTTGGTATCGGTGCCAGGAAGCCCGGCGCACGGAGCTGCGCGCGGCGATGCGGGCCCTGCCCACGGCCGAGGCATTGCTTGCGCTGCCGCGCCAACGGCTCGATCAGGCCAGTTCGCGCCTGCCCCGCGCCCTCATCGCCAACGCGCAAATTCATCACCGGCAATTCTCACGGGTGGCCGTCCGGCTTGGTCCGCAGATCCTGAGCGCACGCATGGCCCGCTGCTGCGAACTGGTCGCGGCGCTGATGCAGCGGGCGGAACGGGCGGAGAGCGTCGCGCGCCTGCGGCGGCGCGAACGGCTGGCGACCGCGACCGTCCGCCTGTCGGCGGGTTTGCGGGCAAACGCCGACGTCCATCGCAATCGCATCGACCGGCAACGCGAGCGCGTCGCCGCGCTTGCCGAACGCAGCGAGCGTGCGGCACGGCTCTTGCTCCGACACCGCGTGACGTCGCTTGAGCGCTGCGGGCAATTGCTGACCGCCCTCTCCCATCGCGGCGTGCTTGCGCGCGGCTTCGCGCTGGTGCGCGACCTCGAAGGTCATCCGCTGCGGCAGGCGGCCCAGGTGAGCGCGGGCATGCGGCTCGACGTCGAATTTTCCGACGGCCACGTGCGCGCATATGCGGAAGGGTCAGACGCCACCCCCCCCGGCAAATCCGAACCCGTGCTGGCAATCAAGCCGCGCGGTCGGCGTGGCGGCGGCGATTCGGGTCAGGGGAGCCTCTTCGGCAATTAGCGTCAATGCGCTTCGCCTGGGTCTGCCGCGACCGTCAGCTTTCGCCCCAGACCTCCCGTGCGGCATCGACCACCAGCCGAAGTTTCGCCTCCTGCGCCGCCGGCGGGATCGGATTGCCCTCCTCCGAGCTGGCAAACCCACATTGAGGACTCAATGCCAGCCGATCGAGATCGACATGGCGGCCCGCCTCCTCGATGCGCCGCTTGAGCGCGGCCTTGTCCTCCACCGTCGCCGCCTTGGTCGACACCAGTCCGAGCGCGATGGTCTTTCCCTTCGGCACCAGGCGCAGCGGCGAGAAATCGCCGGCCCGCGGCGAGTCGTATTCCAGGAAAAAGAAATCGATGTCGAGGGCGTTGAACAGCTTGTCCGCGACCAGGTCGTAGCTGCCCTCGGCGTGCCAATGCCCGCCGCGATTGCCGCGGCAAAGGTGCATGCCGATTCGGATACCATCGGCGCCGCGCAGAACGCGGTTGGTGACGTCGATGTAGCGGTCGATCAGCAAGCGCCAGTCATCGCCGCGTGCGGCGAGCGTCGCCTGCACGGCCGGATCACCGAACTTGGCGAACGCCGTCTCATCGATCTGCACATAAGTGCAACCGGCGGCGGCCAGCGCGGCAAGCTCGTCGTGATAGGCTTTGACGGTGTCGTTCCAGAATTCATCGACATCGCGGTAGGCGTGGGCGGTCACGGCCTTGTCGCCGCCGCGAAAATGCAGCGCGCAGGGGCCGGGAATCGTGATCTTGGGCACCGCGCTGGTCAACGATTTGAGCAATTCGAAATCATCGACGTGGATCGGGCGTGTCCATCGCAGCTTGCTCCTGATGACGGCAGCGGGCTGCGAGACGCGGCCTCCGGACCCATCGCCGGCATCGCTCATCACCGCGTCGGGCGCGACATCGCCGAGCTGGGCGTAGAAATAGCTGTGATAGGAGCGCCGCCTGAATTCGCCGTCGGTTGCAAGCTTGAACCCGAGCCGCCCCTGAAGTGCCACGGCTTCCTCGATCGCGCGGTTCTCGGCGGCGGCGAGCTCTTGCTGGTCGACCTCACCGCGGTTGAATTTTTGGCGCAGCGCCAGTAGTCCGGCCGGACGCAGCAGGCTGCCGATATGCTCGGCGCGGAACGGGGGATGGGTGCCCATGGGCCCGATCTAGCAGTCGCCCCCAACAATCACAATCCGGTGGGTTACATGCGTCGGGCCGAGCCACTATGTTGTGTGCCGTCGCGCGTCAAGCGATGGACGCAGTCCGCCGACCGGCTGTGTGGAGACAGGATGTGCTGAACCGATCCGATCGCGCTTCCCCCATGGCGGGTGAGGCCGAGGTCAAATATCTCGATGGTGACTTCCGCGTGGTGCGGCCCGGCGCATTCGTACGCTGCGCGGTGACCGGCGTGCCGATCCCGCTGGAGGAGCTGAAATATTGGAGCGTGGATCTGCAGGAGCCCTATGCCAATCCGGAAGCCGTCCTGCAGCGGCACTTCCCGGACGCCCGGGCACGCCGGACTTAGAGCGAAGCCCCCTCAGATATTTGTTTGGTTGCATAACCGATCCGAAGGTCTGCAAATTTTCGGGGTCGTGCCGGGGAGCTCATTCTTTTTCGCTGTGCACCCGCTCGCTCCCTTCACTCTTGGCCCGCGCCGCTGCGATCCCTTCCAACACCAATGATTTGAACGCCTGCTCGTTTTCAAAGACGAGCGTCACCGCCAACGCATGAGCGTGCGCGGCGAGGTGCGCCAGCCGGTCATCGCCGGTCAGGCGAACGAGATCTTTCTCGGTCGTCACCAGGGCAAGACCCTTGTGGTCGGCCTCGTCGCATAGCGCCAATGCCTCGCCCGGCGTGTAGCGGTGATGGTCGGGAAAGCTCCGCGTTGCGCCAACCGCGATCCCCGCTTCGGCCAGGGTCGCGAAAAACTTCTGCGGATCCGCGATGCCGGCAAATGCCAGCACGCGCCCGCCCGCCAGCGTCGCGCTCAAGCCGGCGTCAGGGCGCAGGCGGGCGTGCAAGACCGGCAGGCCGCGCGCGCGCGCGTCCGCGATCACGCCTGCGGCCCCCGCCGACGTTCCGATCACCACCAACGCATGGGCACGCGCAAGTTGACCCCGGGCCGGCGCCCGCAGCGGACCTGCGGGGATGATCCGGCCATTGCCGACGCCGCGCCGGGCATCGACGACGAGCAGCGAAAGGTCCTTGGCAAGGGAAGGATTCTGAAAGCCGTCATCCATGACGATGACGCTCGCCCCGGCGGCGACCGCCATGCGAGCGCCTTCGATGCGGTCCCGCGCGACGACGGTCGGCGCCACGCGCGCCAGCAAAAGCGGCTCGTCGCCCACGTCGAGCGCGCGATGCCGCGCAGGATCGACCCGCAGCGGACCCGCCAGACGCCCGCCATATCCGCGGCTCAAGAATATCGGCCGCTCACCCGCATGCGCGAGCAGCCGCGCGACCGCCAATGCGGTTGGCGTCTTACCGCCGCCGCCAACCGTCAAGTTGCCAGCGCAGACCACGGGCACCCCGGCACGCCGGCCGGGCGCCCCGATACGCCGGCCCGCCACCGCGCCGTAGACCATCGCCAGCGGCGCCAGCAAAGAGGAAGCAATGCCGGCCTCGCCCCACCAGAATGAAGGCTCACGCATCGCTTGCTCGGCGCTCCAGCCGAATCTGCATGAGATAGGGTTCGAGTGCAGCCAGCGTGCGTTCGAGCCCGCCCCCGAGCGCGGCCACCGTCTCACGCGCGGCCTTGGCCACGGTCTTGCGCTGCTCGACGTCCTTGAGCCAGTCGCCGACCCGCTCGGCAAACGTATCCGCGTCCGCGATCTCTTGCGCGCCGTGCGACCTGCCCAGCGCGGCATAGATTTCAGCGAAGTTCCAGACGTTGGGTCCATGCAGAATGGCCGCGCCCAGCTTGATCGGCTCGATCGGATTCTGG
>Ga0207675_100002710_pt1 | contig 17451 bp, 6 predicted proteins | sample KBSSwiS42_FD_184305 | JGI IMG/M metagenome (GOLD analysis project Ga0207675, IMG submission 184305) | Switchgrass rhizosphere microbial communities from Kellogg Biological Station, Michigan, USA - KBS Switchgrass S4-2 (SPAdes) (version 2) | ecosystem: Host-associated > Plants > Roots >... | reverse complement strand
GGCGGGTGCGGGTGCGGGCGCGGATTGCGCCGGTGCCTGTGTCATTAAGCGAGGCCTCGGCAGCTCTTCACGCGGAGGGGACACTTTGACGTTCGCCTTGGCCAAGCGTGCCGACAAACCACCAATAATCTGGTTGTCCACCTGCATGGACATCGATGCCACAACATCATTCATCCTTTGCAGCTTCGCGAGGCCGCGAGGCCGCACAAACTCGGCCGAAGCCACCCGGATCTCCCTCGGCCGCAGGACGAACAGGTCCCCCTGTTCGCCGCCCCCTCCTTCGAGCTTTAAACTGTATCCCTTCGGAAGGGGAGCGACCACAAGGCGGGCGGTAATGTCGCGTTCGAATGGATTTCCGACCAAGAAGCGGAACGGCCGACAACAGTCCGCCGTGAGATCGACGAAATTGGTCTGCGCGGTGTTGTTGCTCTGATTTACGTCCGCGGAAAGTTCGACGTCGACTTTGACGCAAAAGTGCTGGAAAGCGCTGATCGGCATCGGCCAGATACCGCCATTGTTCTCGGCAGGATTTGTCAAATCCCATTGAGCCGGAACCGCCATTAGATCGCTTCCTGATGCATCGCCCGCTGCGGCCAAACTTACTGTTGGTGCGGCGATCTCCTTGAAGCCCGCAGCCGTGAGACCTATGAAATAGGGAGCATACTTGAACCTCACCGTCGCCCCATTGGCCGCAGCATTCCCGACGTTGCGGATTCGGGCCCGCAAACGATTCATAGCGCCTGGCTTCGCGTTGACCACGTTGTTTCCGTTGTCGACGACAAAAATATCCGGCGACTGCCATGTTGGTCCGTGCCCCGTCACGGAGCCCCAAGGGGTAATGGCAAGATCAGGACCTGCCGGATCGCTGTTCACGGAGAAGAACACATCTTGATCGCCACGCGACGTCGGCGAGGCCGGCGAGCATGGACGTGGGGCGCCGCCCGGAGGCGTGCATCGATTTCGGGTATCGGTCCATGCTGCATAAAAGTTCGACCCTGCAGCGACCAAACTGATGTAATCGCCCATATATACTTTGTTGAGCAGGGGATCGTAACCCGAACTCGGCGTGAACTTGATCGTCGAACGGGGCTGATTAAACCAAGTCAGCCCCCCATCGGTGGACCCAGCATCGTAGACACGGATATCGTTGTTCTCCGGGTCTTCGCGCCGGCTGTAAAATATTACTCGGATGTGTCCGGTCACAGGGGACACGGCGATTGAGGGCATCCAATTGTCGTTCTGCGTTGTGTCTCCGTTGAGCGTCACCGCCGGTCCATTGCTGATGCTTCGCGGCGTGTCCCACGTTTTGCCGCCGTCAATGGAGCGAGTGAAAAATATCTCGGAGCGCGAGGTTAGCTGAGGAGCCGCGGATGCCGGACAAGGCGGCGTCGCCTGAAATACGACATAGATATTTCCGCGCGTTGGACTCCCAGTCGGTGTTTGGTCGATGGCGATGTATGGGAACCCGCGGGTGCGGATATTGATGTCCTTGCTGATCATCCGGCCGACCGTCGATGTGACGCTCGCGATGGTCTTGCTAGAGTTGGAGACGCCAGTATCTGGGTTATGGAAATGGTCACCGCCGTCTGTCGATCGGACAATTTGAATGGTTTGCGGCGCCGCGAGCGTCCCGGGCGTGAAGACACCCCAAACGACGTAGACGTCGCCATTCGGCGCCACCGCCGGCATGGCACCATGATTCACTGCAGTGAGCGGCGAAAGCTCTATTCTAGTCGGAAAGGCAAGGGGGGTCGTCGGTGGCGAGGCTGCGAACAGTATCCGGCTACTTCCATTGGGGGCGGTGTCACGCACGTCAAACTCCGTCCATGCAACATAGACACGGCCGCGGAATGGCCCCTGAGTCGTATCCACCGCGATCAACTCCTTGTCTTGATACGGTGTCGGTTGGGAGCTGAGGCCTAAAATTGGGACAGGAACTCCGAATGTCACGGGATCGAGGGACGTAGAGGCGCTCACGAAGAGGCGCGAGTTCTGTCCAGCATTGTCCTCGCCCATCGACGCATAATACAACGTGGTGTTATCCGGGCTGAAGGCGAGGGCGGGATCACCTTTCAATTTATACCCGCTCGGGGGAAGAACGACGTCACCGTCCGTGAAGTCCGCTCCCCCATTTGTCGAAAAGGCGTATCCGTTTATGCTAGTATAGTGGTTTGGATTGAGATCCGGACAGCCGATCTGGCACGGAGGATTGGCCGCCTGTTTGGTCGAATTGTAGCCGACGACCACAAGCGAGCCGGCCACCGCGACACTGGGCTCGCTCTGGCTCGTGAAATTGCCTTGGTCCGAGAAGTTGTCCGATGCATTGACCTGAACATCGGCAGCTATTCCGGCAACCGAAAGCCAGCAATAAAAGCTCAAGGCAACAAAGATAGTGCTCCTGCGGCCCCGGACCGCACATACGATGCGACGCAGCGCGCCGCCTCGGGACATCGTACCAATGGCCATGATGACCTCCCTCGTGCGCTTCTCCAAAGCAATCTATACTTGATTTATTTTTAGCCATCAACTTACACTTCCGGTTGATCTTGGTATCCGCCAGCGCGTGGCAAGGCACCGCACCCGCAAGTTAGCATGCGCGGCAACGCGTGAAGCGCTTATTGGTCGGAGCTCCAATCGTAACGTCCTTCTTCGAGCGGCTTTACGAATATCGACTCGCTGTCTAGTCTATAAGCTCTTTGAACGCGCAAGCTCCCCAGGACGGAATCCTTAGTGCAACCACCGGAAAGGGTACCACTTGCAGAAGGCAGACCTGAAAATCTGGGCAGTAAATCTGGATTGCGCGAGTGGCGATATAAGCTTGCTTTCGACGAGCGAGCGCGTCCGCGCTGCTCGCCTGAAGCGGCCGCGGGATCGCGAACGGTCATTGCAGGCACATTGCGCAATTCGACGCATACTTGCCAATGAGTTGGAGCGTGATCCCCGGCACCTCGAATTTGATACGACCGCCGGAGGAAAGCCCTTCCTCTCCAGACCGTCACAAGATCTTCAATTCAATCTGTCCCATTCAGGCCGCCACGGCTTGATCGGTGTGGCCAATGATCGGTCTGTCGGCGTGGATATTGAGGTGCGGCGGCCAATCAGCGATCTCTTGGGGGTTGTCCCAGAGGTTGCGACGCCCCGCGAGGCCAAACTGCTGAAGCATCTGCCGACCGGCCAAGTCCATTTCGCCTTCTTTGAGCTGTGGACCAGAAAGGAGGCCGTGCTCAAAGCATTGGGCCGCGGGTTCTCTATCGATCCCCGTGAGCTTGAGGTTGGAATTGGGCCTGGTCGCAGTTACGTCAATTTCGACGGGCGGATTTGGACGGTGGAATCCCTGGCCATCAGCTCAAGCGTGGCCGCAGCAGCGGCGATCGATGGCGAGCTCGGCACGTCGCTTGCCGTGAGCTCGGCTGAGTGAGCCCGACATGGAGTAGATTGCGAACGGTAAGAACACGCTCGTAAGGTCCGCCTAAGCGCCTCGGTCGAAAAGACGTTACTTGGGAAAACCGTTCTGTGGCGCGATCGTAGTTGCGCCATTCGCGAAGGTGATGTGGGCACCGACGCTCGACTGATAAAAGTTGATTTAGTCGCCCCTGCTTTGGAATCCAGAAGGCGATCCAGGATCGGTGGAGATGAGCAAGACCAAGCTTCGCGTATTTCCTGCCATATCGCGTAATATTAATTCTGCCAGATACATCGATGAGCTGATGCGCGCCGCACGTTTCAGCGACCGCAATGGATTGGCCGGCATTCTGTTGTTCGCGGGAAATGACACGCTTGTTGAGCCATGGTCTATTGCCCAGCATATTCTGGCGCACACGGCAGAAAGCTCGCCGCTGATTGCCGTGAATCCGATCTACATGCACCCATTCACGGCGGCCAAGTTCGTTTCGTCCCTCGCACTGCTTTACCACCGGAAGATCTATCTCAATATGATCACCGGCACTGCGGCGAGCGATCCCCATGGGCTTGGCGAGAAGCTCTCCCATCAAGACAGATATACAAGGCTGAGCGAATTCATACACATTGTGCGTCAACTGCTGGCCAGCACCAGGCCCGTGAATTTCAACGGAAAGTTTTACACGACGAACAACTTGCAGCTACGCCCGGGCTTGCCGCCGGCGCTGATGCCGGAGTTTCTGATCGCGGGCCAATCCGATGACGCCCATCGAGTAGCGAAGCAGATGGGGTGTTTGATGATGCAGATGCTTCCGCCAAACCTTGAGGAAGGATTAAATGGTCCCGGTGTAAACTTTGGGATTTTTGCAAGAGAGGAGCGTGATGAAGCGAGGCGGGAGGCGAAGCTGTTCTTTCAAGACAGTGCCGAGAAACGCGAGTTGCTAAAATATACGATGGAGAATACCGACTCAGTTTGGAAACGACGGCTCAACGACGCCGGCAAAAACGACGAACTTCATGAGAACGGTTATTGGCTTCTTCCCTTTTTGACGTATCAAGCGGATTGTCCGTACCTTGTCGGCAGTTATGCCGAGATCGGAGCGAAATTGCGTCGCTTCGTGGAAATGAACGTCAGCACGATCATTCTGGACGTCGTCGCGGACGAGCACGAGCTCGACCACGTCGGCAAAGCCCTTGCATCCAGCGGGTTATTCTGATGCATTTCATATGCCGTGCACGGGAATGTATCGGAGTTGTTGGCATCCGGCGATCGGCTGAAGCCTGCGCACGACGGAATTGAGAAGGCAATGCACCACGGAATTTGAACGGCTCGACAGCGCCTGACACCGCCTTAGCTGATCGAGCATGGCCCGGCATTTGCGGCCTTGTAGCGGGGGTATGTGCATGAGCGTTACCCAGCTCTCGGATCGAGTCCGGCGCGAGCTGACGTATCTAAGTTATCCCCCTCGAGAGTGGACCGTGCCGCGCGGTCGGGACGGTGTGCCGGTCCTGGATGTGCTGATCGTCGGCGGTGGCCAAAGCGGACTTGGGACCGCGTTCGGTCTGAAGCTTGAGCGGATAACCAATATCAGGGTTGTAGATCGTAGCCCGCGCGGGCTCGAAGGGCCCTGGCGCCGTTTTGCCCGCATGAAGGAGTTACGGACTCCCAAGGAAGTGACTGGCATCGATTTCGGCATCCCAAGTCTCACGGCCCGCGCCTGGTATGAGGCGAAATTCGGCCGCCGGGCATGGGAGCGCATTGACAGAATACCTCAGGAGACATGGCGATCGTATCTCGATTGGTACCGCGACGTTCTCGACCTTGTCGTGGAAAACGAGGTCGAGCTAGCGTTGATCGAGCCCGCCGGCGATCTCCTCCTGGCTCATCTCCACCATGCCGACCGGATCGAACGCGTCCATGCGCGAAAGATCGTCCTCGCAACTGGCTTCGATGGCAGCGGAAGCTGGCGGGTTCCTCGGTCGCTTGTCGCTAATCTCCCGACGAAGCGTTATGCCCATTCAGCCGATGACATAGATTTCCGCCGACTTGCGGGAAAGCGCGTTGGCGTACTCGGCGTTGGAGCTTCCGCGTTCGACAATGCGGCTACCGCACTTGAAGCCGGCGCCGCTCGGGTCGACCTTTGCTTCCGTCGCTCAGACATTCCCCGGGTCAATCCACTCATCTGGATGAACTTCGCGGGCATGTTCGGCCATTTTGGAGAATTGTCAGACTTGGAACGCTGGCGATTCATGCGCCACATTCTGAGGGAGCTTCCGGTACCGCCCACTCAAGATACCTTTTGGCGTTGCCGCAGATTTGAAAATTTCGCGTGGCATGCCGATTGCTTGTGGAAATCGGTTCGTGAGGGACCAGGCGTCGCGACAGTCGAAACCAGCGCTGGCTCCTTCGCATTTGACTTCATTATCTTTGCTACGGGCGTTGAGACAGACCTTTCGGCCCGCTCCGAGCTTGCCCCGATCCTTCACCAAATCGCCCTTTGGCGCGACCGATTCACGCCTCCTCCCGGCGAGGAAAGTGATTTGCTCGCACGACATCCCTACCTCGGCGCAGCATTTGAATTCATGGAGCGGCAGCCCGGATCCGCTCCTTTCCTCGGTCGACTGCACAACTTCACCTTCGGGGCTATGCCTAGCCTGGGTTTAACGGGAGCGGCCATTACTGGAATGAAGTATGGTGTGCGTCGACTGGTGAACGGTTTGGCGCGGGACCTGTTCCGGGAGGATTCCGCCGCATATTATCAAGATCTCCTCAACTATGCGGCGCCCGAACTGGAAACTCTTGAAAGTGCGTACTCATGGGTCAGCCGCCTCGGCTCCGACGCACTCAGTTCCGACAAACTGATCGATCAGCTCGACCCAGCCATGCTGGCCGCGTTTCGTGGCGCACTCCAGTCGCAAAGTTCAACCGATGAATCTGCCGCCGCTATCTCCCGGCAACGCGTCCGTGCGAAGCGCGCGATGCCCGGAGCTGGCTCAAAGGAGCAAGAACACAAGTGAACCGGCGCCAGCGCGCCAAGTGAGATTGAGAAAGGGACGGCGTTGTCAAAGGTTACAAAAGAGTTGCCGCGCCCGGACGCAGGCGAGGCCGGGCAACACGTCTTTGCCTGCCTCGGAGATCTTCTCGCCCACTATGGACGAATATCGCCCAACCACCCTGCCATTCTGGCGCCCGGTGGTGAATCGCTGACATATGGCGCGCTCTGGGCCCGAACGACCGAAATTGTTCGTGAGTTGCGCGACCTGGGTATCGGTAGAAGTGACCGTGTAGCGGTCGTGTTACCTGGCGGCGCGGATGCTGCAGTGGCAACCATAGCGGTCGCCGCTGGCGCGGTTTGTGTGCCGCTTCACCCTGGCTTTGCCGCAGACGAATGGCGGCGCTATTTCGGCGATCTGCGGGTGGCGGCGCTCTTGACGCGCGCCGACGTGGATTCGGTGAGCCGCGGTGTCGCATATGGCCTCGGCATACCGGTCATTGATCTGTCGCAGCGATCCCGCGAGATGCCCGGTGCATTCAGCCTTGTTTGCCCGGTGGCGCGACCTGCCGTCGTCGGCGAATTGTCGGCCGGCACTGACGACGCGTTTATCCTATTGACCTCGGGCAGCACGGCGCAGCCGAAACTGGTCCCTCTGAGCCAGGCCAGCGTCTGTCGGTCGGCCTATAATGCAGGCGCAGCCTTGGCGCTTGAACCTCAAGACCGATTGTTGAACGTTCTGCCGCTGGTTCACGCACATGGCCTCATCTCGGGACTGCTGACTGCCCTGGCAGCCGGGTCGAGTGTTGTATGCCCGCCAGCCTTCGACGCCGTGGCTTTCTTCGGCTGGCTGACCAAATTTCGACCCACTTGGTACACCGCAGTCCCGCCAATCCATCGAGCGTTGATATCAGCGGCACGCCGCCACAAGCGCGACGGCCGGCCATCATCCCTGCGAGTAATCCGATCCGCTTCTGCATCTTTGCCAGCCGACGTGCTCGACGAACTGGAGGGGCTTTTTGGCGTTCCCGTAATCGAGACCTACGGCATGACGGAAGCTGCGAGCCAGATTGCCGCGAACCCTCTCAAGCGACGGAAGCCTGGATCCGTTGGCAAGCCCGTCGGAGTCGAGATCGCCGTCATGGACGGCGAGGGCCGACAATTACCCGCCGGCGAACATGGAGAGATCGCGCTAAGCGGCCCGACCATTACAAGGGGCTATGACAATGACGCGGTTGCTACAAAATCCGCTTTTCGGGGCGACTGGTTCCGAACCGGCGATCTCGGCTATATGGACGTTGAGGGATATCTGTTTCTGCTCGGTCGCATCAAGAAAGCGGATGTGATCAACCGCGGAGGGCAGAAGGTTTCACCTGCCGAGGTGGAAAGGGCATTGTTGAGCCACCCCGACGTAGTCCAAGCCGTAGCTTTTCCCATTACCCATACGCGACTTGGAGAAGACGTCGCTGTCGCGGCGGTACTGCGGGCGGAGGCCAAGATCAGCTCACAGCAGCTCCGGCGGTTCGCGAGCGAGCACCTTGCGCGGTTCAAGGTGCCCGGCCTGATCCGCATTGTGCCGGCGATCCCGGCGGGCCCCGACGGCAAGGTCATTCGCGGTGAACTCGCCACGATGCTTTCGATATCGACGCCGAGGTCGCGCGTAGAACGCAAAGCTCATTTGGCGGCTCCCCGCTCGGAGACTGAGTGGCAACTGGCCAAAATCTGGGCGGATCTCCTGGAACTCAATGAGGTCGGGGTCGATGAAGACGTCTTCGCGCTCGGGGCCGATTCCCTCACGGTGGCGCAGCTGCTTTCGCGCCTGCGGGCACGCTTCGGCGTCGATTGCTCGTTCAGGAATGTTTTTGATGCGCCGACCGTTGCGTCTCTCGCGGCCCTCATCGAGCCATCGAAGAAGGAAGGCGTCGCGCCCCCTGGCTTACGCGATCTCGCGGCGGAAAGCCGCGGCCGGCTGTCATGCCAGCAACAAAGAATCTACGTCCTCAGCGGGATAGATAGGATCGGACACAAGTTCCACGTCGTGGCCGGAGTGGTTCTGTCCGGGCCACTCAATCCTGACGTCCTGGAGGCGAGCATCGCGACGATCAGTGAGCGCCACGAGGCACTGAGATCAATCTTCTCGGAACGTCTGGGCGAACCGATGCAAACTGTGACGACACTTCGGCCGTGTCTGGAACGCGTTGACCTCCGTCCGTTGCCCGAGCGCAAGCGAGCCGCCGCGATTCAATCGTGGACATCGGAGTTGCTGCAGCAATCCTTCGACATTGAAAAGGAGCCGCCCATACGGGCGCAGCTACTGAGACTTGACGAACATGACTATGCCCTGCTGATCAAGCTTCATCATGTGATCACAGACGGGTGGTCGCAGCGGCTATTCCTTGAAGAACTCGGGGTACTTTATAAAGCCGGATCAAAAGGGATACCTGCCAAACTTCCTGAGATCTCATTCCAATACCAACACTTCGTTGAATGGCAGCGCGCGTGGCTGCGAACGCCCGCCGCCGAAGCCCAGTTGAACTACTGGCGTGGGCGCCTCGAAGGGTTAACTGAACTCCCGCTGCGAACGGACTGGCCCCGTCCGAAGACGTGGACCGGGCGCGGCGCCAGGCTGCCGCTGACGTTGTCGCGGACCTTGTCCCGCGGCATCAAGTCGTTGAGCCAAACCCAGAATGCTACCTTGTTCATGACACTGCTCGCCGCGTTTCAGTGCCTTCTCTGCCGGTACACACAGCACGACGACATCGCGGTCGGGTCGCTGATTGCCAACCGAAATCAGATCGAATTTGAGCGACTCATCGGGATGTTTGCCAATGCGGTCGTTCTTCGTACCGATCTATCCGGCGACCCCACATTCAGCGAGGTGCTGCGGCGTGTTCGGCAGATGACGTTGGATGCCTATCGAAACCAGGAACTGCCGATCGAAGAAATTCTGCAGGCACTCCGTGTGCCCCGCAGCTTGGATCGCAATCCTTTGTTTCGGGTAATGTTCATTCTGCAAAAGGCATCTTCGACGCGCCTGGCCCTCCATGGAATGTCCGCCCGCTCTATTAACGCGGACCCTGGCATCGCGCGGTCCGACCTATTGCTCGAACTCATCGATGAGGATGGACGTCTGGGTGGCTGGCTCGAGTACAGCACCGAACTCTTTGAGGTTGGTACGATCAAGCGAATGGCAGCGCATTTCCGGACGCTGCTGGAGTCAATTGTCGCAAATCCCGAGCAACGGATCTCTGGTCTGCCGCTCTTGCCGGTGGCGGAACGGAAGCAGGTCGTCGTGGATTGGAATCCGACCGAGACTGGGCTGCCCCCCCTCAGCTCTTTCTCCGAACGCTTCGACACGCAGGTCGAGCGTACTCCCGACGCCGTGGCGGTGTCGATCGGGCGGTTTCGGCTCAGTTACCGTGGGCTCGCAAGCCGAGCCTCCGCAATTGCCGGCCGGCTCTGCCGCGAGGACGTCCGCCGTGATGAAGTGGTTGTCTTGTTTACCGAACGCGGCATTGACTTCTTGGCTGCAATGATCGCGGTGCAGCGGGCGGGAGGTGCATTTCTTCCGCTCGATCCGACGATGCCCGCCGCAAGGCTGGCACAGATCATCCGACACAGCGGCGCACGCATTGTACTCACCACGCAAGACTGTACGACGGCGCTGCAACTGACGCTGTCAGGGTTGCGACGCGGAGAGCGACCTCGAGTTCTGATTCTCGAAAAGCTCAATGCGGCAATCTCCCAAGATTCCATGGCTGCGCTCCGCCGGGCACCCTCGAGTTTGGCGTGCGTTATCTATACTTCCGGTTCGACGGGCGTTCCAAAAGGAGCCATGATTGAGCAGCGGGGCATGTTCAACCACCTCCTTTCCAAGATCGCCGACCTCGAATTGTCGGCTTCCGACGTGGTCGCTCAAACATCGCCCCAGAGCTTCGTCATCGCCGTCTGGCAGTTTCTTGCGGCCCTCATGGTAGGCGCGCGCGTCCATATCTGTTCCGACGAAGAGACGCGGGACCCCGCGCTCCTCATGCAGGAGATATCGCGCGAGGGGATAACTGTTCTCGAGATCGTGCCGACGCTGCTGCGCGAAATCCTTCAACCGTCCCCAAGTGGGGCCGCCCTTCGCGCGTTAAGCCGACTTCGATCGGTGATTTCCACCGGCGAATCCCTCCCTCCAGATCTCTGTCGTGACTGGTTCCGGCACTTTCCAGCCGTGCCAATCATCAACGCGTACGGGGCGACCGAGACCTCTGACGACGTGGCAACGCATCGCCTCACGGTGCCGCCGACTTCAACCGCAACCGTGCCGATCGGTCGCGCCATAGCCAACACACGCCTCTATGTGTTGGATTCCCACTTGCAGCCGGTGCCAATCGGCATTGCAGGTGAGCTGTATGTAGGTGGCATTGGCGTAGGTCGCGGTTACCTCAACGACCGGGAACAGACCCGCCGCAGATTCTTGCGCGATCCGTTTTCGAAACGTCCCGGGGCACGGCTGTACCGGACGGGAGATTTAGCGCGCTGGCGCCCCAACGGCATATTGGAGTGCCTGGGCCGTATCGACCATCAGGTGAAGATCCGTGGCTGCAGGATCGAGCTTGAGGAAATCGAGCATGTTCTGATGGAACACCCGGGAGTCCAATCTGCTGTGGCCATGGCGCGAGACAGCACGGGCGGCGAGCCGCAACTGATCACCTACATTGTTGCTGCGACCGGCGAGCGGCCGGAGGCAAATGAGCTTCGCGATTTTCTCAAAACCACACTTCCGGCCCACATGATCCCAGCACGTTACGTCTTCCCCGATCACCTGCCGTTGACGGCCCACGGCAAGCTCGACCGGCCCGCCTTGGCGGAGTTCGGCTCGGGGCTCGGAGTAGCGGCCAGTGATTTTGTGGCGCCACGAAACGCTACCGAGGAGGTCCTGGCCGGCATATGGGCGGATTTGCTTGAGATCGAGGAAGTCGGCATTTTCAGCAACTTCTTCGATTTGGGCGGCCATTCGCTTCTGGCCGGACGGGCTCTGGCGCGAGTCGCCAGTGTTTTCCATGTGTCGTTGCCGATCCGGGCGATCTTCGAAGCAAGTACAATCGAGGCGCTGGCCCGGCGGATAGACGCGGCACAAGTGATGCAGTCGACAGAGCCACGACCCGAGATTGCGCGCGTGGAAAGAGATGGTCCCCAGGCGATCTCCATCCTGCAGGAGCACGTGCTTAGGATCGAGCGAGAATTGCCAGGTCTGCCGCAGTTCAACCTACCCTTCGCCTATCGGCTGCAGGGGCCGCTGGACGTCCCGGCGCTTGAACGGAGCTTGGTTGAGGTCGTCTGCCGGCACGATTCGTTACGCACGAGCTTTAGCTGGGCGGGCGAGCGGCCCGTCCCCTTCATCGCGCCAGCCTCCGACGTCGTTTCACCCCTCGGCATTGAGGACCTTTCAGTAGAGACATCTACCGGAGACAGCCGCGTCAAGGCACTCCTGCTCAAGAAAGCGGAGCTGCGAGCCGCGCAAGAAGCCTGGACAACCTTCGACATGACACGCGCGCCGTTATTTCGCACGCGCCTCTTGCGGCTGGGTCCCGACGATCACGTCTTGCTACTGATCCTGCATCATATCATCGTCGACGGCTGGTCGATCGGGATCTTCTTTGAGGAGGTCGCGGAGGTCTATTCCGCTTTTGCGGCCGGTCGACAAGTGCAGTTGCCGGCGCAAGCGTTTCAGTTTTCCGACTTCGCTGACTGGCAGCGTCGGTGGTGTACTAGCCAGTTAGCGACCCGGCAGTTCGCCTATTGGAGGGACTACTTGCGCGAGGCCTCACCTGTTTTCCCTACAGACGTTGGCGCTGCAGGCGCGCTGGTGACCTCGCCCATTGCCCACGAACCGTTTCATCTGTCGAGCGACTTGGTTGTTCGTCTCAGCGCCCTGAGCCGTAGCCAAGGAGGGACCCTTTTCATGGCGTTGCTGGCGGGTTTCAAGGCTATGCTGTTGGCTCGAACGGGACGCGGTGACATTTGCATCGCTACTACAATGGCCAACCGCACTCAGCAGTGGACAGAACGCGTTATCGGGCCTGTGGAGAACACCACGCTCATCCGAACCCGAATGGATTCGGATCTGTCATTTCGCGAAGCGCTCCGCCGCGTGCGTGATTCTGTCTTGGAGACCTACGCAAGGCAGGAGTTGCCCTTCGAGATTCTCGCAGCAAGGCTAGCGGAAGAAGACGACGTGGATCCAGCATCGCTTGTTCAGGTGTTTTTCGTCCTTCAGAACGCGATTCGCCGACCACTTGAGCTGCCCAACGTGGTGACCCAATCATTCGGAAGCGCTCACAGGGAAGGGCGGCCCGTTCTGCCCATCAATCGCGCTTGGCTTACCTTGATGCTCAAGGAGAATCCGTCAGGCATTGCCGGCTCTGGCACCTACAAGGTCGACCTGTTCGAGGCGAACACTGTCCAAAACTGGATCGCGGAATACGAAGCGATCCTGGCGAAAGCGGTCGCAAACCCAGAGAGGTCGCTTGGCCTGTTGACGGATCATTGAGCGATGAGGTCGACGCTGATCATGCAAGGAGTAAGAAACGTAGCTACCAATGCCGGGCCCCGGTCGCGAGGTAGAAGGCTTATGGCCAACTAAACTGATCTGACCTAACGGAACGCGTTTGACTACAATCTCCCAATGTTGGATAATATTGGCTAGTTTTGCCGTTTTTCAGATCCGGATAGCCGCGAGGTACAAAGCAATGGGTGCGACAGAAACCGTGACTGTGGTCGGAGAAAACTTGGATCCCAACAAGAAGGCCGATCTGGTGAAAATTCTTGAGAAGCGAAAAGCGGAGCTTGAGAAGGCGCTTAAAGACGTCGAAACAGCCATCGGAATACTGGGGGGCACCTCCGCGACATCCTGACCGGCGCAACCCCAGCGTATCGTGTGCGGCCTCAGATGTTCGACCAGGGGCTTTGGCTCTTTAAGGCTTATGCGTGAATGAGGCTGGCGTTGTTTTAGCCGTTGCCTCTGGTCGTTTGGATTTGCGTGGCTGGCGAGTCCCCCAGCTTATCCAAAATGGCCTTAGCATCTTTCAGATCTGGCGCATCGAACCCCTCAACGAACCACGTGTAAATTGGCTGCAGAAGAGATTTAGCCTCAACGTATCTACCTTCGTCGTGCCAATGCCTTGCTAGGTCGGTAGCGGCGCGCAACTCCCACCAAAGGGCCTGCTGTTGCCGCGCAATCGTCAATGCCCGCTGCAGTTCAGCTTCCGCCTCAACGTTCTTGCCCAAGCCTAGGAGAAGCTTTCCCCGCAGACGATGCAGTTCGGCTTCGAAAAACCTTTCGCTTGTTGCTTCGGCCATTTGAATAGCTTCGTCCAGCAAACCAAGGCCAGCTTCAGGCTGGCCGAGGCCCGCATGGGCAGAAGCCATATGGCCCAGATAAAGAGTGCGACGGTTCCGTTCAGAGTTGCCTTCGGCCGCCGCGAGAGCTCTTCTCATTAGCTCGAGCCCAAGTTGGGGGTCACCGGCTTGGGCTAACAAGCAGCCTCGAAAGAAACGCGCCCTGTGATCGCTAGTTGCAAATTCGTTATCGACGCTGATGGTTATCGCTTCATCAGCGTTGGCTAAGGCGCGCTGAGGGTCACCACCTATCGTGCCAAGGACAGCCATATTGCCCAATGCTAGGGCAGTCGTGAAAGCGAGTCCTATCGCTCGGGCACGAGTCTCGGCTTTTTCCGCTGCAGCGGCGGACTGCTCCGGATAGCCGAGGAACAAGAGTGTCGATGCGAGAAACGACAGGGCATTAACTTGGTCGTCGACGCCGAAACGGCGATAAGTCGCAATCGTCTCTGGATTGGTCGCGCAGAGTGCGAGCGTCCGCTCCAGATGAGCGCGCGCATCAACGAAAGCGCCCATAAAATGCAATGTCTGGCCCATGAACCGGTTAGCGAGCGCCGATACCCCGGGATGCTTATGATCTGCAGCCAGGGCCACGCATTGCTGAGCAACTTCGAGCGCAGCGGTATATTCCGCCCGCATGCCGTGAGCCAAGTAGTTTCCCCAGTGGATCGTCATCTGTTCCTTCAAAGTGCCACCATCGCCCAGCAGGTCGCGAGCGTGTGAGAACACCCTTGACGTTTCGTGCGCGGCGTCGCCTTCAGTTGCCGCCACTGCCGGTCCGAGGGCCAAGTAAAAATCCAGTTCTTTGCGAGCGCGTTCGGGCGACTGCGCTAATTCTTGAGTAAGCTCTATTCCACGTCTGAGATGTTTTACGGCTTCAGCGTTTGCCGAGCGGCTGAGTGCACGATTTCCAGCCTTGAGCCAGTAACTGGTGGCGAGATCAACGATGCCGGCCTCAGTGAAATGGCGCGCCAAGATTTCCGGCTCGCCGGTTACCACATCGGGAAACCTCTCCTCTAATGTGCGCGCAATTTGACCGTGCAGTTGGTACCGCCGGCTCTTAAGCAGACTCTCATAGGCCGCATCTCGTACCAGCGCGTGTTTGAAGGTGTAGACGGCTTCCGGCGGCTCGCCTTGGCGGTACACGAGCTCCGCATGCTCGAGTTCGGTGAGTGCATGCTTCAATGCGGTCTCATCGCGCGCGACCACAGCGCGGACCAACGAATAGGAAAATTCACGCCCGATGGCGGCGCCAACTTGGGCGATCTCCTTTACCGAGTGCAGACGGTCAAGCCGCGCCATTAAAGAGTCTTGAAGAGTCTCCGGGATGGCCAGAGGCAGAAGGGGCCCATTGAGCCGATAGCCGTCAGCTTGCTTGACCAGGATGCCGGCTTCCAGAACAGTCTTGGTGAGTTCCTCGACGAACAGCGGATTTCCATCCGTCTTGGCGACGATCTGTTTCATCACCTCGGTGGGCAGCACGCGTCCGCTGGCCACCTGCGTAACCATACTTTCAACGTTCTCACGGTCGAGCCGGCCGAGCGTCAAGGTGCCGACATTGGTGAGACCACCCCAAGGCGGTTCGAACTCCGGTCGAGAGGTGACCAGTGCAAGGATCGGCAGTTGGCGTACCCGCTCGACTATGAGATCGAGTAGTACTAACGAGGTATCGTCGGCCCATTGCGCGTCCTCTATCAGCAACAGGATTGGTTGTTGGCGTGCATGACTCTCGAACTGATCGAGCAGCGCCGCGAGCGTCCGGCGGCGCTGCTGCGCTGGACTAAAGGCCAGTTGGGGATACCGGTCGCTCAACGGGATCGATAGCAGTGCGGCAAAAAGCGGGGCGACGGCTTGAACCTTTGTTGTGCCTAACGCGAGTAGCGCTTCCAGCTTGTCGAGTCGTAGCCCGGGCGTATCGTCTGCTTTGAACCCCGCCGCTCGTTCCAACTGGTTGATGACTGGATGAAGCGCGCTGTTGGCATGGTACGGTGAGCATTGGTAACGAAATTGCGTGTGCGGTTGGCTGACGACGCATTCGGCGAGAGCTGCTGCAAGACGAGACTTGCCGATTCCCGCTTCGCCTGAAATCAAAATGATTTGTCCTTCACCCTTCCAGGCCAAGCGTTGACGTTCGAGCAGGAAATCCATCTCGGCCTCACGACCGATGAGATCAGCCAGACCGGCCGGGCGGACCGCCTTGAAGCGGCTCTCGGAGGCCGACAGGCCCTCGACAGCCCATGCCTTGACCGGTTCGGCAATACCCTTGAGCTCATGCTGGCCAAGATCGCGCAAAAGGAAATGATCGCCAAGCAGCCGGCGCGTGGACTCGGCGACGACGACCGTATTCGGCTCGATCAACGTCTGCAGGCGAGCTGCAAGGTTCGGGGCGTCCCCGACCACAGCATGCTCCCGCAGCCTGCCCTCGCCACCGAGGTCGCCGACCACCACTATGCCGGTGGCGATGCCAATGCGGACCGAGAGAGGTTCTCCAGCACGCGTTTCAAGCCGCGCAATAGCGGCAATAATATCAAGCCCTGCTCGTACGGTTCGTTCGGCATCGTCCTCGTGCGCGCGGGGATAGCCAAAATAGGCCAGTATTCCGTCTCCCCGGAAATCGGCAAGGAAACCGTCATAGGACAGCGTGATACGGGCACAGGCGGCATGGTAGGCATCGATCACCGCGCCCATGTCCTCCGGATCAAGTCGAGCCGTTAGGGCTGTCGAACCGACCAGATCGCAGATCATCACGGTGAGGTGACGGCGTTCAGCACCTTGCCCGTTTTGCGCATTTTCCCCAATATCCGTCCTGGTGACTGCGCGCGGAGAGCCGGCCACCAGCACGCTGATCGCTCTCATAAGGCGCTTCCTGTCGCCTAGCGGGATCCCCATCTTTTCGAGATCGACCTCTGTCAGTTCTGCTAGTACGTCGCTGTCGATCGCGCTTGCGACGAATGCTGTCTCGTATCGTCCTAATCCTAGGTTTCGCAGCCAGCTGCCAACGTCCATGGTAGCGTCCTAGTCCGTTACTTGCCGTCAAGTATTTTCGAGAGAAGTTGTTACGACCACAGGCCGGTATCCTATGTATTTCTAGCTTGATAGTGTGCGTAGGTTGAATAAGAATTGTCAACGTAGGGCTGGCCATGGCTGATCCGCATGCAGTCTAGAAGGCAGATTGGTTTGCTTTGCTTGCCCTAGATCACCTCAGTGTGGGGAAAGGCCAAAGGATTTCCGCTTCTGCCCGGATTTTGTTGCAGAGGTCGGTTGAGGCTGGCGTGAGTCCGTTGTGTTGACGCGAATTTCGGCGAGGTCGATCTTGGCCGCTTACCGAAGTCTTCGTGCGGTCGTAGGGGATTTCCTTGGGAACGCCGCCGGTTCGCCTCGAAGGCTGCCGTGTGACAGAGCACAACTGTCTGCATGTCCTGCTGGAGGACGAACCGCGCCGAGATCAACCGACAGTGCCGCGTACGAAAGAGAACAACCACACGATCCGCGTCACCGAGGGCTCGTCCGTGAAGACGACCTGGAAGATCGAGATGCGGTTTGCACATTTGAAACACATGCTGAGGCTGAGTCGGCTTCGACTACGTGGCCCACGGGGCGTCCGAGATGAGTTTGTTCGCGCTGCCATCGCCCAGAACCTGCGACAACTTGCACCGCTGGTCGCGCGACCGTC
>Ga0207675_100002709_pt1 | contig 17457 bp, 13 predicted proteins | sample KBSSwiS42_FD_184305 | JGI IMG/M metagenome (GOLD analysis project Ga0207675, IMG submission 184305) | Switchgrass rhizosphere microbial communities from Kellogg Biological Station, Michigan, USA - KBS Switchgrass S4-2 (SPAdes) (version 2) | ecosystem: Host-associated > Plants > Roots >... | reverse complement strand
TTCGGCTTCGTGGGCCGTCCCGCCAACAGCCGCTCGATCATGGCGGTCGGTGCGGTCGACAAGAGCCTGACCGTCGCGTCCTTCTCGGCGCGGGACACCGCTCACGCGCCGGGGACGGCCGTGGACATCGCCGGCCCGGGTGTTGCCGTGTACTCGTCCTGGCTGTTGCCGCTGCGCTACAACACGATCTCTGGCACCAGCATGGCCACACCCCACGTGGCCGGCATTGCGGCGCTGTGGGCGGAGGCGACCGGCGCGCGAGGGGCCGCCCTCTACCACCAGCTGGTCGCCAACGCCCGGACGCTGCCTGCGATCGTGGCGGACGTCGGGCGCGGGTTGGTGCAGGCGCCCTGAAGGGCATGAGGTGCCGGGCGTTCGCCCGCCAGGCGAACGCCCGTCCCCCGCGCCGCGACCCCGCATCGTCGTCTAGCAAACCGCGCCCTCGGCGGTGTACCCTGCGCGCCGATGAAGGTCGGAATACCGAAGGAAATCTATCCCAACGAGTGTCGGGTCGCCGCCACGCCCGACAGCGTGCAGAAGATCGTGAAGCTCGGCTTCGAGGTGGTGGTCGAAGCCGGCGCCGGCGACGCGTCGTCGTTCGCGGACGCCGACTACACCGAGGCGGGCGCCACGATCGCGCCGGATGCGCGCGCCGTGTTCAGCGCCGCCGACCTGGTGCTCAAGGTGCGGCAGCCGATCGCGCGCGCCGACGGCGCCCACGAGGCCGACCTGTTGAAGGAAGGCGCGACGCTGATCAGCTTCATCTGGCCGGCCCAGAACAAGGAGCTCGTCGAGCGCCTCGCGAAGCGGAAGCTGACCGTGCTGGCGATGGACGCGGTCCCGCGCATCACCCGCGCGCAGAAGCTGGACGCCCTGTCGGCCATGGCGAACATCGCCGGTTACCGCGCCGTCGTCGAGGCGGCGCACCACTTCGGCCGCTTCTTCTCGGGCCAGGTCACGGCCGCCGGGCGCGTGAAGCCCGCGCAGGTGCTTGTGCTAGGCGCCGGCGTCGCCGGCCTGGCCGCCATCGCCGCCGCCAAGGGGCTGGGCGCGGTGGTCAAGGCGTTCGACACCCGCCCGGTCGTCCGCGAGCAGGTGGAGAGCCTCGGCGCGCAGTTCATCGAGTTCAAGTTCGACGAGGCCGGCGAGGGGGCGGGCGGCTACGCGAAGCAGATGAGCGACGCGTACCTGGCCGCCGAGCAGGCGCTGATCGCGAAGCACGCGGCGGCGTCGGACATCATCATCTCGACCGCGCTGATCCCCGGCCGGCCGGCGCCCGTGCTGATCACGCCGGGTGCGGTGACGGCGATGGCGCAGGGCTCGGTGATCGTCGACATGGCGGCGGAGCAGGGGGGCAACTGCCCGCTCACGGAGCGCGACAAGGTCGTCGAGAAATCGGGCGTGACGCTGGTCGGCCTGACCGACCTGCCCAGCCGGATGGCGCGCCAGTCGAGCGAGCTGTACGCGACCACCGTGCTGAACCTGCTCAAGGAGATGTACACGGCCGAGAAGGGGCTGGTCATCGACCTCAAGGACGAGGTCCAGCGCGGCGCCGTCATCTTGAAGGACGGCGAGCTGCTGTGGCCGGCGCCCGCGCCCGCGGCGCCGCCGAAGCCCGCGCCCGGACCCGCCCCGAAGGCGGCCGCCGGCAACCACGGCGCCGCGGCCGCTCCCGCCAAAAAGAGCGGCAGCGCGAACATCGTGGCGGCGCTGGCGGCGATCCTGCTGGGCGCCGCCGCGATCTTCGGCCCGCCCGAGTTCATCCAGCACCTGACGGTGTTCCTGCTCGCGTGCGTGGTCGGCTGGCACGTGATCTGGAACGTGACGCCGGCGCTGCACACGCCGCTGATGAGCGTCACCAACGCGATCAGCGGCATCATCGTCATCGGCGGCATGCTGGCGCTGTACAGCAGCGGACCGGGCGCGCTGATCCTGGGCGGCATCGCCGTCCTGATCGCCGCCATCAACGTCGCGGGCGGATTCCTCGTCACGCAACGCATGCTGAAGATGTTCCGGAAGTGACGGGGACGAAACGATGATTGCGACAATTCGAGCGCTCGCCTACCTGATCGCGAGCATCCTGTTCATCCTCAGCCTGCGCGGGCTGTCCAACCAGGAGACCGCGCAGCGCGGGAACCGCATGGGCGTCATCGGCATGCTGATCGCCGTGGTGATCACGGCGCTGGCGCTGCTGGCGCCGGTCGACTTCGCGAGCATGCCCACGCCCGACTGGTCGCTGGTCGGCGTGCTGGGCGGCGCGCTGGCCGTCGGCTGCCTGATCGGCGCCGTGGTCGCCGCGCGCGTCGCGATGACGTCGATGCCCGAGCTGGTCGCGATGCTGCACAGCTTCGTCGGCGCGGCCGCGGTCATCGTCGGCGTCGCCACTTACCTGCAGCCGGCGGACGCGTACGAGGCGGGCCGCAGCGCCCACCTGGTCGAGATCTACGTGGGCGTGCTGGTCGGCGCGGTGACGTTCAGCGGGTCGATCATCGCGTTCGGCAAGCTGCGCGGCATGATCGGCAGCCGGCCGCTGTTGCTGCCCGGCCGCCACATCATCAACCTGATCGTCCTCACCGCGTGCGTGACGCTGGCCTACGTCTTCGTCCACGCCGAGGTGCCGTGGCCCGACGCGGGCGCCGGCCTCTTCGACGCCGGCATGCCGGCGCTGCTCATCATGACGGGCCTGGCCCTGCTGCTGGGCATCCACATGGTGATGGCGATCGGCGGCGGCGACATGCCGGTCGTCGTGTCGCTGCTGAACAGCTACTCGGGCTGGGCGGCGGCGGCCGCGGGCTTCATGCTGTCCAACGATCTGCTCATCGTCACGGGCGCGCTGGTGGGTAGCTCGGGTGCGATCCTTAGCTACATCATGTGCAAGGCGATGAACCGGTCGATCTGGAACGTGATGCTGGGCGGGTTCGGCGCCGAGGCGGGCGCGAAGCCCGCGCCGGGGGCGGCGCCCGCCGGCAAGGTGACCGAGACCAACGTGAACGAGGTCGCCGACTGGCTGCTGGCCGCGCGCCACGTGGTCATCGTCCCCGGTTACGGGATGGCGGTCGCGCAGGCGCAACATGCCGTCAAGGACATCTCGTCGCTGCTGATCGAGAAGGGCGTGACCTGCCGCTACGCCATCCACCCGGTCGCGGGCCGGCTGCCCGGGCACATGAACGTGCTGCTCGCCGAGGCGAACGTCTCGTACGACATCGTGAAGGAGATGGACGAGATCAACCCCGAGATGCCCGAGACCGAGGTCGTGATGGTCATCGGCGCCAACGACATCGTGAACCCCAGCGCCGAGACCGATACGTCGAGCCCGATCTACGGCATGCCGGTGCTGCAGGTCTGGAAGGCGGGCAAGGTCGTGATGCTGAAGCGAGGAATGTCAGCCGGTTACGCGGGCGTCGACAACCCGCTGGTCTACAACGACAACACCGCGATGCTGTTCGGCGACGCCCGTTCCAGCGTGCAGAAGCTGCTGGCGGCGCTCCGCGAACGCAGCGCCTAGCCGCCCCCGCGCGAAGCGCGGGATCGCGGCTACCAGAAAAAACAATAGTCGCACACCGCGCCTGCGGCGCGGAGCACTAGCTGGAACCGTTTCCCGGCCGCGATCCCTCTGAAAAGCCCCGGGAATCAAGGGCGGCAGCGGGGCGTCATTTTTCCGACCAGGTTTTTGGCGACCGCGCTACTACTTGTGGGGGATAGAAGCATCGTCTCCCATCGGCTCCCACGTTCCCGAGGAGGTCCCATGTTGCGGTCGGCTGCGCGTTGTTCGGGGTTGGTCGCGGTCGTTCTGATGGCCGCGTGCAACTACCAGGGGACCATCAAGCCGCGCGTGGACGCCGGCGGTGGAACGGGCGGAGGGGGCACGGGAGGAGCGGCGGGAACCGGAACGGGGGGAGCCGCCGGGATCCGGGACGCCGGCAGCGGGGTGGAACCGCCTGTCATCATCACCGGTACCGGCACCGGGGGCGGCGGCGTCTCGCTGGACGCCAACTGCGGCGTCAAGACGCAGAGCGCGAAGATACTCCCGCCCAACATCATGCTGGTGATGGACCGGTCGCTCTCGATGACCAACGACATCGCCGACAAGCAGTGCACGGGCGCGACGGGCAACCTCGGGAACTGCGGCCCGAACTCCAAGTGGGAGCTGATGGTCCCCGCGCTCAGCCAGGTCATCACCGGCACAGACGCGATGGTGAACTGGGGCATGTTCTACCTGGGCAACGAGCCCGCGCAGTGTGGTGTGGCGACCGCGCCCATCGTTCCGATCACGACCCTGAACGCCACGGCCGTCACGGGCGCGCTGACCGCCAACGTGTTCAACGGCGCGACCGGAACGCCGACGCGCCGGTGTATCCAGGGTGCGGCGACGTACCTCATGGGCCTCACCGACCCGAACCCGAAGTTCATCTTGCTCGCCACCGACGGACAGCCGAATTGCGCCACCAGCGCTGCCAGCAGCCTCAACATGGACGACACCATGGGCACGGATCAGGCGGTGAAGGATGCGCTGGCGGCAGGGATCCCGACGTTCGTCGTCGGCATCGGCAACACCAACGCGGCCATGTCGTTGAACCAGCTGGCGATCGACGGCGGCAAGCCGCTGACGGGCGGCACCACGTCGTACTACCAGGTCAATGATGCGTCCGCGCTCGCGGCGGCCGTCGGCGCCATCGTCGGACAGGCGGCGAGCTGCACGCTCAACATCGGCGTCCCGCCCGACGGAACGACCGCGGTGGGCCTGGGTGTGTTCGGCGACGGCGCCCCGATCAAGATGGATCCGACGAACGGCTGGTCATTCACGGACGCGTCGATGACGTCCATCATCATCAACGGGCCGATGTGCGATCAGGTCATGACGGGCACGATCAAGGACGTCACGGTCGCGTTCGTGTGCAAGCCGGACTGAGCGACTGACCGGTCAGAGACGCCAGCGGCGGACCTCGGCGATCTCGTCGCGCAACTCCGGGCGGGCGGCGGCGAGATCGGTCAGCGCCGTCTCCGCCAGCCGGGCGAAGTCCGTCTTCAGCAGCCCGCACAGCGCGCCGATCGCGCGCGTCGTCGCGGGGAAGCGCGCGGTGAGCGCGCCCTTCGCGAGGGCGTCGGCCGTCTCGGCGCGCCCGACCCGACGCTCGCGGCCATAGAAGGCGTCCACGGCGGCGCCGAAGGTCACTGGATCCGCCAGATGGGAGGCGAGGGCGGCCTCGACCCGGTCGGACCACGCGGCGTCCTCGCACATGCCGAGCGCGCACACCGGCAGGACGCGGTTCTCCGATGACGGCGTGGCCGCGATGAGCGCCAGCAACGCGTCGACGGTGCGCGCGTCGATGGGGACGCGGCGGGCGATGCTGATCATCTGACCGCTGTAGAAGATGTCGGGATCGGCGAGGCCGGGAACCAGCTCGGGCATCCGCCGCTGGAGGAGCTGCCACGATTCCTCCTCGACGTCGTCGACCTCCAGCGCCTTCACCACCCTGGACAGCGCACCAGCGGCCGACTCGCGCGTTTCCGGATCGGGCGCCAGCGCGCCGTCGATCAGCGAGGCGACGGACGCGGGATCGCAAAACGCGGCCGGATCATCGTTGGCGCGCGCCCACCACGGTTCCACGAAAGCGACCGTGCGTCAGTCGGTGACGACCGGCATCGCCGGGTGCGTCGTGGTGCCGGCGGCGTCGCTCCACATCGCCTCCGCCGTCATGCCCATGTTCGCGAGCACCTCGTCGGCCACGCGCAGGCGGCGGCTGATCTCGCGCGAGATGTTGAGGACCAGCAGCGCGTAAGCCTCGACGTCGCTGCCGTAAAGCTTGCCGATCTCGGCCAGGTCCAGCACGTAGAGGGTCGCGGGCCCCAGCGCGCGCGCCGTGGCCGAGCGGGGCTGGATGTCGATCAGCGACATCTCGCCGACGCAATCGCCCGTCTTCAGCACGGCCAGCCGGTACTCCGTGCCGCCCTTGCCTTCTTTCAGGATCTGCAGCTCGCCTTCGCGGACCACGAACATGCTGCGCGCGTGCTCGCCCTCGCGCAGCAACTGCGCGCCGGCGACGACCTGAACGACCCGCAGCTTGCCCGCGATCACGTCCATGACCCGATCGGGCAGGCCCGCGAAGATCGGGATGCGGGACAGGAACGCGCGATCGATCTCGGAGTCGCTTGCCATGGCGCGGAACTTTACCAGCTGCCCAGGCCCGCCTGCTAGCGACCGAGCCGGGCGCGCGCCAGCCGTTCGGCCGTGCGGGCGCCGGCGTCGCCCGGATCGATAGCCAGGGCGGCGTGCGCTTCGTCCAGGGCTTCCTGGGCGCGGCCCAGGCCCAGCAAGGCGAGCGCGCGGTTCGTGTGCGCGCGGGGCGTGTCGATGCCGGCGTAGGCGGTGGCGGCGGTCGCCGGATCACGCAGCCGCAGGGCGGCGTCGCCCATCGCCATCCGCGCCGTCAGGGACGCGGCGCCGTCCAGACACCCGGCGGCCGCGGTCGCCGACCGGTAGGCGGCGACGGCGCGGTCGTCGTCCTCCGTCTCGACGAAGAAGTCGCCCAGGCGGCGCTGCCATTCGCAATCGCTGACCGGCGATCCGGCCGGGCGCGCGGTCACGGGGAGCGCCTGGATGGTGCCGGCGGCGCGGTCGACGGCGTAGCGCACGGGCAGCTCCGTCCGCGCGACCAGCGCCGCGACCTCGGGCCGGCGGCGGACGAACACCAGCGCGTCGTCGGTGCGGTAGATCAGCGCCCACCGTTCCGGATCGAAGAAAGCGCCGCGCGGGCCCTGGTGGGGGTAGGTGATGAGGGCTGCGTTGATGCCGAAACCGGTCAGCAGGGCGTCCCATTCGGCGGGCGACACATCTTCCCGACGCAGCTGCGCGTGGAACGCGGGCGGGTAGCCGTTGATGCGCGGGTCCTGAAAGACGCGGTAACGGGGCCAGCCGTCCCACGTGAGGTACGAGCCGACCTCCATGTCGTTGTACATGCGATCGCGGAGGCCGTTCTCGGTGACGAACGCGATCGCCGCCTTCGGGACCAGCGTCGGATCCAGGTCGATGTCGAATACGCGCCGGCCGTGGACGGCGGCCGCAACGCGCGGGACGATGGCGGCGCCCGCGAACAGCGCGATGGTCGCCACCGTCGCGACCTTGGCGAGGTCCCGGCGGAACGCGCCGGCCATGCGCGCGCCCGCGTCCGCGAGCGCGCACGCGACGATCGGGCCGGAGAGCAGCGCGAACTCGGCCAGGAAGCGGTTGCGGCGTACTCCGACGAGACCCAGAAACGCGACCGGAAGCAGGTGGCGCCAGCGGCGACCGGGCAGCGCAGCGCCGAGCAGCACGCCCACCGCGACGAACAGCGCCGGCGCGTTGTCGGGCCAGCGCGCGGGCACGTATTCCTGCAGCGGGCGCAGCCAGGGCATGCGCCAGTGGTTCGCGATGTACCCCAGCGCGTGGACGCCCGAGGGCGTCGCGAAGATGAAGGGAACCAGCGCCGCGGCGCACAGGCCGGCGCGTCTGGCGTCCGCGCCGCGGCTGTCGAGGTGCGCGCCCAGCGCGTACAGGCTCAGCACCAGCGGCGCCAGGAAGAAGCACGAGTTCGCGTTCGCCCACACGAGACCGCACGGAATCAGCGCGTACAGCGCGCGCGGCCGGTTGTCCTCGGCACGCTCGAGCGCCAGCAGGGTCAGCGCCAGGCCCAGGAACGTCACCAGGTGAGGGCGCTCGACGAAGCGCGGCTCGCCGGCCCACGCCGACAGCGCGAGCGCCAGCGCCGCCGCGGCCGGGTGCGCGCCGCGACGGATCGCGACGCGAAACAGGATCGCCAGCGTGCCGAGGACGAACGCCGTCTTGAGCAGCAGCGTGCCCGGGATGCCGCCCGCGCGGTGCGCGAGCGCCAGGACGATCTGGAACAGCCAGGCGAGGTTGACGTCGCGGTAATCGGGGGTGGTGAACGACAGCAAGTTCGTGCGCGGGACGGTGTGGTCGTGCAGGACGATCTCGCCGAGACGCAGGTTGAAGAACAGGTCGGTCTCGTCCATCGGGACGAGTAACCGTCCGGCGACGAACAGCAGCAGCGCCGCGGCCGACGCGTAGAGGGCGGCGCGTTCGGCGCGCGTGCTCATGGCAGCGCCACCGAATAGATGCGAGCGGTCGGCGTCGCACGCAACAGATGAAACGTATCGGGGCGCGCGTCGGCCCACGCGCGCTCGACCGGGAAGCCGTCGCCGTCGGCGGCGACGTTGCGGCGGACGCCCGGATACAGCGCCGCGACGAACAGCACCTGCGTACGCGCCGCGCGCAGGTTCGCGAGCCACGCCTCGGGGCTGGCGCCGTGGCGGTAAGGCGCCGGCTCGGCGGTCCCGTCGCCGCGCGGGCGGAAGTCGTGCAGGCGATCGCCGGGCGCGCCCGCGACGTTCACGTAGCGGACGTCGTTCGCCAGCCGCTGGCCCGCGAGCGGGAAGGCGAGGTTCGTTCCCGTGTAGGCGACGCGGGCGTCGCGGACGTTGGCGCGGAACCAGGACCAGTCGGCGGCCGTCTCGTCACCGACGGTGTAGCCGGGGTCGCTGCGCTTGTAGAAGTACGCGCCGAACGCGATCAGGACCAACGCCAGCGCGGCGCCGACCGCCGCGAGGCGCGTGAGACCACGGCTGTCGACTCGTTCGAGGAGCGCGGGCTCGTTGACGAGGGGAACGACCGCGACGACAGGCGCCGCGAGCAACAACAGGCGTTCGACCGAAGGTGCTTCGATGAACGCGCAGGCGAGGGCGACCGCGAGCGCGCCCCCGCCATGTCGCGATCGTCGTGCCGCTTGCCCGATCACCACGGCGGCGACGCCGAAGACGACGAACAGAAACCGGCTCTCCTGGTAGGGAACGATGAACCAGAAGATCCCGAGCAGCCCGACCATCAGCACCGTATCCGGCCGCCGCCAGCCTCGAACCAGCGCCACGCCGACAGCGAAGCAGAATCCGATGCCCGCGTCGATCAGCATCGAACCGAGCGCTTTGAAGTCGCCGACGGGAACGTGATAGTCCCAGGCGCGCATCTCGGCCCGGCCGTACAGCGCCGGCAGGTGCAGCCCCGGCACCACCGCGACCGGATAGAACGGATTGCCTGTGACAGCGGCGTTGCGGACGTACCAGAAGCCGCCCGTCGCCAGAATGAGCGCCAGCGCCAGCGCGGCGCCGCGCACGTCCAGCGGCCGCCGCCGCAGCCACCCGCCCGCGGTCAGGGTCACGAAAAGCACCGCCAGCGCGGCGGCCGCATACTTCGTTCCGATGGCCAGGCCGATCGCCGTCGCGGCGGCCAGCAGGTCGCCGCGGCGCGGAACGTCGGAGGTCCACACACGCAGCGCGAACGGCAGCGACGCCAGCAGGCAGGCCGCGAAGCCGAGATCGGTCATCGCCGTCGGCATCTGCGTCCAGACCTCGGGAATCAGGAGGAACGCGACCGCGCACGCGATCGCCGTCGCCCGGGAGGTATGCGAATCGCGCAGGGCCGTCACGATTGCGCACGCCGCCAGCGCCGCGAACGGCAGCTGGCCGACGCCCGCAAGATAGTCCGAACGCAGCGGCGCCAGCAGGAACAGGAACCAGAGCTCCAGGTTGGCGGGCGCGTACGCGGGCGACGGATCGCCGAACACCGCCGGCACGATCCCGATGCGCCGGTCGTGCATCCAGGTCGCCGGCATGTGCAGGTGGTACGACAGCGTGTCGTAGAGGAACGTCGTCCTGTTCAGGCCGGACCAGAGGCGGAACGCGAACATCGCGATCAGCACCGCGCCCAGCGCGAAGGCCATCTTCGTGGCCGGCTCGGGCGGAGGCGGCGCTGCGGGCGGCCGCTTGCGCGCCGTCCAGACGGCGCCCGCCGCAAGCAGCGCGAGCGCGACCAGCGTCGCCGCCGGCGTCAACAAGCCGAGCGCGCCCAGCGCGCCTTGCACGACGACGACCGTCGCGAACGCCCACAGCAACATGCGCGTCGCCTTCGCGGCGCGCGTCTCATGATCCGCCTCCGCGAAGCGATCGACGGAACGCGCGATCACGCCCAGCAGGACCAGGTTCATCGCGAGCAGGATCATGGCGCGTCGGTCCAGGCGTCTGCCGCGTGGGCGGCCGCTACGACCAGCGCAGCGCCCGCGACGGCGGTCCAGCCGTTCACCAGCGGAAACAGCGCGCAGGCGATCCAGACGGCGCCCAGCATTCCCAGCTCCCGCCGCGATACGCGCGCGCGCCCCGCCGCGGTCCAGAACAACGGCGCCATCGGCAGCGCCCAGACGAAGCTCATCACCCAGCCCGTCGGTGACGTCACGACGCACGCGAGGATCGCCGCGATGAACAGCAGCAGCTCGGCGTCGTCGATGACGGGACTGTCGATCTCCTCCGGGTCGTCGTCCTCGTATCGCCGCGGCAGCCGGCGCGCGACCCAGGTCAGGCCAAGCATGACGAGCGCGTACGGCAGCACGCTGGTCACCCAGCCGGGCGTGCGCGGCGCAAACAGCCGGGGCAAGCTGGCGCTGGCAGGACCGTCGAACGGCGGGATCGTGACCTTGTACGTCACCCCGTCGACGACGGCCGTCTCGCCGTCCTCGTCGGTGATCGGCAGCGTCCCCGGCGGCAACATCATGTCTTCGGTGCCGCCCTCGCCGTACAGGGCGACGCGCGGCAGCACCTCGGTGATGTATTCACGGACCAGGCGCGGCCCCGAGATCGCGACGCTGGCGCCGGCCGCGACCACGCAGCCCGCGACGGTCGCGAGCGCCAGGCGCCGGCGCCCCAGCGCGAACATCACGGGCAGCACGCCCAGCAGCGCGGGCTTGAAGACGGCCGCCAGCGCGAGCACGCCACCCGCCGCGAAGACCTGTTTGCGGCGCAGCCAGGCCGCGAGCACCAGCGGCAACAGCAGCAGATCGATCTGCCCGCGTTCCAGATGGAAGTAGAGCGGAAAGAACAGCGCCCCCGTTACCACGACCGCCAGCGCGTGCGACGGCGCGCCGCCCGGCCGCCGCGCCATCAGCCGCGCCGTCAGCAGCCAGCCGCCCAGGGCGGCGCCCGTGAACGCGAGCTTCGCCGCGCGGTACGGCACGATCGCGAGCAGGCGGAACAGCTCCGCCGCAAGGGGCGGATAGAGAAAGCGACTGTGGCGGAAGACCGCGACGCCGTCACACAGCCGCGGCGCCACCGCCCCGCCGCAGTGGTTCACGTACGGGTCCAGCCCCAGCCAGCGGGCCTTCCCGGCGATCCAGTACGCCGCCAGATCCTGCTGCAGCGACGCCATCGCCACCGCCACCGCCGCCACCGCGACCGCGCCGACGGCCAGCACCGCGATGACGCGTCTCTGCATCGGGTAGAAGCTATCGCGTCGAGCGAAGCGCGGCTACGCCGCGCCGAGCTCATCGGGGGGGGCGCGGGACCCTTTGAGGGTCCCGCATAAATCGACAACGCTGCTACCGCGTGCGACCGAACGCGGCCAGCGTCGTCTGGTCGCCGGCCTCGATCGCCACCTCGGCGTCCAGGCTGGTCCGGTCGCGGCCCACCGTTGCGACGGCCAGCGTCTGCCCGCGCCGCCGGTACGCCAGCGTCGCGTCGCGCGCCGCCAGATCGCCGTGCACGTCGATCTGGTCCCAGCTCTCGGCGTGGCCCACGTACGAAAGCGTGACGTCGTACTGCGTGGTCCAGAAGAACGGGGGCGCCGTGAACGGCAGATCGCCGCCCAGGATGTTCAGGGCCGCCACGCGTCCCATGCGCTGCGCGACGACCCAGTGTTCGATGCGCACGGCCTCGCCGGTCGGCGCGTACGGGTAGCGCGCGATGTCGCCCGCCGCGAAGACTCCGGCCGCGCTGGTGCGCAGGCGATCGTCGACGACGACGCCGCGATCGATCTCCAAGCCGGCGGCGCGCGCCACGTCGATTGACGGCCGCACGCCGACGCCCAGCACGACCATGTCGGCGGTGATCCGCTCATCGCTGCCGGTCAAGGTGACCGCGTCGGGCTCGACGGCGGCGACGGTGTGCCCGAGGTGGAAGCGGACGCCGTGCTCCTCGTGGACGCCGCGCATGAAAGCGCCCAGCTCGGGACCGAGCGTCTTCTCGAACGGCACCGACTCCGGCGCGACGACGTGAACCTCGAGGTTGCGCGCGCGCAGCGACGCCGCGACCTCCATGCCGATGAAGCTGGCGCCCACCACGACCACGCGGCGCGCGCGCGTGGCGCGCTCGATGATCGCGCGGCTGTCGGACAGCGTCCGCAGCGTCAGCACGTGTGGCTGGTCGCCGCCGGGCAGCGGTGGCCGCACCGGATCGGCGCCGGTCGCCAGCAGCAGCGCGTCCCACGTGACATCCCGGCCATCGGCGAGCGTCAGCTTCTTCCCGGCGGGGTCGATGCTCTCCACGCGCGCGCCCAGCGTGAGCGCGATCTTCTGCTCGCCGAAGAACGCCGGCGGCCGCAGCGGGATCCATTCCTCCGGCGCGTTGCCCGCCAGGTAGTCCTTGGACAGGTTGGGGCGGTCGACCGGCGGCGACTCGTCTGCGCCGAACAGCAAGATCTCCCCGTCGTAGCCTTCGCGGCGCAGCGTCTCGGCCGCCGATTCGCCGGCCGCCCCCGCGCCCACGATCGCGATGGTCCGCAGCGACGAGCTGCGCCGCAGCGTCACCGGACCGCCCGTACGCGCGCCGACCTTGATGAGGCCGTCGGCGACCGCCACCTCGTAGCAGGGGATCGGGTTCAGCGCCGGGGCGCGGACGGGCGCCCCGGTCCGCAGGTCGAAGCAGGCGTGGTGCCACGGGCAGCGCACGGTGTCGCCCCCGAACAGACCCTCGGCCAGCGGCCCGCCGTAATGCGTGCAGGTCGCGCCGATCGCGAGCACCTCGTCGTTGCGCCGGACCAGCACCACGGACTCGCCGTGGGCATGGCCGACCAGCGGCGCCTCCCCTTGCAGATCACCTTCGGGGATACCGGCCTCCAGATCGGGGCCGGTAAGCTTGGCGTCGTGTCCACCCATGCGCCTTAGAGTTGCAGGGCGCGGGTCGGGTTACAAGTGATTGTCGCGTGGGGAGCCGGCGGGCTCTGCCCGCGCGTCAAACGCGGCGATTCGACGGCGGATGCGCTTCACTGCGCGCGGACCGACGACGAACAACGGGTTGGACGGGCGGCCGATAGGCCGCGGCGGCTTCGCTGGACAGCTCGGCTTCCGCTTCCAGCCAATCATCGAGCTCGTGACCGGGAACGGATCCGCGCTGCAGATACAGCTCGTATGCGCGCTTCGCGATCGCTTCGGCGGTAGGGGACGCCGTCTCGTTCGACTTGGGCATTCCGTAATCCTCCAGACCCCGGAAGCTAAGCATCACGCCTACGGGTGCAAGCCGCGGCCGCGGTAAGGGAATCCCCTAAACCCGACGACGCTTGCGACTACCAACCCGGCTGAGTTTGTGTACTATGCGCGCATGTCCCCACTGGTCCCCTTCCAGAAATGGACCCTGCGCGCGGGCATCGCCGTCGCGCTCACCGTCACCCTGACCGTGGTCAGTTTTCCGCGTGTCGCCCATGCCGACCTCGGTGAGGAGCCGAAATCGTCATCCGGAGGCGCCCAGGTCGAGGACGCCGACAAGCCCAAGGACGGGTCGCTGCTCGAGAAGAAGCCAGCCGACGCGGCCGTGCAGCAGCAGGCGGCGGCGCCGCAAGTGGCCTTCTACGAGAAGTGGCAGTTCTGGGCGATCGCTGGCGCGGTCGTCGTCGGCGCGATCGCGCTGATCTGGGGCGGGCAGGCGCTCGCGCACCAGTTGAACGGCGGCGACGTCCGGCCGTGCAACATGGACTTCAAGGGGCGCTGCTTCGGGGAGGGCCAGTGATGCGCCGGCTGCTTCCGATGCTGGCGCTGGCAGCGGCCTCCGTGGGCGCCGCGGGCTGCAACGAGTACCACTATTACGACATCGACGTCACCTTCAACACGGCCGCCGGCCAGTTCGCGGGGATCAACGAGGTTTCCACGATCCAGGTGCTGGTGATGAGCGTGACCGGCGCCGACAGCGACGTGCTCCAGATCGGACCCAACTCGGGCGGCTTGCCGCTGCAGACGGGCGCCCACCTGGGAATCTTCGAGTTCTCGACGTTCGCCGATTCGGGTCAGCTGAACTTCAAGATCGACGCGTACGACGAGGATTCCAGCGCCAACCCCGGCTGCAAGACGGGCGAGGGCACGAAGACCATCAACGCGAGCGCGACGATCACGGTGATGGAGACGATGACCATCAACAAGATCGCGCCGGGCTGCGTGCCCGACGGCACCTAGCCCCGTAGCGCTGGACCAGAGTCGCCGCACACCCGCGCCTCGCGCGGGCGGTTAGTCGATCGTGTCGTCGATCTGAACGGCGTCGCCGAGCTCGCCTTCCAGGTACTGGCGCAGGCGCCGCTTCAGGCGCTCCTCGATCTGGCGGACGCGCTCGCGCGTGACGCCGAAGCGCTCCGCGATCTGGACCAGCGTCGCCGGCTCGTCGTTCAGCAGGCGGTCGCGGAAGATCTCCAGGTCGCGATCGCGCAGCGTCTCGCCGAACGCGTGCAGCTTCTCCTTGAGGATGGCGCCGAACTCGCCGGCCTCGACCTGAACGTCGGGGCGCAGCGCCGGGGCCGCCCGCACGAAGTCGCCCTGCGTCCGGTCGCCCTGCTCGTCGGACCGCATCGGCGCGTCCAGCGACGTCTCGGACGCGTTCAGCCGGCGCTCCATCTCGACGACCTCCTGCTCGGAGACGTCCAGCGCCGCCGCCAGGTGCTTGGCCTCGACCTCGTAGCCTTGCTTTTCCAGCTTCTCGCGCTCCTTGCGCAGGTTGAAGAACAGCTTGCGCTGCGCCTGCGTGGTCCCGACCTTGACCAGGCGCCAGTTGGCGAGGATGAACTTCAGGATGTACGCGCGGATCCACCACGACGCGTAGGACGACAGCTTCACGCCGCGGTACGGGTCGTATTTCTGGACCGCGTGTATGAGGCCGATGTTCCCCTCCTGGATCAGGTCGAGGATGTTCCGGTGCGCGCGCCGGTACTCCTGCGCGATCTTCACGACCAGGCGCAGGTTGGCGGTGATCAGCCGGGACGCCAGCGCGGGCTCGTGCTGCTTGCAGAACCGGACCGCGACCGTGTGTTCCTCTTCGCGGGTCATCAGCGGGTAGCGCCGCAACTCGTGCAGGTACGCGCCGATGGTCGAGTAGTCGGACAGGCTCGGCTCGACAGCCGGCGTGGCGCTTTCCGCCTTTTCGGTGCCGGCGCCGGAGTCTTCCTCTCCGTCGGGCATCCGGCCGATCGGCAGGCCGGCGACGTCACCGAGACCCTCGGCGGCCTCGGCCGCTTCGGGATCCTGCGACACCGCCTTCAGATGCTGGGTGGGTGGTTTCTCGATGCCACGACCACGAGAACGTCCGTTCGATCGGGACGAGCCGGGAACTTGGTGAGCGGCAGCTTCATGCTTGTTTCGGAGCGCGGTGCTGAGCATGGTCGCTTGCTTTCGCAAGCCCTATGCCACGCGTCGAACCCCTAGACCCGCGCGCCGCCTGGAGTTAGAGGTGCCTCTCGGGGTGGCTGTTACGACCCGGTAGCAACCAAGCGTTCCCTACACAGGATCCAGGTAACCATCTCCGCCCATGCCGTCTAGAGGGTGCGCAGTGCGCCGGGAGATTTACGGGGCGTCTTCGTATCGCTCCGTACGCCCGAAGATGTCGTCCTGGTAACGGATGAAGTGGAAAAGCGCGACCGCGGCCATCGTCCCGCTGACGATGAACGAGATGTTCGCGGCGCGGGCGAAGTCGCGCTTCTGCTCCAGGTCCTGCATGGCCGCCTGGCGTGAATCGCCGCTCGGTTGCAGCTGCGAGATCACCCCGAGGAACGTGCCCGCGGCCAGCGCGATGGCGGCCAGCCCTGTCGACACGTAGGCGGTGTTGGCCGGCCAGCGCCGGCGGCGGGGCAGGTTGTCGGGGGTCAGCTTGATCTGCAGCTCCTCGCCCGGGCGGACGTCGACCCGCGACGTCCACGGGAAGCGGTCGGTCGCCTCGACGCGCACGTTGTGCTTGCCGGCGACCAGGGTGGGGGAGATGAGCGGCGTGATGCCGAGGTAGGCGTTGTCGATCGCGACGCGTGCGCCCTCGGGATCGGACGCGACGGAGATCTTGCCGGGCTCAGCGCGCGGACGGAACAGCTCGCTCGACGCTTCCTGGACCGCCTTGATCAGGTTCTCGACGCCGCCTTCGACCAGACGGAAAACCCGGTTCTCGACCTTACCGTCCTGGACATTGTTCAAGTTGAGGTTGAACAGCACCTGCTTGCCGCGCGTGCCGACGCTGCCCGCGACGATACGGCGCACGCCCAGCGAGACGCCGGTGCGGCCCAGGCACGAGATGTCGTCCAGGCAGGCCTGCGCGCGGCGTTCGCTCTCGACGCCGAGGCGGGCGCGGAACTCCTCCTTGCCGGCCATCTCGAAGCCGCCGTGCCGGGCCGCGTAGGCGATGATCACCTCGGTCAGGTTGTCGGCCAGCTCGGCGTCCTTCTCCGCCGTCGCCAGCACCAGCACCGCGATCTTCTCGCCCGCGCGCGCCGGCGTGGGCGCAGCCAGGAGGAACGTGCCCACCAGCAGCAAACCTGCGATCGCGCCGCGCTTCATCCGCAGAACCCCCCCGAACAGTTGTTCGACTGACACCAGGACGCGGCCTTGCACGGCGCGCTCTTCGGCAGCGGCGGCACGCAGATCGAGCCGCTGCCGACGGTGCAAACGGCGCGATTGCCGGCGATCCACCGGTTGACCGGACAATCGGCGTCGTCACGACACAGCGTCGTGCAGACCTTGTAAGGCAGTTCCGGCGTGGGGGCGCAAACCAGATCGCCGACGCACTGGTCGTCGGCCGTGCAGGGGAGGCCGAAGTAGCCGGGATAACACCCGGGTTTTGAGGTTCCATCGCGGCCGACCGTGACCGGCAAGCAGACGTGGCCGAACCCGCCGCGCGGCGTGCACGGTCCGGTGCCGTTCGGGCAGAGCCGGCTGCACGTGCCCTGGTCTGACGCCATCGTCGGTTTGCTCGAGAACACGCAGCTGGTTCCCTCGTCGCGCGTGCAGTCGGCATCGTCGTAGCAACGCGCGCCACGGTAGGCGTCGGGCGTCGCGCAGCGGCCGCTCCCGTTCCCGTCCGGTTGGCAGACGAACTTGCCCTGGTCGCTGTCGTAGATCTCGCACTCGTCCTCGTGACTGCAGGGCACCGTGCATAGCTTCAGCGCCAAGGCCGCGTCCGGCTCGTTGTCGCTGACGCACTTGCCGACGATGCAGTCGACGTCCGACTCGCACAGGAAGCCGAGCAGACCGGGCAGGCAGATGGGCGGGCTGCCCGATCCGGACAGCTTTCTGAAGCAGAAATGGTTGGGTGGGCAGCGCTGCTGCGAATCGCAGTTCGGCACGCAAATGTCGGGCGGGTGTGCCGCGGCACCGACCAGCGTCGGCAGGCAGGACTGCCCCGGGCCGC
>Ga0207675_100002708_pt1 | contig 17457 bp, 10 predicted proteins | sample KBSSwiS42_FD_184305 | JGI IMG/M metagenome (GOLD analysis project Ga0207675, IMG submission 184305) | Switchgrass rhizosphere microbial communities from Kellogg Biological Station, Michigan, USA - KBS Switchgrass S4-2 (SPAdes) (version 2) | ecosystem: Host-associated > Plants > Roots >... | reverse complement strand
CGCATTCGCGCCTCCAGTCTATCTCGATACCACCGGCTCAGCTTGAGCTGCGTCCCGTCCGACAGGCGAACCATGTAGTCGCCCGACCCCCACAGATCCATCTGACGGATCCGATCGAGATTCACGATGGTCGACCGATGAATGCGCGCGAAACGCCGCGCATCGAGGGCGCGTTCCAGCGTGGTCATCGTCTCGCGGATGAGATGCGTGCGCGGCCCGGTGTGCAGGCGAGCGTAGTTGCCGAACGCCTCGATCCAGTCGATCTCCGCCACCGGCACGAAGTACATTCTGCCCTCTTCCTTGACGAGCAGACGGTCGAGCGGCCCGCGACCGCCCACGTTAGGCGCCGAGTCGGCTTGGGCGCCGGCCGTGTCGCGAGCCGGCGCGCCCGGCGATGCCTCGAGAAACGCCACCAGCTTCGCGTGACGCTCGGCCGTCGTTGACTGCGCGATCTGCGCCCGCGCCCGCTCGATCGCCTCGGCGAATCGGGTGGGATCGACCGGCTTCAGGATGTAGTCGAAGGCGTGGACGTTGAACGCTGCCACCGCGTGCTCGTCGAACGCGGTCACGAAGATCACGAGCGGTGCCGGGCCGTCGAGCGCGCGCAGGACCCCGAACCCATCTACCCGCGGCATCTGCACGTCCAGCAGCACGACATCCGGGTTATGGGTGGTGATGAGCGAGACCGCTTCACGGCCGTTGGCCGCTTCGCCGACGACCTCGACGTCGGGCTGCTCCGTGAGCAGCCGTCTCAGACGCTGACGGGCGAACGATTCGTCGTCGACAATGAGGACGCGCAATGCCGTCACGACGCGCTCCGCCGGAGGACTGGCGGGGAAGCCACCGGTGTGACGGCCGGCGACGATCGCCTAACAGATTCGCCCACAGGCTCGGTTGCTCGCGGAGCGACCGTGAACGTCGCTGGCGGTTCGTCATCGGCGTCGAACGGAATCACCACGGACGCGATCGTTCCTCCTCCGGGTGCAGGCGAGAGCGCGAACCGCTGGCGCGCGGCACCGTACAAGTGGTGCAGGCGCTCACGCGTATTTCGCACGCCGGTCCCCTCGCGGATCGCGCCGGCGAGGCCGTCGCCGCTGTCGCGAACCTCCAGGTCCACCGAGTCGCCGTCACGCCTTGCCGTGACCGTCACGCGCCCGCCTTCCTCACGCGGCTCGACGCCGTGCTTGATGGCGTTCTCCACGAGCGGCTGCAGGATGAAGCGCGGCACGAGCGCGTCGAGCGTAGTCGGGTCCACGTGCAACTCGAACGTCAACCGCCCGCGGAAGCGCGCGCGCATGATCTCGATGTAACTCTCGAGGAGCTCGAGCTCGCGTCGGAGCGGTACTCGTTCGCGATCGGCCTCGGTAAACGATGAGCGCAGGAGCACCCCGAGCCGGGTGAGCATAGCGTCCGCACCGGCGGGGTCGGTGTACACCTGCTCGGCGATCATGTTCAGCGTGTTGAACAGAAAGTGCGGGCGCAGCTGGCCCTGCAGCGCCGTTAGGCGCGCCTCGGCCAGTTGCCCCTCGAGCGTCGCCGCCCGCAGATCGCGCTCGTATGACAGGCTCGCGTAGTAGCGCACGTGTGCGAGCGCGACGATGACGAAGTAGCAGAGGGAGTACAGGAACAGGGTCCGCAGGAACATCGCGTGGAGCGGCGTGCTGGTGACCGGCGCTCCGGGGTTCACGTACGGCGCGATCGCGCGCATGAGCGCGACGTCGAGGAACGTCGCGAGCGCCGATGCTCCGAGATGGATCGAGACGGTCCTTGGCCAGTTCGTGCGATCGATGCGAACGCGTCGCGACAGCGCGAGGATGGCGGGTGTGTACAGCGCCCACAGCCAGCAGCTCGCGAGCGACATCCGAATGAGCCGGCCAAACGCCGTCGCGCCGCCTTCGGGCTGAGCGGCAGCCTGGAGCTCCGTCGTCGCGACCGCAACCAGGGTCCAGGCGACGAAGTACACGGCACCTCGAGTTGCGGTCGTGCGCAGATCAGGCTTGCTGGCGGTGACGTTGGTGGCCACCCGGGTTCCTCCTGGGGAATCGACTGAGGGTACCGCCCTGGGGCGGCGAAGCAACGCCTCGGATGATGACCCGGATACACCGGGGACGTCCAGCGGATACGTGGGACGTGATGCCTAGGCCTCGCAAATTACCACGAACGCTGAGGACGCTGACCGCGCTGCGCGCGGGCGCTGGAGTTGCTGAAGGGCTTGTGCCTGCTCCGAGAACGCTTCAGCGTTTTCTGCGACGGCGCGAAGCACCGTCTGCGTGTTCAGCGTTCGTAGTTGTTCCCGTTTGCGTGTTCAGCCGTCGCGGTTCCCTCGCGCGATCAGAAACTCACACGCGCACCACTAGGCGTCCCGCAACGCGACCGCCGGATCCACACGTGACGCGCGCCGCGCTGGCAGCCAGCTCGCGAGCGCCGCCACCACGAGGATCACGACCGCCGCGCCGAGGAACGTCGGCAGATCCGTCGCCTCGACACCGAAGAGCAGGGACCCGAGCAGTCGCGACGCCAGGAAACCGCCCGCCAGACCGAGTACGACGCCCAGCGATGTCATCCCGAGCGCGCCGCGGATGATCAGTCTGACGACATCTCCCGTGTCAGCCCCGAGCGCTACCCGCACGCCGATCTCCCTCGTGCGCTCGTTGACACCATACGCCATCACGCCGTACACGCCGATCGCCGCCAGCAACAGCGCGACGAACGCGAACACACCGATGAGCGTCGTGCGGTCGCGCGGCTGCTGCACCGACGCCGCGACGATGTCCGACATGGCCTCGGCTGACGATACGGGCTGGTCGGGATCGAGCGCCCGCACCGCCGCTCGAATGGGATTGATCAGCCACACCGGGTTGCCGCCAGTACGCACCGCGAGGGTCAGATTCGAGACCGGCCGCTGCGCGAAGGGCACGTACATCGCCGGGAGCGCCGGATCGGCGATCGCCGAGGCACGCACGTCGGCCACGACGCCGACGATCTCGCGCGCGGCGCCCTCGAAATCCAGTCGCGGCGGCGCGTTGGGGCGATCGAACCGCAGCGCCTCGATGCTGAGCGCCACCCGCTTTCCCACCGGATTCTCGTTAGGCCAGAAGCGCTTCCGCATGGCTTCGTTGATGACCGCCACGCGCGGCGCGCCGGCGCCATCCGACGCGTTCAGCACGCGGCCGGCACGCAGCACGAGCGCCATTGACGAGAAGTAGCCCGGCGTGACGGAGCCGTAGACGACGTCAGGCTCATCGCCCGGCCGCGGGGGCGGTGCTCCCATGATCCGGAAGTCGGTCATCTGCTGCGGCCCAGTAAGCGGTAGCTGCTCGACGCCGCCAGCGCTCCGCACGCCCGGTAACGCGCTCACGCGGTCGATGAGGCCGTCGTAGAACTGCGCCTGTCGCGCGGCCGTTTCGTAGCGCGCGCGCGGCAGATTGAGATCGACCGTGAGCACGTGGTCGGCACGGAACCCGGGGTCGATCGCGCGCAGGTTGGCGAAGCTGCGAAGCAGCAGCCCGGCACCGACGAGCAGTGTGAGCGCCAACGCGACCTCTGCCACCACCAGCACCTGTCGCGTGCGAACGCGGGTCGGGTCGCTCGACCCGTACCCGCGAGTCGCGAGGGCCGAGTAGAGCGATGGGCGCGACGCGCGGAGCGCGGGGACGATGCCGAAGAGAAACCCGGTGGCGAGCGACACGCCAAACGTGAACGCCAGCACGACGGCGTCGAGGCCGACGTCGTCCGCACGTGTCGCGTACGGAACGAACACGCTGGGCACGGAAAGCGACACGACGGCGGGCAACTCGACGAGCCAGGCGGCCACCAACAGGCCGGCGGCGCCTCCCGCGACGGACAACACGAGGCTCTCCGCGAGCAGTTGCGCGATGAGTCGCGGTCGACTCGCGCCTAACGCCGCACGGATGGCGATCTCCTGGTATCGCGATGAGGCCCGCGCCAGCAACAGGTTCGCGACGTTCGCGCAGCCGATGAGCAGCACGAGCGCCACAGCGCCGAGGAGAATCAGGAGGCCTGTGCGGATGCCGAGCGTCGCCTGGTCGCGAAGCGAAACGAGCTGCAGCGTGGTCCCGCGGTTGAACTCGGGAAATCGCTGCTCGAGATCGGCAGCGATCGCCGTGAGCTCCCGCTGTGCCTGTGGCGTCTGGACGCCGGGGCGGAGCCGCCCGACGACGCCTAACGCGTTCGCCCCGCGGGCATACACCCGGTCACGGAACGGGTCGAGTCCGAGCGGCAGCCACACATCGGGCTCGCGCGGCGCGTTGACGAACCGAAACGCCGCGGGCAGAACGCCGACCACGTCCAGCGTATTGCCGTCGAGTGTGATGGTGGCTCCGGTGACGGACCGTCGGCCACCGTATCGACGATCCCAGAGACGTTGGCTGACGATGACCCCGTGCGCGGTCGCCCGATCGTCGTCCCGCACATTGAAGCTCCGGCCGATTTCCGGCCGCACGCCAAGGACGTCGAACAGATTCGAGGATACGATCGCGTACTGGGCCTTCTCCGGCTCGCAATCGGCCGCCGCGCACCCACCGGTCACGCTGAACCGTGAATCGTTGAATGAGGTCCAGACGGCCAGCGACTGGAACGACCGGGCGCCTGCGCGTAGGTCGAGGAAGTTCGGGAGTGACAGCGGAAGCTGCGGTAAGGCGCTCGTCGGGCGGTACGCCCAGACCAGGTAGAGGCTTGCGGGATCCGGAAATGGGAGGGGCCGGAGGAGTGCGGCGTTGACGACGCTGAAGATCGCGGTGTTCGCGCCGATGCCCAGCGCGAGCGTCCCGACGATGACCGCCGTGAACGCGCGATGCTTGAGGAGCGAGCGGATGGCGAAGCGAAGGTCGTTGACGACACTATGCATGGTCGCCCTCGTCCGGGCCGGTCACGTGGTGGGCCTTCCGGAAAGGCCAGATCCATGCCGCCGACGGATGGTTGCCTAACCCGTTACGGCGCTGACGATTATCGCGGGTTCGCCTCCGGGCGCGCGATGTCGAGTCGTCCGCGGGTGGGACGGAACGTTCAAAAGCGGACAGCGCAATTTCGGTACGAATGACCCCAAACGGACCAATTCGGCGCTAGTCGGCGCGCATCGCCGCCATCGGATCGGTCCGCGCGGCATCGCGTGCCGGGAGGTAGCTCGCCAGACCCGCCACGACAATCAGAAACGCCGACAACCCGACGAACGTCGCCGGATCCGTCGTGCTCACGCCGAACACCAGCGTGCGCATGAGCCGCGTCACCGCGAACGAACCGGCGAGCCCGATCGCGATACCCACGGCCGCGTAGCGAACCCCCTGCGCCACCACGGACGCGGCCACGCGACCCGGTTCGGCGCCTAACGCGATGCGAACGCCGATCTCCCGCCGCCGCTCGCCCACCGCGTAAGCGATCACGCCGTAAACGCCCACCGCGCCAAGTACGAGGCCGACTCCGGCAAACACGAGCAGCAGCGACATGATCAACCGCGGTCTCGCCACCGACTCCGACATCACCTGCTCCATGGACCGCACGTCCGAGATCGGAACGTTCGCGTCGATCGCGATGATCGCCTGCCGCGCGAGGCCGGCCAATGCGAGCGGATCGCCGGTCGTTCGAAGCGCGAATGTCACCGCGCCCATCGGTGACTGCGCGTGCGGCCGATACAACTCCGGCTCGGGCGGGACGTCGAGCGAAATGTGCCTGACGTCGCCGACAATTCCGACGACCGTCGCGGCATCGCTGCCGCGCGTCGCATTGCCAGCCGTGAACCGCTTGCCGATCGGATCCTCTCCCGGCCACGCCGCGCGCGCGAATGCCTCGTTCACGATCACGACCGGCGTTGTGCCGCGCGTGTCGGATTCCGAGAAGGCTCGGCCCCGCACGAGCGGAATCCCCATCGTCTTGAAGTAGTCGCCGTCGATCACGCGCCACCCGGAGCGCAGCGGAGCCTCGCCGGGTGCACGAGGTCGGCCCTCGAGATCGATGTTCGCGTACCAGGCGTAGCCGGCGAGCGGGAGATGATGGATCATCCCGGTCGATTGCACGCCAGGCAGCGCATCGAGGCGCTCGAGCAGCGTCTTCACGTACCGGACTCTTTCGTCGTTCGTGTTGTATCGCTCGCCGCTCGGCTGCACGCGCAGAGTCAGCACGCCGCTTGGGCGGAAGCCGGCGTCGACGTGCGATAGCGACCAGAGCGTGCGCATCATGAGCCCTGCTCCGATCACCAGCACGAGCGTCAGTGCGACTTCCGCGACCACCAGTGCGCCGCGCGCGCGTTCGCCGCCGGTCCGTCCCGCGACGCCGCGCGCGCCTCGCAACGCGTCACGGGCGTCGGCATGGCTCGCCAGAAAGGCCGGGGCGAGGCCGAACGCGATGCCGACCAGGATCGCCAGGCTCGCACACGTGGCGAGCACCGTGGCGTCGAGTGAGATCGACGCGAGTCGCGGAGTATCCGCCGGCAGCGACGCTCTCAGAACCCGGACCCCAACGGCGCCGAGCGCGATCCCGGCTGCGGCGCCGCCGATTGCGAGCAACGTGCTCTCGACGAGCATCTGTGCGACCACGCGGCTCCGCGACGCGCCCAACGCGGTACGAACGGCGATCTCGCGCCGGCGGCCCGCAGCGCGCATGAGCAGGAGGTTGCCGACGTTGGCGCCGGCGATCAGCACGATGAATCCTACGGCTGCCAGCAGGACGAGCAGCGCCGTTCGGACGCTTCCGACGGCCCGGTCGCGCAGGGGGATGAGCGTGACGTTGCGATAATAGTCCGTGGAGTACTCGAACGCCTCGCGCATCCGCGGGAACAAGGTCGCGAGCTCGGCACGCGACTGGTCGATCGTCACCCGACCGCGCAGGCGCCCGACGAACCACGACACCGAACCTTTGTGGAACCACGCAGTCGGGTCGACCACGAGCGGCGTCCAGAGGTCGGCCGGGCGACCGAGGACCTCGAATCCCGGCGGCAGCACGCCGACGACATTGTACGCGGTGCCGTCCAACACCACGTTCCGGCCAACGATTGACGGGTCGCTCCCGAACCGCTCGGCCCATAACGCGAACCCAAGAATCGCGACGGTCTCCTGTCCGGGGATCGACTCGTTCTCCCGAAACGTGCGGCCGAGCATAGGCCGGACGCCCAGGACGTCGAGCAGGTTCGGGGAGACGCGCGCGGTAGTGAGCTGCGTTGCTTCGCCTGCTCCAGTCAGCGCCATTCCCCATCCGGGGCTGATCGCCGCGACGCCGTCGAGGGTGCGCGCGTTGTCGCGCAGGAAGAGCAATTCGGCGTTGGAGATGAACTGCTCGGCGTTGAACGCCACGAGCCGGTCGGGCGTGCGGAACGGGAGTGGACGGAGGAGGATTCCGCGCACGGCACTGAAGATTGCCGCGTTCGCGCCGATGCCGAGCGCGAGGGTGATCACGGCGACCGCGGTAAATCCGGGTCGCCGTGCGAGTCCACGAATGGCGTAGCGCAGGTCACCGGCGAGTGTCATTGCCTGCTCCATAGGGAGACAGGCAATGGACACGTCAATCCGGAAACGGGTTGGCCGGCTGCTAAGTCGCCAGTCGCCAGTCGCCAGTCGCCTGCCGCCTACATCCTCCACCCAAGCAGGTTCCAGGAATTGAGCGACCAGACGAACAGCAGCGCCACCACCACCACGGCAGAATACCGCAGCCGTTCCCAGCGCGTCCCCGTTCCGTTTCGCCAGAGCCCAACGGCCACCACACACGCGGCCACGGACAACAGCGCGCCGATCACCGGGAGCGCAAGGGACGCGTAGAGCTTTCCGAGCTTCCCGTTGAGAACGCCCTCGATGTCGCTGACGGTCAAACCGATGCCGACTGCGCCCAACAGGAACGCGATCGACAGGCCTACCACGAGCGCGCGACCCGGCAACCGCGCTGGCCGTCGTTCCTTCGGGGTGAACCGTCGAATGAGCGCTGCGCCCGCCGTCAACAGGAACACCACGAATCCCAATCCCAGCACGATCAGGTGCAGTTGGGGCGACGCGAGGCCGGTTCGCTTCTCCATCGCCTCCATCGGCACGAACCCGATGAACGCGTGCGTTATGCGACCGTCCTTGTCCGCGCGGAATGCTACCGGCTCGTACGTCAGCACGTCGCGGAAGAGCAGGGAATCCACGGGGACGAGGTGCATCGTCTGTCCCAGCACGCTTGCGGCGAGCGTCCCCGAATCGCCAACGCCAACTTTGATCACGCCCGCGAGCGACGCGGCCTTCATGAACGTCGAGTAGCTGTTCCGGTTCGCCACGTACTCGCCGGCAAATTTCTGGAGCTGGTCCTTGGTCGCCTTAGACACCAGTGCGGGACGCGGCTCGGGGTAGTAGTGGTCGAGGAACTGCTCGAGGAACGGGTGGAAGCTCAGCTCCCCGCCCGTGTTGGTGTTGTACGAGACGAAAACCCCGGCCTTCTCGGTCGGCATCAGTGCGAGGTCGCTGTGGAACCACTGCGTGTCGCCGCCGTGGCCGATGATGTGCACGCCGTGGCTCGACTTCTCGTAGAACCCGTAGTCGAACCCGTTGAGGCGCGGGTCGTGCGTGAAGACGCGCGAGTGCATCTTCTCCGCTGTCGCCGCGGAGAGGATGCGTTTGCCGTTGTACTCGCCGTCGTTGAGATGCGCGATCATGAACTTCGCCATATCCGTCGCCGACGCCGACACGGATCCGGCTGGCCACCCGCCGGTGATGATCTCCCACTTGTGCGGGGCGAAGGTGCCGTCCTTCCACTCGTAGCCGTTCGACATGTCGTTCGTGTAGCGTGCCGGCAGCGGCTGGCGCGTGGAGGTCTGCGTCATGCCTAACGGCTCGAGAATGTTCTTCTCGACGTAAGTGTCGTACGGCATGCCGCTCACGCGCTCGACGATGTAGCCGGCCGTCGCGGTCGCCCAGTTCGAGTAGGAGGAATACGTGCCTGGTGGGCGGACGCGCTTCGGCATGTGCGCGGGCAGCCACTTCCCCATCGGCGTGATGTGGTTCGAGTCCTCCGTAAAGAGGTCGCGCGGGTCTTCCTCGAGTCCCGGCGTGTGGGTCATGACGTGCGTCAGCGTGATCGGCTGGTTCGGGAACGTCGCCGGGATCTTGAAGTCGAGATACTTGTTGATGTCGGTGTTGAGGTCGAGCTTGCCCTGCTCCACCAGCTGCATGACGGCAGTCCACGTGAACAGCTTGGTTATGGACCCAACCCGGAACATGGTCGAATCGGCGGCCACCGGGCGGCCCTTGCGGACGTCGGCGCTGCCGTAGCCCTTGGCGAAGAACAGCGCGCCATCCTTGACCACCGAGACCGTTGCTCCCGCGATGTGATGATCGCGGAGCTGTGCGGCCATGATGCCGTCCATGAAGGCTTCGAGCTCGGCGCGGTCCTTCAGGCCGCGTGTCACGGGCACGGTGGCCGGCGGGATCTCGGCCGTCGGGGTCGACACTGGGCGAGTGGGAGCGACCTTCCGAGGCGGTTCCTGCTGGGCGGTGGCGTGCCTAACGACGAGGAGCGACAGTCCGAACACGAGCGCGCGAGTGAGCACGAATCCTCCGGAAAAATTGACCGATACGCGAGGCCTTATGGATAGCAGGCGGCAGGTGTCCGGGGCAATGCTGGAATCCTGGCGAAGGATGGGCCCGTAGGATGAATTAGCACACCTTCATTGGGAGAGCGGGCATGATCATGGCCGACGTGTGGAAGATCCTCTTCCTGATTCTGGGAACCCAGGCGGTGATGGTGAGCTACTGGCTCCTCGCCGCGGCGCTGTTTCCTGCAACGCTCCGCCGCGCGCGAGCGGCCTATGACCAGCGCAGCGGGCGGGTGACCGTGACCGGTCTGCTGGTGGCCGTGCCGACGCTCCTGGTGGGGGCCGGGCTGCTCCAGGGGCCGCACCCACTGCTCAAACTGATCGGCGGGGTCCTGGTGAGCACACCCATCGCCCTCGGGCTCGTGGGGTCGGCCGGGCTGTGCGACCGGATCGGCGCGGGACTGCCCGGTGACGCCGACTCTCGGCTGCCGTGGCGGCGCGTACTGCGCGGCGGCATTGTGCTGTCGTTCGCGTTCGTGCTGCCCGTGATCGGGTGGTTCCTGGTGCTCCCATGGACGCTGGTGAGCGGGGTGGGCGCGGCGTTAGGCAGTCTGCGTCGCCATCGGTCGGCTGCATCACCGACGACCACCCCGGCCGCCCAGGTCGAAGCGATCCAATGATCACGCGGCGCCAGTTCGTCGAGCTCGGAGGCACGCTGGCAGCGGTGTCCGCGCTCGCCTGTGAGGAGGCCCCACCCCAGCTCGCGTCACTGCTGACACCGGCGACCGAGCCGGTTGCCCCTCCTGCGAGCGACGACGTCGACCTCGTATCGCACGTGGTCGGCCGGCTGTCGTTCGGGCCGCGTCCGCGAGACCATGCGAACGTTCGGTCCATCGATCCTGATACAGATCGCGCCGTCGAGCGCTATGTCGACGCGCAGCTCGCGCCCGAAGCCATCGACGACACCGCCGTCGAAACGCGGCTGCGTCGCTACGGAGAGCTCGAGGAAAGCGCCGGTGAGCTGTACGAGTACAAGGAGCAGGTGCTGCTCGCCAGCCTGACGAGTGCCGCCATCCTGCGGGCGCGCTACAGCGAGCGCCAGCTGCACGCGGTGATGGTCGATTTCTGGACCGACCACTTCAACATCGACAGCGCCAAGGGCGACTGCCGCTGGCTCAAAGCGGCGGACGACCGCGACGTGATTCGCGCCCACGCGTTAGGCTCGTTTCCGGAGATGCTTCGCGCGTCGTCGCTGAGCCCCGCGATGCTCTGGTACCTCGATGGGCGGGTCAACCGGTATGGTGCGCCGGGCGACCGGCCGAACGAGAACTACGCCCGCGAGCTGCTCGAGCTCCACACGCTCGGCGTGCACGGCGGCTATACGCAGCAGGACGTCATGGAAATGGCACGCGCGCTGTCGGGGTGGACGGTCCGCTCGCGGCGCGAAGTCGTCTTCGGGCTCGGCAAGGTGGAATTTCACCCGGAATGGCACGACGACGGTGAGAAGCACATCCTCGGTCGCGTCATTCCAGCTGGTCTCGGGAGCCGCGATCTGGACGCGGTGTTGGATCTCATTTCGCTGCATCCGTCGACGGCGCGCCACCTCGCCACCAAGCTGTGCCGGCGGTTCATCGCCGATGACCCGCCCGCTACCGCCGTCGACCGCGTCGCGAGCACGTTCGTCTCTTCGCGCGGGAACATCGCGGGCACGTTGCGCGCGCTGTTCGCGACGCCCGAGTTCATGCGGGTACGTCGAACGAAGCTCAAGCGCCCGTTCCATTTTGTCGTATCCGCGCTCAGAGCGACCGATGCGCGGACCGATGGCGGCCCGGCGCTGCACGAGATGCTGCGCCGGATGGGTCACGCGCCGTATCAGTATCCCACTCCGGACGGATACGCCGACGATGAGACGTCCTGGCTCGGCACACTGCTCTGGCGCTGGAACTTCGCCGCCGCGCTCGCCAGCAATCGAATCGCCGGCACGCACCTCGAGCCCGCGGCTGTTCGATCGACGTTAGGCGGGGAGGCCGGCCTCCGCGCGCACATACTCGCGCGACGCCCAACGGTAGCCGAACGCGAGATCCTGGCAGCCGCGCCGGACTCCCTGCCGCTGCTGCTCGCGTCTCCAGCCTTTCAGCGGTACTGAGATGCCATCGCTTGGCTTCGTCACCGGCATCGCTCCGCGCGACCGAACGCTCGTCGTGATCTTTCTCCGTGGCGGCGCCGACGGCCTGACGCTCGTCGCGCCGGTCGCCGACGATGCCTACCATCGCGCCAGGCCCACCTTGCGCGTTACGGAACGCGAGGGGCTCCCACTCGACGACGTATTCGCGCTCCACCCGCGGCTTGCTCCGCTCGTGCCCCTCTGGGCGTCGGGCGAGCTGGCGATCGTTCACTCGGTGGGCTCCGAGGATGCGACACGCTCGCATTTCGAGGCGCAGGACCTCATGGAGCACGCTGGCACCGCGGCTGGAGGGTGGCTCGGACGATTTCTGCGGCTGCGAGCAATCGGACAACCCGGCGCGCTGTGCGCCGTGGCGTTCGGCACCGAGCTCCCTGCGGCGCTGCGTGGCGCCCCGTCGGCTACCGTGCTTCGTTCATTGAGCACGTTCTCACTTGGCGACGGTGCCCATGGGATGCTCCGCGCCATCGCCGATCTGTACGCGATCGAGCACAATGCGATTGGGGAGTCGGCGCGCGACACAGTCAATGCGCTGCAGCGGCTCGAGCGGCTGGCGAACGCGCCGCGTCCGCTTGCCGCCGCAGACTACCCGCGCGACGACTTCGGCGAAGCGCTGCGACAGACCGCCCAGCTCGTGCGCGCTGGCGTCGGACTCGAGGCGGCGACGATCGACCTCGGGGGATGGGACTCACATTTCACCCAACAGCAGCTGCTCGAGCCGGCAATGGATCGCCTGGCCCGGGGCCTCGCGGCATTTCATCGTGACCTCGGCCCCGACATGGCGCGGACCACGGTCGTCGTGATGACCGAGTTCGGCCGCCGCGTGGCGGAGAATTCGGCGTTAGGCACCGACCATGGCCGCGGCAGCGTGATGTTCGCGCTCGGCGGCGGGGTGCGCGGTGGCCGTGTCCTCGGCGGCTGGCCGGGTCTTGGCTCCGATGCACTCGAGGGACCCGGCGACCTCCCGGTGCGGACGAACTATCGCAACGTGCTGGCGCCGATTCTGTCGACGATGGCGGAGCCATCGGTGGTTGCGCGAGCGTTTCCGGGATTCAATCTCGAGCCGGCGGCGTTGTTCGGCTGAACAACGGGGACGGACGACGGGCGACGGGCGACGGGGAAACAGCGGCTGGCCGTCGCCCGCCGCCTGCTATGGCTTATCCCCCTTCAGCATGGCGTCTCGCTTCGCCTTGAACTCCGTGCCCGGTTTCCACTCCGGCCAGCGGTCCGTCTGCGCGACCTTGTAGCCGACCTCGAAGAACGCCTGAAGGTCTTCGACAGCGCCGGACAGATCCCAATCCGGCTTCACTTGATCTGACGGCTTGTGGTAGTCGTGCTCCGTGTACTCGTCGCGCTTCTTCTGCCCATACGTCGAGTCCTTCCCGATGAACTCCGTGCCCGCGTCTGTGTACAGCGCCGGCACGCCTTGCTTGGCGAACTCGAAGTGGTCCGAGCGATAGAAGAATCCCTTCTCGGGTTCCGGGTCGGGCTTGATCGTGCGCCCGCCCTGCGACGCGAGCACGCTGCCTAACACATCGTCGAGCGTCGAGTTGCCGTAGCCGACGATCGTCAGGTCCTTCGTTTTCCCCCATTGGTTCACGCCGTCCATGTTCATGTCCGCCAGCGTCTTGTTGAGCGGATAGAGCGGATGCGTCGCGTACCACTTGGCGCCTAACAAGCCCTGCTCCTCGCCAGTAACCGAGAGGAAGAGCATCGTTCGTGCAGGCGGCTTGGGCAGCGCCTTGTACGCCTTCGCCAGCGTGAGGAGCGCCGCGGTTCCTGACGCGTTGTCGAGCGCGCCGTTGAAGATCTGGTCGCCCTTGAGCGTCGTGTCCTTGCCGAGATGGTCCCAGTGGGCCGTGTAGATGATGTACTCGTTCTTGAGCGTGGGGTCCGACCCCTCGAGCTTCCCGATCACGTTCTTCGACTGGATCTCCCGGACGGTGTTCCGGACGCGGAACGTCGCCTTCGCGTTCAGTGCGACGGGCCGGAAGTCTTTCCGCGATGCCGCCTTGTGCAGGGAGTCGAAGTTGAGGCCCGCGCTCCGAAAGAGCTCCTTCGCCGTGGGGAGCGACATCCATGACTCGACAGCCACGCGATTCGTCGCGCCTGTTTCCTTGACGTCGAAGTTCTCGCGACCCCAACTGCCGACGACGACTTCGTACGGGTAGCCTGCCGGCCCAGTCTCGTGCACGATGATCGCCGCGGCCGCTCCCTTGTCCGACGCGATCTCGTACTTGTACGTCCAGCGGCCGTAATACGTCATGGCCTTGCCCTTGAACATCGTCGAGTCGAGCTTCGTCGAGTCGTTAGGGTTTGGTACGGCGGGGTCGTTCACGAGCATGACGATCGTCTTGCCCTTCACATCCATGCCCTTGTAGTCGTCCCAGCCGTACTCGGGAGCGACGACGCCATAGCCCACGAACACGATGTCGGAGTTGTCCACGCGCACGTCGTTGGCATTGCGGCGGGACACGCCGACGTAGTCGTTCGGGAACTTGAGTCGCATTGTCTTCCCGCCAACCACAATCGACGCCTCGGGATGGCTCGTGTACCCGATCATCGAAACGGGCTGGATGTATGTGCCATCGGGATTGCCTGGCGCGAGACCGATCGCCTTGAATTGCTCGGTGATGTAAGCGACCGAGCTGTCCTCGCCGGCCGTTCCCGGTGCGCGACCCTCGAAGCCGTCGGAGGCGAGGCGGTTGATATGCTGCAGGAGATTCTCGCTCGTGATCGCGGAGAGCGCTGGCTTCAGCGCCGCGGCGGACACGGCGGTATCCCGGCTCGACCGCTCGGCGCCCGGGCTGCAGGCGGCGGCCAGAACAATGAGACTGACGGATCGACGGATGGCAGGCACGTTCAAGGTTGCTCCGTTGGTGGTCGACGAAAGCTACGCGTGGCGCACACGCCCACGTAGTCGTTAGGGAACCGCAGCATCATCGGCTTGCCGCCCACCGCGATCGACGCTGCCGGATGGCTCGTATGATGAATGCCCGACTGATACCAAGCGGTACAGTCGGGCATCGCTCGCTGGCTACGTGGGTCAGAAACGCTACCGGAGCGCGTGCGAGCGGACCGGCAGCAGAGACGTCAGTTCCCTCCCCTCGGTACGAAGGCTGGCGCGCTCGGGTTCAGAGGTCTGCGAGCAGCAGGGACGAACGCCGGGGCCGATGCGTCGAGCTGCGACGTCGGCGGGACCCTGGAAATCATGGTCATTACGGACTGACTCGAGTCGCCGAATCCGGGAAATGCCGCAATGACGTCCGCCTGACCGCGGTACGGCGCATTGATTCCGCGAGCCCGGAAAGCGGAGACGCGGAAGAGGTGCGCTTGGCCAATGCCCTTGGGGGGCAGCGCCATCTTCACGAAGTCGGGGAGGATCAACGCGTCGCCGGGAAGGTCCGGGATCAGCGTCACCAAGCGAATCATCTCCTCGATGCCTGCCTTGTAATGACCCGTCTTGGCCGTGATGATCCGGATCTTTCCCGTGTCGTCGGAGAGGAGCTCACCAGCTGCGGCGACGGGTCGGCCGGCGAGAAACGTCGAGTGATGGAAGTAACCTACCTGGTGGGACCGGGCGTAGAGCTTGCCATTCGGGTCGACGACAAATACGCCCCATCCGTTCCCGGAGTGCGCCGTTTGCATGTGGCGTGTCGTGAACGGCGTCCCGTCGTTGTTGAATGCGAATCCGCGAGCGTCGAACGTGACGCGATAGCACTCGCGGACAGGAAGACCATGACCGTCGAGGTCACCCTCCTTGATGAAGAGGACCTTGTCCATGGCTTCAGTGTCGGCGAAGTCCCAGAACGTAGACTTGGCGTGCGTTGCGCTGCCGCCCTGGATCCACGTCTCGTATTTCTTGGAGAGCAGGAAGCCAGCGCGGTGCTGAGGGTCTACCCGCTCCAGCCAGTAGGATTGCGCGCCCAGGTTTGGGTTGAACTTGATGTTGCGGAAATCGGCCGGACTCGTGAGCAGTTTCACTCCGAGTGCTCTCGACTCCGTCACGGCCTGCGTGGCGAGATCGGTCAGCGCGTCCCATCGCGCCTGGTTCTTGACCTTTCCGGCTTGTGGCGGCTTCGAGGTCAGGTACACCGCCGCGTGCTTCATGATCTTGTCCAGCAACTTGATCGCGCGATCCCGTGTGATGGGCGTCAGCGGCTGCGCGATTCCATTGTACTCCAGAACCTCGCCGTACAGCTTCCCAAGAACGTCGTTCTTGGTGGTGCCGAGTCCAGAGGCGGTTAGCAGGGCGATGTTGATTGGCATTGGACCGCGGGCAAGAGAATCGGCCAGCCTGCTACGTCGCAGGGTCTCAATCATACTGCCACCCGCGTTGCCGTCAATTCGAACTACGGGCCGCGCCTCAGCTTTTGCACCATGTCTTTCGCCCGCTGGAGCCCCGGTCGCATCGCGAGCGCTTTCTCGTAATACCCCACGGCCTTCGTCGTGTCCTTCTTCGCCAGCCACACGTCGGCGAGCGAGGCGACGGCGTTAGCGCTCGTGGGGTAGAGCCTCGTGTTCATCTCGAACAGTTGGAGCGCGGCGGTGGTGTCGCGCCCGAGCGCGACGTGCCCGATCAGGTCCACCATGGCCTCCGGCGGGTCGATCTTGTAGCCCATTGCCGCGGAGACGCGCGTGAAGTGTTCGGTGAGAAACGCAGGACGCTCGAGCGCCTCGAGCAGCGACACGTCGTACACATCGAAGATGAAGCGGAGCGCATCGTACTCCGCGATGATCGGCACCGAGCCGTGACTGTCGTGTGGGTAGTACTTGTAGCCGTATCGCAGTCCCGACTGGTTGAACGTCTCGAGGATGCTGTTGAACTGGATGATCGAGTTGAAGTGAACGTTGAGCGTCGTGTCGCCGGGCGAGATGGTGTTCGCCTGAGCCACGAACAGCGTGCGGCCGGCGAGGCCCGGCTTGCTGAAGCGCTCGCGCGCCTGCTTGAGAAGCACGCGCTTGTCCCACCACAGGCTCGGGTCGATGGCGACATAGGCGTTGAATGCGTCAGGCATCGTGTAGAGGGCATCGATAGTCGTGATGCCGCCGAACGAATGCCCGACAAAGACCCGGTACGGCGCCGTGCGATAGTCGTGCTCGATTCGCGGAATGAGCTCGGTTTTGATGAACGTCAGGAAGTTGGCCATTCCCCCGCTCCCGGCGAGCGAGGGCTGCGGCTTGCCGTCAGGGTCGCGATCCGTTTTCGTCGGCGTCATGTCGCGTGTCCGGTTCGTGTTCGGGATCGCGACGACAATCATCTCCGGCAGGACGAACGTCCCGTTGATGCCCGTCCCGAGGATCTGGAGCAGACCGGTGACGGAGTGGAAGTGCGCGTCACCGTCGAGCAGATAGAGCACCGGGTAGCGCTTCGGCAGATACGTCGTGTCGGTGTACGACGGTGGCGTATAGACAAGGAACTTTCGGTTTTGGTTGAGCGTCGGCGACCAGAGAGAGTCCGTCGAGCCGATCGTGACCGCTCCACTCTTGGCGGCTTGAGCTTGCAGCCCCGCCAGCGGAGCCGCGAGAAACAGGAATAGGCCGAACGCGATGTGACGCATGAGACAGTTGGCGGAGGACGTTTCGCGATGGTGGATTCAGAGAGCCAAGATTAATGGCCGACGCAACCGCAGTCGAAACGCCCTCCGCGGGCGATCGAGCTCCAGGCGTCTAGGCTGTCACGGCTCGATCCCAATCGATGCGATACGCGTGTGTCCAGCCAAACATTCGCTCTGGCGTGAGAACAGTCTTCAGCGCGATCGGCATC
>Ga0207675_100002707_pt1 | contig 17462 bp, 30 predicted proteins | sample KBSSwiS42_FD_184305 | JGI IMG/M metagenome (GOLD analysis project Ga0207675, IMG submission 184305) | Switchgrass rhizosphere microbial communities from Kellogg Biological Station, Michigan, USA - KBS Switchgrass S4-2 (SPAdes) (version 2) | ecosystem: Host-associated > Plants > Roots >... | reverse complement strand
CCCGAGCCAAATGGCATGAGTATTGCCCCACCGGATGACGTGCCACCTCGTAGAAGGAGTGTGCATCATGGACCTCAACGCGCTGATGGTCCGCTACATCGTCAATGACGTTGATGCGGCGATCGCTTTCTACAGCAGGCATTTCGGTTTTCGTGTGGCCGCTCAATCGGGACCGTACTTCGCGATTCTCGAAAGGGACAACTTGCAGTTGGTCCTGAGCCCGCCGAAAGGGCCAGGAGGTGGCTCTCAGCCGATGCAGGATGGGCGGCGGCCGGAGCCTGGCGGGTGGAACCGACTGATCGTGAAAAGCGCCAACCTGGACAGTGAAGTGGCCGCTCTGCGCAAAGCTGGGGTCGGCTTTCGAAATGACGTCGTCTCTGGGCCAGGCGGACGACAGATCCTTGCGCAGGATCCTTCGGGCAACTTGGTGGAGATCTCCCGACTCGGCGACGTAGTCGCCAAGGCAATCCAAGGCCTCCCGTTTGATCGAAGCGGCCCGCCGTAGAGGTCCGCGGGAAGAATGGATGCGGCGTCATCGGATCGCCGGAGCCGCGCCGTGGTGCTCGAGAGCCTGCCTCGCCGCCGGAGCGTCCCGCTACTTCTTGATGAAGTCTGCGACGATGAGCACCACCGGTTCGCCGGACTTGTTCTCGGGCATGTGCTCGACCTCCCGGCCATTGGTGACGACGTCGCCGGTCCTCTTTTGGACAGGGGCAGAACCCTTGCGAATGTCCGTCAGCGTGCCCCTCAGCACGTAGGTCACTTCCGGCCGATCCGCGTGGTTGTGCATGGGGATTGAGGCGCCCGGCGCAAACGTCACCCTGCGCATGCGCAAGATCATCCCTGGATACTCCACCCCGGCGTCCACCGTCCCGATCACCTGGGCATCCACGCCAGGGGCAATGGCGGGACTTTGTCCCAAGGCCGAGTTCAGTCCGAATCCGATCGCCAATCCAGCCGCCGCCACCGCTCCCATCTTGATCGACATGCGTTTCATGGCGCATCTCCCAAGTCTGGCCGGGCAAAACGATAGGAAGGAGAAATCGGAAAGTCAATTGGCCGCTGAAGCCAGGACCTGGGCATGCTGCCAAGACCCTACGTGTACCTCCGCGACACCACGGCAGGCTTCCGAAGTGGCAGGTTCAATCTGCATGCCGGCCAACGTTTGAGTCCACCTGCGGGGCGGTGGCTGGCGAACCCAGCCGTAGCGGGTCGCCTGCAGCCAAGGGTTGACCACGCCCTCACTGCCGCACCTCGACGACTGACCTGAGCGATGCCAACTCCTGAGCTAGATACCGCTCGGTCGTGGAGCGGAAGAGCCAGCCTATCGGTGTGCCCAACACCCCCGTGAACGAAAAGCGAAGAGTCACCAGGGACTTGCCGAGAGGACCCTCTTCGATTGTGTGAGAGGCGATCATCAGAAGACCAGGCGAGCGAGCTTGCCAGACGAAAAGGCTTGGCGGCTCAAGCTGTGTGACGACCCAAGTGGCTGGACGCAGCTTGGGCTGACGGACGGTGTATCCGAATCCGATTTGCAGAGGTTCGCCATCAAGCGCCTCGACACTGGTGACGGTAGGAAGCCACTTGGGCCATGCGACAACCGCAGCGAGAACGCGCCAGACCGACTCGCGCGGGGCGCCAATGGCGATCGATGCATCGTAGGACCGCATGCGTGGTCTAACGCTTGAGCTCGCCCGCGGGCAATGGCCGGCGAAGCCAGCCGCAGCACGACAGGTGCAATGAAGATTTGGCCAGCGCTCGGTGAGCTATGGGCGCGAAGAACAGCATGGCGACGACAACTGTACCGGCGGGCAGGCGACGCTGCCAAACGAGCAGAAGACGCAGCAATGCCCGGGTAGCGGGCGCAGCAACGCGCCACATGACGCGCACTGGTGAAAGTACACGCATGCATCGGTTGGCATGCTCTCCTCGGTCTTTGCTCCGCACTCGGGGCAGGTAAGCGTCGATCGAAGGACAACGGACGATGCGGCTTCCATGATGCGCGGGCCAATGTTTGAGCTCACCCTGACGCACAAGCTGCCGAAAGGCGGCTGTAGCGATGCGGACGAGGGGCGAACGGGCTGCATTCAGCGGGGCGGCTCTCCTGGCAGGGATGATCTCCAGTTGTCGATTCAGGCGGTAGTCGATCGTCGTACCGGTGGAGCTCCACCTGCGTGGGGACGTCAGGCCCTCAGACAACCAACCGGAAACCCCAATGCCAAAGATGATCTTCGTCAGCCTGCCGGTCACCGACCTCAAGGCCTCGATCGCCTTCTACAAGGCCCTCGGATTCGAGCAAAACCCGCAATTCAGCGACGATACCGCCGCCTGCATGGTGTGGAGCGAGGCGATTTACGCGATGCTGCTCACCCACGCCAAGTGGCGCACGTTTACGCAGCGGCCTTTCCCTCCGTCCGGGACGAGCGAGCTGATGCTCTCGCTGGCGATGGACAGCCGCGACGCCGTCGACGCGGTGAACGGTGCCGCCGCAGCCCACGGTGGGCAGGCCGACGCGAACCCGGTTCAGGACTTGGGCTTCATGTACGCGCGAGACCTCGCCGATCCCGACGGCCACCTGTGGGGTGCGTTCTGGATGGATCAGGCGGCGATCCCACCTGCTGATCAGGGCTGAGTCATCCCGCAGCGCTGCGCGTCCACGCGCGCGTCGACGCTGGGAAGCCGACATGGCTCGGTTGCGTCATGGCCGTTCAGTTCCCGTCTACAGGCGCACCTCTGCCGGAGCAGAGCGCGGCGGGCTCACTGACGCCCAGTGTTGAGCCCAGCCGCCTGCAGAGGCTGCAGCGAAGGGTCAGGCGGCGGCATTGCGAAGCAGCCAGGCGGCCCAGAGCAGGCAAACGACGATGACCGCGGACAGCAATGCGGGCACGAGAAAGAAGTAGAGCACGCTCAGGACAAGGCTTGCCGACTGTACGGCGACAAAGGCCCAGGCCAGCACCCCGATGGATCGGGGCTGGCGAGCGGCGAGACCGCCCAGGTGCCACGCCAGGAACGCGCAGAAGAGGAGGTAGACGGTCACCAATAGGCCGAAGCCCGTGTAGAACTCGGCATACGAACGCACAGCGCCATTGAAATCGAACTGCACGCTGTTCATGGCGTTGTAGACAGCGAGACCTTCGGCAGACGAAGGACGGAACGAGAGGAAGCCGAACGTGTGACCTGCAGCGAACAGCACCAGAACGACGGCCGCAATGCGGTATGGCAGCGTTGCAGTCAAAGTAGCTCTCCCCTCGATCCGCGCAGCCTGACGTTTGAGCTCACCCGCGCGCGCAGGCTGGCGCATCCAGCCATGGCGCGTCGGTGTGGAGCGAAGGGTCAGGCCGTGGCATCAATCGACGATGAACAGCTTGGCGCCGACGTCTGTGTATGACCGATGAGGTTCGGCGTTGTCAGCGACCTGGTAGCTCATGCCTGGCCGCAGCGTGAACACACGTCCGTCCTTGAGCTCGGTGTGAAGCTCACCGTCCGTGCACAGAAGAATGTGCCCTTTGACGCACCAATGATCCGCCAAATAGCCTGGTGTGTACTCGACCATGCGAACGCGAATGGTGCCAAAGACCTGGGTGCGCCAGTAGGCACGGCCGCGCTCACCTTCGTGTTCGGTGCGCTCGACCTGTGACCAATCGGTGGTGCCGAACGGGATAGCAGACATGTGCATGAGGCGATCTCTCCTCCTGCGGCCTGACGTTGAACTCACCCGCGCGCGCAAGCCGCCGAAGTCGGCTGCGGCGATTCAGGTGCAGCAAGAGTGTCAGGGAGCACGTTGCAGTGGGGCGATGTCAAAGTGCAGGACATCTTCGCGGACCCCCAGTTTCGTATAGAGAGCAATTGCCGGTTCGTCGCCATGGTCTGCTTGCACTAAGATGACGTAGATACCGCGGGCCGCTGCCAAGTTCTGGAGTTCGCTGATCATCGCTGTTGCCACGCCCTGCCGACGATGGCGTTCCTCGACGGCGAGGTCGTAGATGTACAGCTCGGAGCGAGCCTGCTCGAACTTGTGAAGGACGTACGCGGCAAGTCCACCGATGACCTTGCCAGCAGCGACGGCTGCCACGGCGATGAAGGTGTTGCTGGCGAGTAGGTTGCGAAGGTATGGGTCATCAGGCTGCCGCTCTGCGTAGATCGCTGGCTCACCAAACGCTCTGCCGAACAGGGACAGCATGTCGCGCAAGGACACGACGTCTCCGGCATCGAGAATGCGAACGTCGCAGGTCTTCTTCATCGCAACGGCCAACGCAGCGCACCGAGGAGCGACCCTCGTCAGTAGATGCCGGGGATGAACCTGCGAGTGCGAGAGCAGTATGCCTCGTAGGCCGAGCCGAATACCTTGATCAGAAGGCGCTCCTCGATTCGAGCTCTCAGTTCGCTGCCCACCCACATGAGCGCGGCGCCAAGCCAGACGGCGACGGTGGGCACCCAAACGGCCGTGCCCAGAGCGAGGAGATTCAGGCCCATGTAGATCGGGTGCCGAAGAAGTCGGAACGCGCCTTGGGTTGCCAGCTGGTGGCCTTGCTCCAACTTGGCGCGGAGGCGCCAAGAGCGGAATGAGGCGATGGCCCAGGACGCCAAGAAAGCACCGAGTCCGATTATGCAAACGCCAACCACGCGCTGCCCGTGGAACCACGGCGGAACGCGATGCGGAATGACCGCAGCGCCGACGCCAAAGTACATGACGCCAAACGCCAAGGCGTGGACGGCGAGGACGGTGCGCGACCACGGAGCGACCTCCTCTGTTTTAGCCGCCTGATTGGTCGGCCGTGGTTCTGAGCGCCGTGCGCCGGTGGTTGTAGTGACTGCCCGCGCCACGCCGAACGCGGCCCAAAATGCAAGGTGCGCCACGTAGATCAGCAACTCGGTATTGAACATCGCCGACGTGAGGCGGGGTTTGAGTGCTGCCTAGCGTTTGAGCTCACCCGATTGCATCAGCGGGCGAAGCCCGCCGTAGCACTTAAGGTTCAGCGAAGGGTTGGGCCTCGCGGTGTGTGGCGCTTTAGCGCCCCTCGTCTGGCGGCAACGGCGTCGCCTGAGACCAGACTGCTTTCCAGGAGCCGGCCTGCAGGGCGTAGATATCGGTGTGCCAGCAATCAACGACTCTCCCGGAGGGAAAGGTGATCTTTGCCTGGTACCGGACGGCGGCCATGTCCTCTGAAAGACGAACTCTCATGTCGCCGTGCTCCCACTTGGCGTAGAACGGGGCAATCGCCATGAGGGACAGGTACCGTTCGAGGCTCATGACGCGACCTGGCGCACTGATGAGCTCGTAGTCAGCCGCGTGAAGCGCTTTGATCGTCGGGAGGTCGCGAGCGACAAGGGCCTGCGTCCGCCTGATCTCGAGTGCGCGGAAGAAGTCAACGCCGGGCGTGGAAGCCGCTCTCGACATGGGCGTGTTCATGGCGTGAGGCGGTGTCAACCTCGGGCGCGCTCACGCTGCATGCAGTTTCGCCGCCCAGTAGATGGCGATGCCCATCTGCACTGCAAACGCCGTGAACCGAGCCGTCACCGCGGCGGGTGCTATGGACACCAAATGAATGACTGACTGAACAATGCGCGCCGCGAGCAGGACGTAGGCAAGCGGATCGGTGACCTGCGATCTTCCGGCAACCACGGCGAGAAGCATGAAACCTCCGAAGAGGGGTAGACCTTCCAAACAGTTCGCGTGCGCTCGAGCCAGGCGCTGCATGAACGGCGAGAGTCCCGCATTGTCCGGTGTGAACCCATTCGCCGGAACTGCTCGCGTGAGTACGAGCTGCGACCGGACGATCTCCATCACGAGAAGGAGCGCGAGCGTCCACGAAAGAAAGCCCAGCAAGGCCAATAGGGTTGTGGACACGTCTTGGGACTCCTGCGCTAGAGCATTGCGAGACGCCTGATCGTCCTGCGAGGCTCAACCTTTGAGCTCACCCGCTCGCGCAAGCGGGCGAAGCCCGCCGTAGCGAGTCGGGTGCAACGAAGGTTTAGGCCGCACGGGTTCGCTGCTCAGGCGAAAGTGACTGGCGGGAATGGACAACTGGCGTGCCGACGAGTGTGAGCCTGAATCCCGCGGCCTCGAATCGCAACGATCCATGCGGCCAGTTGATCGGAATGTGCCAGCGAAATGACTTGCTGCCACCGGGAAACGCCAGGGGCTCCCGTTCGATTGCGTGAATCGAGAACGGACACATGCCGGCCGTGGGAGTTGCGTAGTCGAGTTCGACCTTCAAGCCGAAGACGCCATGAAAGACCAACTCGGCCGGGCACAGGGTGAATTGAAAGCCATTGCCAGACGACTCCCACTTCATGATGTAGTCGATATCGAGCACGAGATCTGCCGACCCGTGGCTCTCATTGAAGGATGTGAGGCGAAGCCCGTGAACGTGCACGTCATGCCACGCCAGAGAATCAAAGTCCTCCGTGGTCCACGGACCGAGGCTGTTCATTGCGGCTTGACGTTTGAGCTCACCCGATCGGGGAGGCCGCCGAAGGCGGCCGTAGCGATGCGCGTGCAGCGAAGGGTTGGGCCGCATGCGTCGTACGACGCGATGCACTACTTGGCGAGGCCAAACACACCAGGCCGCTTTCACTGACGCACATAGCGCAAGTGCGTAGCAGTTGGACTATCAACGACCCTGTCAATGCGAAATTGCGGCCCCGGCTCGCGCAGGTTCTCGAAGAGACGCCGCCCAGCGCCGAACAGCACCGGCGCCAAGGCGATTTCAAGCTCGTCCACGACGCCCATGTTCAGGTACTGCTGGACCACATCCGCTCCACCCGCGATGCGAATATCGCGACTGCCCGCGGATTTCCGAGCGAGTTCGAGGGCACGCTGCGGCCCGTCATTGATGAAGAAAAACGTGGTCCCACCCGGACGGACCCAGGGCTCGCGCTTCGAGTGGGTAAGAACGTAGACCGGTGTGTGAAACGGAGCCTCCTCAGGCCAAGCGCGCTCGCCCTGGTCGAACATTCGCTTGCCCATGATGTTGGCACCGATGCGCTCCGTGGTGTTGCGAAGCATGTCATTGGCGGGGCCGGTCTCTCCCCCCGGCCCGAGCTTGAGGTTCTCGCGGAAGTACTGCTGGTTGAAGATCCAGCGCATCAGCGCACCCCACTTGGCGCCCCAGTTCTTGTACTCAGGGGTTTCCCAATGTTCGATGGTCATTCCCTCGGGTGCCATGTAGCCATCGAGGCTAAGCCCTATGTTGACGAATACCTTGCTCATGATTCTCCTCTCGCGACTCTGGGGGTCGGCCTAAGGTTGGAATTCACCCGCTCGCGCAAGCGAGCGGCGCCCGCTGTAGCGAGTCGGTGTGAAGGGTTCGGCAGCACCTTGGACTTAGCCGGTGGTGGTGCCTGAGATTCTGACCAACTTCAGACGCGCAGTGGCGCCGGAGATGACCGAAACGCAGGAACGGGCACAGCCAAAGTGCTTGGCGACGAGAGCGATAAGCTCTGTATTGGCCTTGCCGTCGACCGGGGAGGACCGAAGCCGAGCGACCCATGTGCCGGGATTCTCTGGCTCCAGCGCGCTGACAGATGAGCGGGGCTTCGCGCGGACCGTTATGACGAACGACTCGGTGACCGAAGACGGCCTGGCGCGGCGAGCGGTCATCTCCTGTGCTGCCTAACGTTTGAGTTCACCGCGGGACGAAGGCTGGCGAAGTCAGCCATAGCACGTCGGTTGCAACGAGGGGCCAGACGACGCGCAAACGCACGACAGTGCCTTTCATTGCACGCGACTTCTGCAGTGCTTGCATCTGCGCCCTGGCCTCTAGGCTGCCTCAGAACCAGTGACGCTTCGAATGTCGGCCACCAACTCGGGGAAGGTGTCCTGATCGAACTCGTGCCCCCGACCGTCGAGCTGACGAAAGACGGCGTGAGGCAGCGACTTCTGGTATTTCCTGAAGTGCGTGAGCCGAACGATGGGGTCATCCGCGCTTTGGTAAAAGAACAGTGGAGATATGGATTGGAGTCGGTGAAGATGCTCCGCGGTGAGCGCGAAATCCGGGAAGTCTGCTCCCCAGAAGGGCGTGGCGACCAAGAAGAGGCCACGAAAGGCAGGCTGAGGGTCCGATTGGGCGACGAACCTGAGGAGCGTTGAAGCGCCAAAGGAGTGACCAACCAGCATCGGGTGGTCTGCCTCCAGCACAAGCTGACCAATGCGCTGGCGCCACGCGCGGTCATCTGGAGCCTCGGGATCGGGCATCCTCGGGGCTCGGACCCGGTAGGCCGGCCCGAGCGCGTCTCCGAGCAGAGGCTCCCAGTAGACTTTGCGCCCCCGCCGCCGGGGTTCACCGGCACCGTGGATGACCAGTACGACTTGCGCCATAGGACGGAAATGGGCTCGATCGGTCCGCCAAGAGCAAGAGGATAGAGGCACCGACCAAGGTTTGAGTTCACCCGCAGACGGAAGCGGGCGAAGAACGCTGTAGGCCAGAGATCGCATGCCAACCAACGCCGCAGCAGGTCAGCTGCAAGGAAGGGTTAGGCTGAACTCTCGGGACGGCTACGCATGCGGCATTCTTCCACCAGCGGGCGACCAGTTCTCCCACGCCAGTTCTTGGAAGATGACCATGAAGTTGTCCGGATCGAATCCCTCTGAGGCCAGACGTTCCATGAGGCCGGACAGGATGGTCTTCTTGACCTTGACGCTGCGCCCGACGCCAAGCAGCACTTCGATCAGAACGAAGTCGTCTGTTCTGTCGTGCGAAAGGTCGGGGAACCTCGGGTCGAACTGAAAGTCCTCGGCGGCCAGTTCCAACACGCGATGAAACCGATCATGCGGGCTGACGCCGCTACTGACCAAGGCGGCATGCACAGCGGCAAGCACCTGGGTCTTGAACTCGGGGGACTTCGGCTTGCGGACGGTGATGGTGACGGTAGGCATACGGGATTGTGGCTGGGGAGCGTGCTCGTGCCGTCTGTGCGGCTTAACGTTTGAGCTCAGCCGACTGCGCGGGCTGGCAAAGCCAGCCGCAGCCGTCGGCGGTAGTGAAGGGGTGGACGTCCACAGATTGACCCATCCGTCAGTCGACCTTCAGCCCGAGTGCTTTGACGACTGGTGTCCACAGAGCGACGTCGGCCGCCAGGGACTGCCGGAATTCCTCAGGACTCGAGTCGAGAGTGGGCTCAATGCCCGCGTCGATCAATGACCGTTGGTAGACCGGTTCGGCGATCGCGGTTCGCGCTGCGTGCGCGATCTGTTCGATGATCTCCTTCGGGGTCCCGGCCGGTGCGAGCAGCCCAATGGAGCCCCTGACGGTCATGCTGGGGAAGCCCAGTTCGGCCGCCGTCGGAAGCTCGGGCGCAGCGATGAGCCGCTTGGGACTCGTCACGGCAAGAACCCGCAGCTTGCCGGACCGATGGAGTTCGAGCACCTGCCCGGTCACGCCTGGCGTGCCCATCGGAATTTGTCCACTGAGCAGGTCGGCGATCAGTGGGCCGGTGCCTCGATACGGGACCGGTGCGATGTCGGGCGCTCCAGCGAGCGACTTGAACAACTCGCCGGTCAGATGCTGAATCGACCCGACGCCGGCGTGCCCGTAGGACAGTTTGCCGAGGTTGGCCTTCGCATAGTCGATCAACTCCTTGAGCGTCTGAACCGGCACCGAGGGATGCACGGCGATGCACAGGACATTGGAGGCCACGGCTGCAATCGGATCCAGATCTTTGACTGGGTCATAGAGCGGCTGGCGCTTGAGCACAGCCTCGTTGACGTGCGGCAGGGTGCCGCCGAGCAGGAGCGTGTATCCGTCAGGCCGCGCGTGCGCGACGGCAGCTGCACCCAGCGAAGCGCCGCCGCCACCGATGTTGTCAACGACCACCGTGCCGAGCAGCGGCCTCAGCTTGTCCGCCAACGGGCGTCCGACGGCGTCGAATGCGCCGCCCGGGGGAAAAGGAATCACGAGCCGGATCGGCCGCGTCGGATAGGCTTGCGCCAGTGCAACGCGGGCGGCGACCGCAAGCGAGAGAGCGCCCGCGGCCAAATGCACAAATTGTCGACGAGGAAGCTTCATCGCAGTGCTCCTCTGAGTTGACGCCGAGGTCGTTGAGTAGCCGCACGAACCGCGCCGCTAAACGAACGCCACTCGCTTGTCGGAATGGGTGAAGGAATACTGAGTGACTCGGTGACGCAACGTTTGAGCTCAACCGAGTGGGGAGGCAGGCGCAGCCTGCAGTAGCACTTAGGGTGCAGCGAAGGGTTAGGTGGCTTTGCCATGTGCCCAGGCGAGCAGTGCGTAAGCGGCACCTACGACGTAAAGGGTGCCGAAGACTTGCTTGTTGTACTTCGCGAGTATGCGCGGAAGGTAGATGTCGAAATTGTCTCGGCGATCTTCCGTGTACCGCGACGCCACGCCTGTGAGCGGGCACGAGCCGTTGTTGAATGCAAGCACCAAGACCTCGATGAACACAACTGCCACAAGCCAGATCGCCAAAGTGTGACGGCCGTACCAGGTGAACACCGGTACGGCAACGATGCAACCGGCGAAGAAAGCCCAGATGAGCGTATGTGCGGTCTTGATAGCGAGCAGATTGGCGCCGCGACTTGGCATGGCAGGAAGAGCGCAGCACTCGGTGGTGCTGCTCAGTCGATGAATGTCCAAGTGTCCGCTCCATCGAAGCGGCGTACCCGAACGGCCTCTTGAAGCCGTGGATCGAAATTGTTCAGATTGACGCCGTGCTTGCCGCCTGGCTCGGGAGCAAGTGGTTCCCAATGCGTGGCGCACCCGCAGGTCTTGCAGCGTACGTTGCGCAGCGTTTTATCGCCCCAGACGTACTCGGCCGTATTCTCCGGGTGTCCTTCTATCCGAACCGTTCCGAATTCGTAGTACGCCCAGAGTCCGCCAAGGCGCCTGCAGATTGAACAGTTGCACTTGGTCGCCTTGTCCGGCGCTGAGGGCAGCGTAAGACGAACCGCACCGCAGTGACATGAGCCTCGTAGCAGCTGTTCCTCGGACATGGTGGACTCGCTTTGGTTTCCTGCGCCGCCGAACGTTTAAGCGCCGCCGCCTGCCGGCGCAGCCAGCCGACGTCGGTGTGGAACGAAGGGTTAGGCATCGTCTTTCGCTTGCATGTACTTGCCATAGTGCTCGATGTAATCAGTGAGGTTCTCCTCGAGCATCGCTTGATACTGCTCTACGAAGTACTTCACGGTCTCCTCCTTCTTTTCCTTCATGCTGGCCGCGTCGGCGGCCCAGCACGCAGCATTCCACGCTTGGAACCGGGCGCAGCCGTAGAGGAATGAAGCACTGACTTTGCCCCGGCCGACCTCTGAGCAATGCTCATTGGCCAGGACAATGAACTTGTCAGCGCGATCAAAGAACGTGGGATCTTTCTGTAGGTCTACGCCCATTGAGCTCTCTGTGTTTGGGAGGGTTGCGGATAGCCACGGCAGCAGCGTGAGCATAGATCCCAGGTCGGCGGGGCCGTCGTGGCGGGGATTTGAACTGTCAGCGCCACCCGACGATGCCTAACGTTGGAGGTCATCCGCGCGCGCAGGCTGGCGAAGCCGGCTGCAGCGATTCGGGTGCAGCGAAGGGTCAGGCCTCACCGGGGCTGCCGTGACTGGTCAGCTTGGCGACCCAGGCCCTGGTGTCGTGACAAGCCTCCATCGCCCGCAAGTAGCCATCCCGTTGGCACATGCGGGCCACATAAGCCAGTTCTGCTTCGCCGAGGGTAACGCTGCCTCCCCTTTGGGCCAGCTCCAGGGCGTAGGTGACCGAGATGTCGGCGGCGGTAAAGGCGTCGCCTGCCATGTAGGGTGATCGCGCGAGCTGCCGCGTGACCAAGCCCAGGCGGCTCTGGAACACCTCAAGCGCAAAACGTGCGCCCCAGTTCCGGCGCTCGGCCGCGGGTGCGAGATTGCGGCAGGCATTGACGAAGTAGATGGATGTGGCGAGGCCAGCCTCGCCGAGATGAAGGAACTGCTGGTAGGCGGGAAAGGCCGCATCTGTGGAAGCCGGCGCAAGTGGAGTCGGCCCATGGCGGGCCATCAAGTACTCCATGATGGCGATCGACTCGACCATCGTGACGTCGCCGTCCTGTATGGCGGGTATGAAGCCGGCAGGGTTGATGGCGAGGAACTCCGCGTCGTTCTCGACGCCGGCCAGCAAGTCCACTCGCCTCAACCTATACGGAAGCCGCATCTCTTCCAACAGCCAGACGACCCGAAATCCCCTCCCTTCGCCAAATACGGTGATCATGTCTGCGACTCCTGCGGGACGACCGGTTGTGAGGGCTTAACGTTTGAGCTCAGCCGCATGCGAAGGCAGCAGGCCGCAGCACGCCGGCCGGATTGGGGGGTTGGGCGTGACTGGTGATCGAGAAGACCAGGCTGCAGGGGCGGGGTTGCTGCGCAGCCGTGCGACCAACGAAGCCATGCGCTCAAGAACTTGACGCCGCATGAATAAGCTCGAACAGCTGGCGATTCCATTCAACGTGGACACGCGGGTGAAGGTGATTCGCGGCTCTCGGTGGGATTTCGACCGCTGCAGCTACCGCTGCCGCATTGAGATCGTGCAAGCGGTTTGGCCAACCTGCAGGCCAGGGATTCACCAGGGCTCGCAGCATCTGAAGATCTACGTCCCGGCACTTGGCGTACAACTCAGCCGCCTTGTCAGCCAACCCAAACAACTCTGAGAACCTCTCAAGTGTTGGAATCCACACCCAGAATTCATCCACTGCGCCGCAGAAGTCCATCACGGCGGCCGCGAGCTGGGCTCTAGAAAGGCGCGGCTCATCGGGGTCAATCAAGCGAAAGGCGCCGGAGACGAAGGCGTTGGTAGACGGATCTATCACGACCTCGGACGAAATGCCATACCAAGATCGCTTACCTTCATCAGCGAGGCCAATCCAGATCAGCTCGGATCGATCCAACCACGGTGGTGCAGTCCACTCGGTGTCAAGAAAAACTCGCCGTGTCATGGGCCTGCCTCGTGACGCCTAACGTTTGAGCTCAGCCACTCGCGGAGGTTGGCGAAAGCCAGCCGTAGCGAGTCGGCTGGGGCGAAGCGTTAGGCGGCGCCATGGGTTTGCGGTGCCCCTGGTTGGATGAGATCCCAGAGATTGCCGTAAAGGTCTCTGAACACGGCCACGGTTCCGTAGGGCTCCTCCTTGGGCTCGCGGACGAACGCGACACCTTTAGCCTTGTAGTTCGCATAGTCGCGATCGAAGTTGTCAGTGTAGAGAAACAGGAAGACGCGTCCGCCCGTTTGGTTGCCCACGTGTGCGGCCTGTTCAGCGGTGGACGCGCGAGCCAAGAGAAGGCTCGACTCGGTTGAACCAGGTGGAGCGACTACAACCCAGCGCTTGTCTTGCTCTGGGACATACGAGTCCTCGACCAGCGTGAAGCCAAGCGCACCGACATAGAAAGCAATCGCTTCGTCGTACTCGCGCACCACCAGCGATACGAGACCGATTGCCTGTTTCATCGTGGCAAGGGCGGCGTCATAGGGCGCCTAGCGGGCAAGTGGGTTAGGCAGCATTGTGCTGAAAACGCCATGGTGGGCGTACCCTGCGAAAGGCGCGCGGCTGGGAGCGGGCGCAGCCCGCTGGAGGCCGTCGGGTGGAATGAAGGGTTAGGCGGCACGCTTGCTAGAGGAAAGCACACAGCGAATGCCTCCACTTGGGTCAGGCACGTCGCCAACGTACCTTGGGATCAGATGGACGTGCACATGCATGCGAGACTGACCAGCAGCTGCACCGACGTTGACTCCAATGTTGTAGCCGTCTGGCGAGAACGTGAGCTGTAGATGGCGCTGAGCCTGGCCAAGTAGCTGAAGCACGGCGATTTGCTCGTCCGTCGACATGTCAAAGAAACTTGCTACGTGGCGCTTGGGGACGACGAGTACGTGGCCACGGCTTAGCGCGTGATTGTCGTAGCGCACGTAAGCCAGAGCGTTTTGCAAGACGACATCGGTGACAGTGCACAGCTCGCACGGCGATGAGTCACGGGGATGAGTCACGTTGATCGCCTAACGTTTGAGCTCCCCCCCGCGCGGAAGCCGCGGAGGGCGGCTGTAGCGATTGGGGTGCACCGATGGGTTAGGCAGCGGCCACACAGGCAACCGCCGTGAACATGACTTGAGCGCCGGGGTACAGCTGCGCCGGCTGGCATACCGCGCGCGCCGGGGGGTCAGTCGGAAAGTAGACCCTGAAGATCTCGTTGAACGCGTCAATTCTTGTCATGTCGAGCAAGTAGAGTTGCACGAACATGACGTCGCGATAGTCGCCCCCGGCCTCGCGAAGCAGTGCACCCAAGTTACGCAAGGCTTGGTGAGCCTGGTCGTCGAAGGTTGCAAGCATGTCGCCGTTCTTGGGTGACCGGCCGATCATGCCCGCTGTGTAAAGCATGCCATTGGGCGCAACAGTGGCCTGCGAGACTGGGTTGTACATCGCCGCAGCACTCGTGGTCTTGATGACGCGCTTCATGATTGCTCCGTGCGGTTGGCGGGCGGCCTAAACGTTGAGCTCACCCAAGTGCGGAAGCGGGCGAAGCCAACCGTAGCAGGCCGGTGCAGCGAAGGGTCGGGCGTCACCACGATACGAGCTAGAACATCGTGTTCGTATGCTTCGATTCATTCGGGACGACCTGCAGCACGTCCCAATGTTCCACGATCTTCCCATTCGCATCGAAGCGGAAGATGTCCATGCCGGCCCAGTCTTTGCTCGCATCGGTGGGCCACAGCTGATGACAGTGAAGTACGACAAGGTTGCCTTCGGCCACTGAGCGCTTGATGTGCACCTGCTTGCCTGGATATTCGCGCGCCATGCGCTCGAAGTACTCGATGAACGCGGCCTTGCCGTCGGCCACGTGGGGATTGTGCTGCGTGTAGCCAGCACCGACGTAGCGCTCGACCGCCTCCCTGGGTTTGCAGCGATTGAACATCAGGTCGTAGAACGCCATGGCGTTCTGGCGGTTCTGATCAGGAGTGGAGTGCATGTTGACTTCGACTGAATGTGAGATCGGTGGCCAGATCTTTGACGCCTAACGTGAACTCATCCGACGGCGGAAGCGGGTGAAGCCCGCTGTAGCGCTTCGGGTGTGAACGGTGAGGCAGCACTCGGCGAGCGGAACAGGCAAATGGGCTTTTCATCGTGCACCGTGCGCTCCATGAGCTGCCAGCCCTCCCGCTGCAATAGGGATCCGGCAGTGCTCGTTGCGCAGTAGACCGTGTTGTACCCGAGCCGCCGAGCCTCGACCAGGAGGGCCCCGACGAGAGCCGCGCCAATGCCACGACCGCGCAGCTCTGGAAGGACGTAGCCAGCAGCTGCCCACGGCGACAAGTGGCTGAACTGTGCAATGCCCTTGGCCTTGAGCGCGGCAATGCCGCAGAGCTGCGATGCAGCGGATAAGGCGATGACACCCACCGGGAGAACACCTTCAGGATTGGCGAAGGCGCTGAGATCCTGCGTTGCGTTGCCCGTGCCGGACGGTCCATACCACTCGGGCCACTCCTGCTCGAAGCGGCGCGCGAGCTCAGACACGAACTCACAGTGGTGGCGCAGTGGCTCGACAAACACGATGCTCAACGCGCGGCCCAGCGTTTGATTTCAGCCGAGCACGTAGGGCCACCCGGCACTGCGAACACGAAGAAACACTGCATCCGAGAACGCCATTGACGTGTGGCAGCTCCAAAAGCAGAGCACTGGCGCTGCGAGTGCGAGGGCGGGAACTCAGCCCTTGTACGGGCCCTTGACCTCACCCCAGCCCCACTTTGGCATAGGCGCATGCTGGTCCACCGTTGCACCTGGCTGGGAGTTGATAACGGCGAGCCTCGAACCCCATTCCAGGTAGCCCACAAGCGCAGATCTGAACTCTGGGTCTTCCGGCAACCCGAGCTCATCTGCTGTTGCGAGAAGCAACTCAACCCAACGCCGCCTCTTGTCCTGCGTAAGGTGCCGGTTCAGATGCCGCTGAATCATGTGTGGGTGACCACCATGATGCTCTGAATAGGCCGCAGGACCACCGAGAACCTCGGCTAAGAAGGACGCCACATGCCCAGGATGGTCTGCTCCCATGTGGGCAAAGACCGGCTTGAGCAGTTCGTCTTGGTTGACATGCTCATAGAAGCGCGTAGTCAGGCGATTCAGCGCATCGATACCGCCCAGCCATTCGTAGAGAGTCGGAGTTCCTGAAGTCTGCATATCGGGAGTCCTGTTCTGCTGCGTAACGTTTGAGCTCGGCCGGCTGCGTAGGCTGGCGAAGCCAGCCGTAGCAGGGCGGCTGGAGCGAAGGCTTGAGCGTCACGCGAGATCCTGCGAGCGGCGGGCGCATTGCTGTGGCGTTGCTTCGTCGCTCGGTGAATCAGCACCTGTTGCACGCAGAGTCTTCCGAAACTCGCGCTTAACCGCCTCCGGAGTTCGATCCGGCGTCGATAACTCGGCTGTGTAGAGTTCTTCGAGGAGGTAGAACGCCGTGATGTCTTTGTAGGCTTGAACAAGGCGCCGCTTGTACCTCTCAGTTTCGCGCTGCCGGACCGCTGCTGCGTACGTGAAAGCGCCGGTGACCAGCCCACCCAAGATCGCGGCCGCGGCGGCAATTGCGGCGACAAGGAGTGTTTCAGACATGTTGGCTCAATGCGGAGCGAGAAACGCATGGAAGATAGCAATGATGCGGCCGCCATGCCACTGGCAGGAATGTGACGCCCAACGTTCGAGCTCACCGGCGTGCGAGGGCTGGCGCAGCCAGCCGAAGCACGTCAGGGGAACGAAGGGTTAGACCGCATCCGCTCAGAATTTACCCCAGTGACCCCGGGTTAAGCCGCCATGTGGAGAACGTAAGCGCCGACGCGAACGAGACCCACAAGAGATAGGGGATGAGCAACACCGCTGCAATCCTATTGACCCGCCAGAACAAGACAATGGTTGCGAGGATGAGAGCCAGAAGTAAGAGTACCTCCGCAAAGGCGAGACCCCCTTGGCGCCACACAAAGAACAACCAGGTCCATAGAGCGTTGACCGCCAACTGGATGACGAAGACGAGCAACTCGTTTCGAGCACCACCGAACCCGCGCGCTCGCCAAACCAGCCATGCAGCGACGCCCATGAGCACGTATAGAACGGACCAGACTGGGCCAAACAGCCAGCCTGGCGGCGCCCACGACGGGCGGACAAGATCGCGGTAGAAGTCGCTTGCATCTGCTGACGCGAATCCGCCGACGGCAGCGGCGGCAAACGCCAGCAACAGCCAGACGAGAAGGCCAACGGCTTGGCTTGAAGCTGACAAGGTCGGCGGCCGTGTCATATGCGGTCTAGCGTTTGAGCTCACCCGATCGCGGAAGCCGCTGAAGGCGGCAGCTGTGCAGCAGGCTCCTCGAATTATTGTGCCGTTCCACCTCAACTCCGTGATGCTGAGAGTGGACGAGTCGAGCCACCGCGTTGCCATGAGACAGCATGTGCGCGATGGAGATGCTAGCAGCCAGACGCAAACACACTGACAGCCAGCAGAAATGGCATGGAGCGGTAGCGGG
>Ga0207675_100002705_pt1 | contig 17469 bp, 13 predicted proteins | sample KBSSwiS42_FD_184305 | JGI IMG/M metagenome (GOLD analysis project Ga0207675, IMG submission 184305) | Switchgrass rhizosphere microbial communities from Kellogg Biological Station, Michigan, USA - KBS Switchgrass S4-2 (SPAdes) (version 2) | ecosystem: Host-associated > Plants > Roots >... | reverse complement strand
CGCCGCGACGGAGCCAAGAGGGCAGCCGGAGCTTCATGCGCTACGCGGCTTGCTTCGTCGCAGCCAGTTGGCGCAGCACGTACTGCAAGATGCCGCCGTGGATGAAGTAGTCCTGCTCCTTCGGCGTATCGATACGGACGGCGGCTTCGAACGTCTTCTTGTTTCCGCCGGCATCGATCGCGGTGACCGTGACTTCTTTCGAGCGCGCGAGCCCGAGGCCCTCGATCTGGAAGGTCTCCTTGCCGGTCAGTCCGAGCGTTGCCGCAGTGTCGCCCGCATAGAACTGCAGCGGGACGACGCCCATGCCGATCAAGTTCGAGCGATGAATGCGCTCGTAACTCTCGGCGAGCACGGCTTTGACGCCGAGCAGGGCGGTTCCCTTCGCCGCCCAGTCGCGCGACGAGCCGGCGCCGTATTCCTGCCCGGCGAGAATCAGCAGCGGCGTCTTGTCTGACTGGTACTTCATCGCGGCGTCGTAGATCGACATCTGCTGGCCGCTCGGAATGTGGACTGTGATTCCGCCCTCGGTGCCGGGCAGCAGCAAGTTCTTCAAGCGGATGTTCGCGAACGTGCCGCGCACCATGACCTCGTGATTACCGCGCCGCGCGCCGTACGAGTTGAAGTCCTTGCGCTGTACGCCGAGGCTCTCGAGATATTTCGCGGCCGGGCCGTTCGCCGCGATGTTGCCGGCCGGCGAAATGTGATCCGTCGTCACTGAATCGCCGAGCATCGCGAGCACGCGCGCGCCCTTGATGTTCTGCGGCGTGCCGGGTGTCGCGCTCATGCCGTCGAAGTACGGCGGATTCTTGACGTACGTCGACGCGTCGTCCCACGTGAACGTCTCGCCCTCGGGTGTCGCCACGGCCGTCCAGTTCGCGTCGCCCTCGAACACGCTCGCGTAGCTCTTCTTGAACTGCGTCGAAGTCACGTGCTTCGAGATCAGGTCGTGAATCTCTTTCGACGATGGCCATACGTCGCGCAGGTAGACCGGCTTGCCGTCCTTGCCGATTCCCAGCGGGTCCTTGACCAGATCGAGCTTCATGTTGCCGGCGATCGCGTACGCGACGACGAGCGGCGGCGACGCCAAGAAATTCATCTTGACCTGCGGGTGGATGCGGCCTTCGAAGTTGCGGTTGCCCGAAAGCACGGAGCAGGCGACGACGTCGCTCTTCTGCAGCGCCGCTGCGATCTCGTCGGGCAGCGGTCCCGAGTTGCCGATGCAATTTGAGACGCACAGCGTGCCGGCAACGAAAGTACTGAGGTCGTCAACGGCAATGTCGTAGACCGGATGCACGCCAGCGTCGCGGCGGTCGACGACCGCCAGGGCGAAGGTTGGGGCATCCAGTGACTCCTTATCGACGCAGTAGTTCTTCGGCTCTTCGATCGAGTCAGCGGCGTGCGACTCGTCGATCGAATCGCTGTCCCAAGATTCGGTGGCCGTGTCGTCAACCGCATCGCTGATCCCGCGGCGTCGTGCCTCCAGTGGTGCGAACCATGCCCGAGCGCCGATTTGCTCGAAAAACTCCGGAGGCGAAGGGAAGCCGCAGCTCTCGCGATGCAGCGGCGCGAATTTCGTCTCTGCGGTCGGTAGGCGATCGAAGCGGTCGTGTCCTTCGAGCAGCGAGTAGTGCGGGAAGACGGGCGTTTCGCTCTGCACCAACTCCGTTGCCGCGAGCTCGCGCGCGACCCTGAAGGTGAGCTCGGCATTCGCCGCGTGCACTTCTTCGAGCCGATCGCCCATCCACAGTCGCTGCCTGTTAATGCCGTCGATCATGCGCCAGTACGCGGCGGCCGCGCTCGCGCGCAGTGTCTTATCAACGCAGTAGCGATAGCCGATGCGCTCGACGAATGAGAGACCGTGCGTGAGCTGCAACCGAATCTCGATGCGCTCGATGGCGTCACGGGCCGCGGGATACGACGACGGCGATCTTCGGACCGCATATTCGCCGATTGACGCGCCATTCACGCGAACACCGCAGCGATCGAGCAGCGCGATCAAGTCCTGCATTCGCTGCTTGAGCGTTTCGACGTGCTCGGGCTTTGCAGTTTGCGAGAACGCAGGATGACTCAGACTGGCGCCGTCGGCGTCTCCACGTCCGTACCGATGCAGGGTTGGCGCGTGCCCATCTGCACCGAACAGACCGCCGAGGAACTCGCGTACCACTGCCACCGGGCAGCCGTCATCGAGGATGAAGGCCGGCAGGCCGGCCGGCTGATCGATGCGTCGACCGACCCGCAGCCCAGGCAGAGCGATGATCGCCTCGGTCAACTCCATGGGCAGTGCGATCGACCACTTCCGCTCGTCGTAGCGCGTGCCAGCCGGACGCTTACCCGTCAGCAACTCGATGTCATCGAGGACAGCCTGCCGATCGAGCGCCTGACCGACGTTCATCCGGCCTTGGCCGAGCACGCTGATGGAGCCGTCGCAGATCAGGTGCCCGACGAGACGTGCGAAGGCGAGCGTACGCGCCCGCTCGTGCGCGGCTCCCATCGAGAACGTGAAGTCGGCCGCCGTGAGCACGTAACCGACTTCGTCGTCGCCGACGTCGTCAAGGGGGGCTTCGAGGCCGACTAGCACGCGGTCCTTGCCGATCACGAGCCGATCCGCACGCACCAAGCGGCCATCCGCCCGCATGACTTTGTGATCGGGCGTGCAGGTGAGACGACGGCCATCCTGCAACACGAGCGAAACGCAGTCGCGATCGCCTTGCGGAATCATCTCGCGCTGGTTCGCCATCGCGAGCGTCTTGTCCGCGGTTGGGCCAAACACGCGTACGCCGCCGGCATTCGGCAGGCGCTCGATGCGGCGCGTCGTCCCGTTCGCGAGCAGGACAGGCGTGCCTTCGACGACGCACGTGGTGCAACCATAGCCGACGAGGTTGAAGCCGATTCCGTCGAGATCGTCGAGCAGGTTGCAAGCCTTCAAGTAATCCGTGACGACCTTCGAGCCGGGCGCCAAGCTCGTCTTGACCCATGGCTTGCGCGAGAGGCCTTTGGCCGCGGCGTTGCGCGCGAGCAATCCCGCGGCGACCATGACGGCCGGGTTCGAGGTATTCGTGCAGCTCGTGATTGCGGCGATGACGACGGCGCCGTCCTCGAGGTCGAACTTCTTGCCGGCGGCCGAGACGGGCGCCTTCGTTCCCTTGCCGGCCGTCTTCAGCAGCTCCGCGACTTTGCCGCCGGCGCCTTTCAGCGCGATGCGATCCTGCGGTCGCTTCGGTCCCGCGATGCTGGGCTCGACGGCGCCCATGTCGAGCGTCAGCACGTCGCTGTAGCGCGCGACGGTCGAGCTGCGCCAGAGGCCTTGCGTCTTCGCATACGCCTCGACGAGCCCGATGTGCTCGCGCGAGCGGCCCGAGAGCTCGAGATAGCGCAGCGTCTCCGCGTCGATAGGAAACACGGCACAGGTGCTGCCGAACTCGGGCGACATGTTGCCGATCGTCGCGCGATCCGCGAGCGGCAGGTGATCGAGGCCGTCGCCGAAGAACTCGACGAACTTGCCGACGACGCCGCGCTTACGCAGCATCTCGGTCACCGTCAGCACGAGGTCCGTGGCCGTCGCGCCTTCGGCGAGCTTGCCCTTGAGCTCGAAGCCGACGACTTGCGGGATCAACATCGTTATCGGCTGACCGAGCATCGCGGCCTCGGCCTCGATGCCGCCGACACCCCAGCCGAGAATTCCCAGGCCGTTGATCATCGTCGTGTGCGAGTCCGTACCGACGAGCGTGTCCGGATAGGCATGCCGATCCTTGCCGACGGGCTTATCGAAGACCACGCGGCTCAGATACTCGAGATTGACCTGATGCACGATGCCCGTGTTCGGCGGCACGACGCGGAAATTCTTGAAGGCGTTTTGACCCCATCGCAGGAAGGCGTAGCGCTCCTGATTGCGCTCGAACTCGATCGCCGTGTTCTTGGCGAGCGCGTCGCGCGTCCCGAAGTGATCCACCTGCACCGAATGGTCGATGACGAGCTCGGCCGGGGAGAGCGGGTTGATCATCTGCGCCTTGCCGCCGAGCTTGACGACGGCGTCGCGCATCGCGGCCAGGTCGACGACGGCAGGTACGCCCGTGAAGTCCTGTAGCACGACGCGCGCCGGTGTGAACGAGATCTCGCGATCGGGCTCGGCCTTCGGATCCCAGTTCGCGAGCGCCGTGATATCGGCGTCCGTGATGTTCGCGCCGTCCTCGAAGCGCAAGAGGTTCTCGAGCAGGATTTTCAGCGTATACGGCAGTGTATCGACGGCACCTTTGACGGCGTCGAGCCGGTAGATCTGATAGTCGATGGAGCGGACGGCCAGCGTCTTGCGGGCGCCGAAACTGTCGGTCATTGGAACCTCTGAGGACGAAGTCGATGGGAACGGCGAGATTATAAGCGCGAAAACACTCGCAGCGGCGAGCTAGACCGCGGCCCGCAGGGCCGCGGAGACCGCAGCGGCTTCGATCGTCGCGCCGCCCAAGCAGCGGTCGCCGTCGTAGAGCACGATGAACTGCCCCGGGGTCGGCGAGCGCTGCTGCTCGTCGAACCGAGCTTCGAACGAGCTTTCGTCCGTGCGGATCACCGTGCAGGCCTGGTCGGGCTGGCGGTAACGAATCTTCGCGTGGCAGCGCAACGGCTCGCGGCGCTCCCACTCGCGCGGCGGCGGCCCGATCCAATGCGCGTTCGTCGCGGCGACCGAGCCGCTCTTGAGCTTTGGATGCTCGTGGCCTTGCACGACGACGAGCTCGTTGCGTGCGGTGTCCTTCGCGGCCACGTACCACGCGTTTTCGGGCCGATCCGAGGTGCCGCCGATGTGCAGGCCGTGGCGCTGACCGAGCGTGTAATAGGCGAGGCCGCGATGCCGGCCGCGCTCCACCCCCAGGTCGTCGCGAATGACGCCGGGGTTGTCTGGCAGGTATTGGCCCAAGAATTCCGCGAACGGCCGTTCGCCGATGAAGCAGATACCCGTGCTGTCCTTCTTCTCGGCGACCGCGAGGCCGGCCTTGCGCGCGATCTCGCGCACCTCGCTCTTGAGGAGGTCGCCGAGCGGCATCAGGACGTCCACGAGGTTTTCGGCCGCGACTGCGTGCAGGAAGTAGCTCTGGTCCTTGGCCGGATCGACGCCCTTGCGTAAGCAGGGCACGCCGTCGACGGTGTCGACACGCGCGTAATGGCCGGTCGCGATTTGCGCCGCGCCGAGCCGCAGCGCGTAGCGGCGCATGATGCCGAACTTGATCTGCCGGTTGCAGAGCACGTCGGGGTTCGGCGTGCGGCCGGCACGATACTCGGCGAGGAAGTCCGCGAACACGTGCTCGCGGTACTCGCGCGCGAAGTTGACGCGGTGCAGCGGCAGGCCGAGATCGAGGCAGACGCGGCGCGCGTCCTGAAACTCGCGCGCGTTGTCACAATAGCCGTCGTCTTCCCAGTTGCTCATGTGCAAGCACTGGACTTCATGACCCGCGTCGCGCAGCAGCAGCGCGGCGACGGCGGAATCGACGCCGCCCGAGAGGGCGACGACGGTCAGGGGAGCCTTCGGCATGCCGGCATCTTAGCAGCCGGCTTCTTGCCGCTCAGCCGAAGGCGGGTCGGTCGAACGCGCCGGGGCGCGGCTCGAGATAGGCGATGCAGTCGAGAGGGTAGCGTTGTCCGGATAGATAGTCGTCGATGCAGCGCATCACCATCGGGCTGCGGAGCTGGTGCGCGCGCGAGACCAGCTGCGCGCGCGTGAGCCAGTGAACGGCGACGACGCCCTCGTCGAGGGCCGCGACGTCGGCCGACGGCTCGACCGTGCCGCAGAACGCGACGCGAAGGTAGGTCGTGTCGGCCTCGCGGCTGTGCCAGAGATAGAAGCCGACGACCTGCTCGGGCTCGAACCGGTGGCCGGTTTCCTCGAGCGTCTCGCGGACGACGGCGGCAAGCAGCGATTCGCCGCGCTCCAGATGCCCGGCCGGCTGGTTCAAGACGAGAGTGCCGCCCGCGGCGCGCTCCTCGACCATGAGGAACCTGCCGCGGCTCTCGATGACCGCCGCGACGGTGACGTCGATACCCCGTGTCATCGGCCTACTATATTTGAAGCTGTCGGACTTCGGGTTCGGTTTCACAGGCGTTCCACAGCGACTCGAACTTGCTGAGATACATCCGGGCCACGGCGGGCTCGTAGGTATCGGACATTCCTTCCCAGCTCTCCGCGCGCGCTCGATAGACGAGCGCTTGCTCGTCGGCGATGAAAAACGCCTCCGGGTGCCCGCTGAGCTCGGGCCGCACGCGCCGGAACTCGATGTAGCTGTTCAAGCGCCGGCCCATCGCGACGAACCGGCTCGCCGAGAGCACGACGCGTGCCGGCTCGAGGATCAACACGCGCACGCGCGCGAACGTGCGCGCGAGGATGAACTTCTTCAGCGTCTCCAAGAAGTCGTCGTGATCGTAGATGTCGGGCTCGAGATCGTGGGTCAGGATCGAGAGCGTGCGTGTCGCCACCCCGGTCACCTGCATGACAGCGGAGCGCACTTCGGCGACGGTCGTCAGCACCTGACGAATTCCGCGGGTTTTGACTGGCTCTGGCAGGGGTGACATTTGGCTGAGCGCGGTCTGTTTTGCGGGGGAGTTTACGTAAGGCACCGAAACCTGCTGTGCCCGCGGTCACGGTTTTGCCGAACGGAAAAATGCTAGATGCGGCGCGCGAGCTCCGCGGCGAGGCCCGTATAGGACGAGGGGGCGAGCTCGAGCAGCCGGCGACGCTCGTCGGAGGGAATCGGCAGTCGACCGATGAAATCGCGCAAAGTCTTCTCGTCGATGGAACGACCGCGCGTCAAATCCTTGAGCTGCTCATAGGCGTCGGGCAAGCCGTGACGGCGCATGACCGTTTGGACGGCTTCGGCCAGCACTTCCCAGCGGCCCTCGAGGTCGGCGGCGATCGTATCGAGATCGGCGTCGAGCTTGCTCAAGCCCTTGGAAGCGGCCTCGAGCGCGATCAACGCGTGGCCGAGGGCGACGCCGACGTTACGCAGCACGGTCGAGTCGGTGAGGTCGCGCTGCCAGCGCGAGACCGGCAGCTTCGTCGCGAGGAAACCCAGCAGCTCGTTGGCCAGGCCGAGGTTGCCCTCGGCGTTCTCGAAGTCGATGGGATTGACCTTGTGCGGCATCGTCGACGATCCGACCTCGCCGGCAACGGGCCGCGAGCGGAAGTAGCCCAGGCTGATGTAGCTCCAGAAGTCGCGGCACAGATCGACGAGCACGGTGTCGAACCGCGACAACGCCTGGCAGTACTCGGCGATCCAGTCGTGCGGCTCGATCTGCGTCGTGTAGCGCGTCGGGTACACGCCGAGCGAGCCCAAGAAGCGATCCGTGATCGCGAGCCAGTCCGCATCCGGGTACGCGGCGACGTGCGCGTTCAAGTTCCCGACTGCGCCATTGAGCTTGCCGTGGATCTCGACGGCCGCGAAGAGCTCGGTCTGCCGCTGCAGCCGGTACACGAAGTTCGCGATCTCCTTGCCGAGCGTCGTCGGCGTCGCCGGTTGCCCGTGCGTTCGTGCGAGCATCGGCACGTCCGCGAACCGGTGCGCGAGCTCGCGCAGCTCCGTCGTGATCTCGCGCATGGCGGGCAACAGCACGCGCTGGCGAGCGTCGCGCAGCATCAGCGCGTAGGACAGGTTGTTGATGTCCTCGGAAGTGCACGCGAAGTGAATGAAGGAGGCGAGGTTCCCCGACTTGACGGCGACGCCCTCGAGCTTTTGCCGCAACCAATACTCGACGGCCTTGACGTCGTGATTCGTTTTCGATTCGAGCGTCTTGATGCGGATCGCGTCGTCGACGCTGAACTCGTCGACGAGCTGGTTCAGCACGTCCTTGATCGGCGCTTCGAGCGATTCGAGCTCTGCGATGCTCGGCTCATCGGCGAGATGCTGTAACCAGCGCACCTCGATCAGCGTGCGGTAGCGGATCAGCGCGTATTCGGAAAGGTACTCTCGCAGGGGCGCGGCCTTGCGCGCGTAGCGGCCGTCGAGCGGCGAAAGTGCGAGCAGCGAGGTTGCGTCCAACGTTCGGCCGAAGCCTATACAAGCCTTTTCGGAGTGCGCATCATACACCGCGAGTCCGCGCCATGCGGACTCGGCAGTCGAGGAGCATGCATGCCGGCCGATTTTCGTGTGGAGCGCGACAGCATGGGCGAATTGCAAGTGCCCGCGTCCGCGTTGTGGGGCGCACAGACGCAGCGCGCGGTCAATAACTTCCCCATCAGCGGTTTGCGAATGCCGCCGGCGTTCGTGCGCGCATTGGCGCTCATCAAGTGGGCCGCCGCTCGCACGAACCGGGGCTTGGGCCTGCTGCCGGAGACCGTCGCGGGCGCGATCGAGGCGAGCGCGCTCGAGGTCGCGAACGGCATGCACGCGGATCAGTTCCCGATCGACGTGTTTCAGACGGGCTCGGGCACGAGCTCGAACATGAACGCGAACGAGGTCATCGCGCGCCTCGCGACGAGAGCGCTCGGCTCGCCGGTGCATCCGAACGACCACGTCAACATGAGCCAGAGCAGCAACGACTCGATCCCGTCGGCCATTCACGTCGCGGCGGCGCTCGAGCTCAAAGCCAAGCTCGAGCCGGCGCTCGAGCACCTCGCGGCGACGATCGAGGCGAAAGCGCGCGAGGTGGCCGGCATCGTCAAGACGGGGCGCACTCACTTGATGGATGCGATGCCGGTGCGCCTCGACCAAGAGCTCGGCGGCTGGGCGGCGCAGGTGCGGGCCGACATTCGCCGCTTGCAGTCCGTGATGCCGCGGCTGACGGGGCTCGCGCAGGGCGGCACTGCCGTCGGCACGGGCATCAATGCGCATCCGAAGTTCGGCGCCGAGTTCGCGGCTGCGCTCGCGAAGCAAACCGGCGTCGACTTTCATCCGGCCGAGGACTTCTTCGAAGCGCTGAGCAGCCAGGACACGGCCGTCGAGCTCTCGGGGCAACTGAAAACGACCGCCGTCAGCGTCATGAAGATCGCGAACGATCTGCGCTGGATGAACAGCGGGCCACTCGCGGGTCTCGCGGAGATCGCGCTGCCCGACCTTCAGCCCGGCAGCAGCATCATGCCCGGCAAGGTGAATCCCGTGATCCCGGAAGCGGCCGCGATGGTCGCGGCGCAAGTCATCGGCAACGACGCGACGATCACGATCGCCGGCCAATCGGGCAACTTCCAGTTGAACGTCATGCTGCCCATCGTGGCGCTGAACTTGCTGCAGAGCATCGAGCTCCTGGCGAACGTGTCGTCGGCGCTCGCGGACGCTGCGATCAAAGGCTTCAAGGTCAACAAGAAGAAGCTCGACGACGCGCTCGAGCGAAACCCGATCCTCGTGACGGCACTGAACTCGGTGATCGGCTACGACAAAGGCGCCGCGATCGCGAAGCAGGCGTACAAAGAAGGGCGCGCCATCCGCGACGTCGCCGCCGAGCAGACGAAGCTCAAACCCGAGCAGTTGCGCGAGCTGCTCGACCCACTCGAGCTCACGAAGGGTGGAATCAAAGGTTAAGACGCTCGACGCTATCCGCCACCGCCTCGCCACGCCGCGTCCGCCGCGCGATCCTCGCGAGCGCTTGCTTGGGCTAGTCGACGGGGCTCTCTCGCCGCAGTTGCGCGAGATTCTCGAGCGGCCCGGGCGGCCGGCGTCGGTGCTGCTCGCGTTGCTCGATCGCGCGAGCGGCCCGACCGTTCTTTTCACGGAGCGCGCGGCGCATCTCAAGGATCACGCGGGCCAGGTCAGCTTGCCCGGCGGCCGTATCGCGGCCGGCGAGAGCGCAGCCGATGCGGCACTGCGCGAGGCCCACGAGGAAGTCGGGCTCGAGCCAAAGGCCGTCGAAGTCGTCGGATCGCTCGACGAGTTCCTGACCGGCACGGGCTTCGCCGTCAGGCCCGTCGTCGGCCTCGTGGACGATCGCGAGTTCGTCGCGAGACCCGACCCGCGCGAGGTCGCGGGCGTCTTCGAGGTGCCGCTCGGCCTCATTCTCGACCGCAGCGCCCTGACGGTCGGCTACTTCGAACGACACGGAGCGCGCTTGAAAACGTACGAGCTCGTTTACGGCGGCCGCCGCATCTGGGGCGCAACCGCCGCGGTGCTGAAGAACTTTCAGGACGTGATACTCGATGAAGGCGAAAACTGATACGGCCTCGCTCGCTCGGCTGCTCGAGATCATGGCGCGCCTGCGCGATCGCGAGCGCGGTTGTCCATGGGACCTCGAGCAAACGTTCGCGACGATCGCGCCCTACACGATCGAGGAGGCCTACGAGGTCGCCGACGCGATCGAGCGCGATGACTTGGAAGAGCTCAAGGACGAGCTCGGCGACCTCCTGTTCCAAGTCGTATTCCATGCGCGCATGGCCGAAGAAGCCGGCGCGTTCGCATTCGAAGACGTCGCCCGCGCGATCTGCGACAAGATGCTGCGCCGTCATCCGCACGTGTTCGGCGACCAGAGGGTCGCAGGCAGCGCGCAGCAGTCGAAACGTTGGGAAGAGACCAAGCGCGAAGAGCGCGGCACCGCCGACCCGAGCGCAGGCGTGCTCGATGACGTGCCAGTCGGGCTGCCGGCGCTGACGCGCGCCGTGAAGCTCGGCAAGCGCGCCGCGACGGTCGGCTTCGATTGGCCGGACGTGGCCGGCGTGCGCGCGAAAGTCGACGAAGAGCTCGGCGAGCTCGACGCCGCCGCCGCGAGCGGCGACCGCGACGAGATCGCGGCCGAGATGGGCGACCTGCTGTTCTCGGTCGCGAACTGGTGCCGGCATCTTACGCTCGACCCCGAAACGTGCCTGCGTTCGGCGAACGAGCGGTTCACGCGGCGCTTTCGTGGAGTTGAGTCCGACGTGGCGGCCAGCGGCCGTCCTTGGTCGAGCCATGACGCGGCGGCGCTCGACGAGCTCTGGCGGCGCGCCAAAGCAAAGAGATGATCAAAGCCGTCTTGTTCGACCTCGACGGCACGCTCTACGACCGCGATCGGCTGGCCGCCGACTTGTTTCAGGCCCAGTACGCAGCGTTCGCGCACGAGCTGCGCGCCGTCGGGTATGAGCGATTTTTCCGCGATGCCGTCGCGATGGACGATCACGGGTACGGCGTGAAGGAAGCCGGCTATCGCGCGCTCGTGCAATCGTGGGGCCTCGATGCCGCGCTCGCCGACCGGCTGATCGCGCACTTCTGGGCGTCGTACGACGGGCACTGCAATCTCACGGACGATGTGCGGCATACGCTCGCCGAGCTGCGCCGCCGTGGGTTGAAGCTCGGTGTCATCACTAACGGCCCTAGCGCGATGCAGCGACGCAAGCTGCGCGTGCTCGGCCTCGAGCACTCGTTCGACGCGATACTCGTGTCGGAAGAAGAGGGCGTACGCAAACCCGACGCCGAGATCTTTCGCCGCGCGCTCGCGCGCTGCGGTGTGGATGCGCGCGAGGCGCTGTTCGTCGGCGATCACCCGGTCGCAGACGTCGAAGGCGCTCACCGGGCCGGGCTTCTCGCAGTGTGGAAGCACGTGCCGTACTGGCCGCCTGTCATAATCGCGGCCCCGACGATCCGCGATCTCAGCGAAGTCTTGCCGCTCGCGGAGCCTTGAAAATCGCGGCTTCCAGCCGCTTTTCGGCATTCAGATTCCATTCAGCGCTGCGCCCCTAACCTGCGCTCCAAGGTCCATAGAGGGACCGTAGGGAAGGACGGGGGCATGGATGCCCGAGGTAGAGCAATGCAGGAGCAATTTGCCGAGGAGGCAGCCATGTTGGCGAACAAATTTCTCGCTGTTGCCGTACTGGGGATTGTTTGCGCGAGCCCCGCGTTGGCCGACCACGATGATCGCGGCCGCGGCCGCGGTAACGCGTACGGGCACTACAAGCACGTGCCGGCCGTCGTTACCTACGCGCCGGCCGTCGTCTCCGCGCGCGTCGTCGGCGTGGAGCCGTTGGTGCGCTACGTTACGGTCGATCGCCCGCGCGAGCAGTGCTGGAACGAAGTCGTCCGCGAGCCTGTTCGTCCGTTCGGTGTGGCTGGCCAGACGGCCGCCGGCAGCATCATCGGTGCCGCGATCGGCCGCCAGTTCGGCAGCGGCAACGACCGCGACACGCTGACCGTGCTCGGCGCGGTTGCCGGTGGCGCCGTCGCGCATCGACGCGCTGTCGTCAACGAGGGTTACGCCACGCGCGAGGTTCCCGTGCAGCGCTGCGAGGTCGTCCACGAGCGCGTCACCGAGCCGGTCAACGACGGTTATCTCGTGACGTATCGGCTCGAGGGCCAGCGCTACACGATGCGAACCGACCGCCATCCCGGCGACTGGGTGCAGATCGCTGCGCAACCTGTGGGTTATCGGCAGGTGCGGTATTGAGAGCGCCTTCCGGGCGGGCCGGTGGCCCGCCCGGTTTTCATTCGAGGGTTTCCTTGACGTGGACCGACTCAGGACCACAAGCTTTGCCGCCAATGATGAGCCATCGCTTTACACGGACGATCAAGCGCGCAGGACTCCTGGCAGGGATGTCTGTCGCGATGCTGTTCGTCGTCGATTCCGCCGCGGCGCGGCCGCGGTCGTTGTCGTTGCAGCAGACGGAGCAAGAAGTCGAGCTGCTCGGCCCGGCGCAAGACCGGCTGATACCCGCGCAGCGCGGCGGCGGCATCTCGCTGGAAGACGCGACGTCGAGGGCGCTAGGCGCATTTCCGGGAACCGTGGTGGGCGCTAGAAAGGTGCAAATGGGCGATCGGGTCGTCTACGAGATCCGCATCCTCGGCCAAGACGGACGCACGGTTCGCACGTTCCGTATCGACGCCGAGACCGGCTCGTTCCTCTAGGCGTCACCCTCATGCGCCTGCTGCTCGTCGAAGACGATCCCAACTTGAGCCGTTCGCTTGCGGCGCAGCTCGAGCAAGCGGGTTACTCGGTCGAAAAGTCGACGGACGGGCGCGAAGGCCTCTACTACGCGCGCGAGTATCCCGTCGATCTCGCGATCGTCGACCTCGGGTTGCCGAGCATGTCGGGGGTCGAGCTCATCAAGCAGCTGCGAGCCGACGGCAAGGAGTATCCGATCCTCGTGTTGACGGCGCGCGATCGCTGGCAAGACAAGGTGGAGGCGTTGAAGCTCGGCGCCGACGACTATGTCGTCAAGCCCTTCAACGTCGAGGAGCTCTTGGCGCGTGTCGACGCGTTGTTGCGCCGCGCCGGAGGCTGGGCGCAGTCGGAGCTCGTCTGCGGGCCGATCACGCTCGACACACGTACCCAGGAAGTCAAAGTCAACGCCGCGAAGCTCGAGCTCACGAGCTTCGAATACAAATTGCTCGAGTACCTCATGCTGCACGCAGGCGAGGTGCTGTCGAAGACGCAGATCACCGAAGCGCTATATAGCGAAGACTTCGAGCGCGACAGCAACGTGATCGAGGTATTCATCGGCCGATTGCGCCGCAAGCTCGATCCCGAGAATTCCTACAAGCCCATCGAGACGCTGCGCGGCCGCGGCTACCGCCTGGCCGCCGAGCGCGGCGCACCGGACTCAGACTAGCAGCACCCGACATCCATGGCGCTCGTCCGCTCCCTTCGTGCGCGCGTCGTGCTCTGGGTCAGCGTCGCACTCGTCGTGCTGTTCGCCGCGACCGGCGTCGTGCTCGACGTCGCGTTTCGCAACAGCCTCGACGAAGCGCGCCGCGAGTTGCTCAAGGTGCAGGTGCTGGGCTTGATCGGCGCCGTCGACGACGCGGGCGGTCAGCTGTCGGTGCCGACCGGAAACCTCGACCCGCAGCTCCAGGTAGCGAACTCGGGGACCTACGGCGCGCTTTACACCGACGACGGCGGCGCCGTGTGGCAGTCGTTGTCCTTGCTCGGTCGCGACTTTCCGATCGATTATCTCGCGGTGGCGGGCGACGAGCGGTTCGAGCGGCTCGACGTGCCCGGTTTCCCGCCGCTCGAGGCGTTTCTCAAAGGCCTCACGTGGGAGTTTTCGAGCGGGCGTGCGACGGACGTGACGTTCGCGATCGCGTTGTCGCTCGAGCCGTACAACGAGCGGCAGGCGGCGTTCCGCCGGATCCTGATCGGCTGGTTCCTCGGCATCACGCTGACGATGCTCGTCGTCTTGAGCGGGTTGTTGACGTTCGTGCTGCTGCCGCTGAAGCGGCTCGAGCGCCAGGTTCGCGAAGTCGAGGCCGGCGAGCGCGTGAAGCTGACGGGCCGCTATCCGTCCGAGATCATCGGCCTCGCGGACAACTTGAACACGCTCATAGACACTGAGCGGCGGCGTCTCTCGCGCTACCGCAACACGCTCGACGATCTCGCGCACAGCTTGAAGACGCCGCTCGCGGCGATGCGCACGCTGCTCGCCGAGCAGCGCACGAAGGCCGCCGAGCCGGCACAGGACGCACTGAACCGCGAGCTCGAGCGCATGGATCAGCGCGTGTCGTATCAGTTGCGCCGCGCGCGCGCGACGGGCGCCTCGGGCCTCGGCACCGAGCCCGTCGCCGTGGCGCCGATCGTCGACGATTTGAAGCAGACGCTGGACAAGGTGTACCGCGACAAGCGCGTAAGGTGCTCCGTCGAGGTTGCGCCGAACGCCGTATTTCGCGGCGACCCGGGCGATCTCACGGAAGTCCTCGGTAACCTCATGGACAACGGCTACAAGTACTGCAAGGCGCGCGTCCGTGTGACGGCGCACTCGACGCCGGAGCGGCTCGTCATCACGGTGGGTGACGACGGCCGCGGCATCACGGCCGATGAAGCCGCGACGCTGTTCCAGCGCGGTAAGCGCGCGGACGAGTCGGTGCCGGGGCAGGGGATCGGCCTCGCCGTCGTCCGCGAGACCGTCGACCTCTATCGCGGCACGCTCGACGTCGGCCGCTCCGAGCTCGGCGGCGCCGAGCTGCGCGTCGAGCTCGCGCGCGCCGGCTTGCTGTGAGCCGCGCGCGTGAGGAGATCGTCGCCGCGCGGCGGGCGACGCGCTATCGGCTCGAGTATCCCGACGCTCTGCCGATCGCGGCGGCGCGCGACGAGCTGCTCGCGGCGATCGCCGCGCATCGCGTGATCGTGGTCTGCGGCGATACGGGCAGCGGCAAGACGACTCAGCTGCCGAAGCTTTGCCTCGAGGCGGGACGCGGCATCGAAGGAATGATCGGCCACACGCAGCCGCGGCGCATCGCCGCGCAGGCCGTCGCGAGCCGGCTCGCCGCGGAGCTCGACGTGCGCGTCGGCGAGGCGGTCGGGCTCGAGATTCGGTTCACGGATCAAACGAGCCCGACGGCGCTCGTGAAGGTCATGACCGACGGCATTCTGCTGAACGACATCCGCGGCGACCGCCTCTTGCGCGCCTACGACACCTTGATCATCGACGAAGCGCACGAGCGCAGCCTCAACATCGACTTCGTGCTCGGCTACTTGAAGCGAATCGAGCGCGAGCGGCCTGACCTGAAAGTCGTCATCACGTCGGCCACGATCGATCCCGAGCGTTTTGCCGAGCACTTCGGCGGCGCGCCGATCGTCCGCGTTCCGGGACGAAGCTACCCCGTGACGATTCGCTTCAGCGCGCGCGCCGAAGATCAGGATCTCGCGACGGCCGTCGTCGACGCGACGCGCGCGCTCGCCGCCGAGCCGCTTCCGGACTCGGACCGTATCCGCGACATGCTCGTGTTCCTGCCGGGCGAGCGCTGGATCCGCGACGCCGAGCATGCGCTGAAACGGTTCGGGCCGAAGAGCTATGAGCTGCTGCCGCTGTACGCACGCCTCACGACGGCGCGCCAGCGCAAGATCCTCGAGCCCGGCAAGGCGCCGCGCATCGTGCTCGCGACGAACATCGCAGAGACGTCGTTGACGGTGCCGCGCATCCGCTACGTCGTCGATTCGGGCTTGGCGCGCGTGAGCCGTTACGGCACGCGGCATCGCGTGCAGAGCTTGGGCGTCGAGCCGATTGCGCAAGCGAACGCGACCCAGCGAGCGGGCCGCTGCGGCCGGTTGGCGCCCGGGATCTGCGTGCGCCTGTACTCGGAGGACGACTTTGCGGCGCGGCCCGAGTTCACCGAGCCCGAGATCTTGCGTACCGGGCTCGCCGGCGTGTTGCTGCGTCTCGAGGCGCTGCGACTCGGGCCGATCGACGAGTTCCCGTTCATCGATGCGCCGCCGAAGAAAGCCGTGGCCGATGCGTATCAGCTGCTGCACATGCTCGGTGCGGTCGACGACGAGCGGCGGCTCACGAACGACGGTGAGCTGATGGCGCGGTTGCCGGTCGATCCGCGCGTCGCGCGCTTGCTCGTCGTCGCGAACAAGAACGACGCCCTGCGCGAGGGGCTCGTGATCGCAGCCGCGCTGAGTGTCGTCGATCCACGCGAGTATGGCGTCGATCCCGACGCAGCGCGGCGCAAGCACGAAGTCTTCGCCGACGCGCGCTCCGAGTTCACGAGTTACCTGAACCTCTGGACAGCGTACCGGCGCGAGCGGCGCGGCGGCGAGCGCGCGCTGCGCAAGTGGGCGAAGGATCACTACCTGTCCACCGCGCGCTTGCGCGAGTGGCACGACGTGCACGATCAGCTCCATGAGCTCGTGCAGGCGCTGCGCTGGCGCACGCGGCAGCAAACCGCCGACTACCGCGCGATTCACCAAGCCGTGCTGGCGGCGTTCATCGACTTCATTGCCGAGCACGAGGACGGCCTCGTCTATCGCGGCATGCGCGAGTCTCGCGCGCAGCTATTTGCCGGCACGCCTCTCGCCAAGAAGAAACCGCGCTGGCTCGTAGCGGCCGAGCGCGTCGCGACCGAGCGGCAATACTTGCGCACCGTCGCGCAGGTGAACCCGCGCTGGGCACTGCGGGTCGCTCCGCACCTCGTGCGCTTCGAGTACGACGACCCGCAATGGGACGCGGAGCGAGGCCAGGTCACGGCGCGCGAGGTGGTGACGCTGTTCGGCATGCGGCTCGCGAGCGAGCGACGCATCGACTACGGGCGCGTCGATCCGAAGGAAGCGCGGCGGCTCTTCATCGCCGAGGCGCTCGCGGCCGACGAGGTCGGTTTCAAGGTCGGCGAGCCCGAGTTCCTCGCGCACAACCGCGCCGTGCGTCGCACGGTGCTCGACGCCGAAGCGCGGATGCGCAAGCGCGATCTGTTCGTCGGCGAGGCCGGCGTCGCCGCGTTCTACGAGGAGCGGCTGCCAGCCGGCGTCCACGACCGCGCGAGCTTGACGTCGCTCGGCCGAGGGCTCGAGCTCAAGATGACGCCGCGCGACGTCGCCACTCGCGATCCGGGCGATCTCGTCGCGGCCGGCTACTCGGACGAGCTGACGCTTGCCGGTCAGCGACTGCGGCTGACCTACGTGTTCGAGCCCGGCAACGACGCCGACGGAGTCACCGTGACCGTGCCGCGCTCGCTGCTCGGCGCGATCCGACAAGAAGAGATCGAGTGGCTCATCCCGGCGTGGCTGCACGACAAGATCGTCGCTCACTTGCGGGCGCTGCCGAAGGACGAGCGGCGCGCGCTCGTGCCGCTGCCCGGCACCGCGCGCGAAGTGCTCGCGGCCATGACG